>Ga0256406_1000251_pt1 | contig 102468 bp, 83 predicted proteins | sample RumenRJG_03DNA_FD_185986 | JGI IMG/M metagenome (GOLD analysis project Ga0256406, IMG submission 185986) | Bovine rumen microbial communities from Lethbridge, Alberta, Canada - RJG_03 | ecosystem: Host-associated > Mammals > Digestive system > Stomach > Rumen | place: Canada: Alberta...
ACTATCTGAGCTTAAGGAATAGATGTAACAATGTAGCGCCGTATACGAGGACCGTACGTACGGTGCAATGGGAGGGCTAATAACTCTACCCTATTGGGGATTTTCACAGGCGGGTTGAAAGAACGGTTGAGAACCCACCCGCCTTCACTTCGTTCAGGCATCCTCCCAACTCCTGGGAGGGCTTGAACGGTAACGATTTGAATGGAATTAGACGATATTGAGGAATTCCTTCCAGCCGGATTTCTGACATCCAAAGGAGAATGCTGCGCTCACTCCGCTCCCCGCGCGGGGCCGGGAATACACACTCTCCCTCGTGCAGAGGTTCACGTCCACGTGAGGCCGGGAATACAGGTTCCTGCCGCTCAAGTAGAGCCAGCGCCGGCGTACAACCATTTTCAGCACATTTGAGGGCCAAAGGCCGTGCGCGAAGCGCACTATATAAGATTGGTTCGCGCAGCGAACCATATCCCTCCCTTTCCCCTGTTTTTTCATTAATATCTATAAATCAAACCGGCACCGCTTCTGCAGTGCCGGTTTTTTATGTGAATATTGAATTTTCCTTTCTTACCCGCTCCGGATAAGGTAGGATTTATGTCTCTCCTCCTTCTTTCGTCGGGCCGGCCTTGGGATTCTGTGCGTATTTGGCGGCAAGCCGGGGGCTGAGGTAGGTACCATATCCTTCGGCATAGTATTCCGACAGAATCTGCATGAAGGTATGGTCTCCCTCATGGGCCAGTTCTTTGGCAAGGAGGTAGGCTTTTCTTGGATTTTCCTTGTGGAAATATTCCCCGTTCATCGGCGTTGGGCCGGCATAGTACTGCCAGAGGAGCCGGCGGACGTCCAGGCTTCTTGCGCGCATTCCGTTTTTTGCCGCTTTGAGGAAGTCTTTGTCTGTCACCCCAATTTGGCCGCCTCCGTAAAGGTACATGTTGGCAAGGATGGCCCAGGCTTCTTCATCACCGATATTGGCTGCTTTTTTCAGGCAGCCGGCAGCTTTAATGTAGCGTTTTGTCACATAGTCCATGAATTCATCTTCGGACATGTGAGTCCTTTCCATAGCCTCAGGCGTGGAAATCCGCTGCAGTTCATGAATGAGATCGGATGCCTGTCTGTTGTAGTAAACGATAAGTCTCCTGCGGCAGTCGTCATTCCCTGCATTCATTCCTTTGCGAAGGAGACGTTCCCTTGCTTTTTCATCCCCCTCATCTCCCGCCAGATCGGACAGGTCCAGATAGGCATCGGTATATCCGTAATCAGCAGCCTGTTTCAGGTAGGAAATAGATTTTTCCCGTTCTTCTTCTGTTTGATTTCCGCCAAAAGGAAGGCGCCCGAGCATGTAGGATATCCGGCCGGCCTGATATTTTCCCCGCTCATCCCCCCGTTCGTAGGCTTTGAGGTACCAGGCAAGGGCGAGAGGAAGATTTTTCTTTACGCCTCGTCCTTCCGCATACCAGTCGCCCAGCCGGAAGCAGACGGAAACACTGCCGTCATGAAAGGCCTGCTGGCAGAGCTCCAGGGCCCGTTTGGGATTTGGTTCTGTTCCCTTTCCCCGCATGAAACAGTCTGCCGCCAGTTCTCTGGACATGTTGTCCCCGTGGATGGCCCCGCGCAGGAACCAGGAAAGGGCAGTTTTATTATCTTTCTGCGGTCCTTTCATGAAATCAAATTCATCATTTTCCAGATAGAGCCGCCCTATTTCCGCATAGGCTTCGTATACTCCGCCTTTAATAGCTTCGTCAAACCAGGAAATAGCGATATCACGGACTTTCTGGGTACGCATGGCATCATCCCGCATCAGCCTGCCTGCGAGAAGAGCGCCACGGGGCAGGCCGTTCTGATAGGCTGCGGCATAATAGTCAAAAGCCGACTGGATATCCACAGGACAGCCCAGACCTTTTTCATTCATTTCTCCCAGGTACAGACAGCTTTCCCCATGGCCCATTTCGGAAAGGGTATCGAAACACTCTTCCGCAGTCGTGTAGGATTTCATATCGTAAAATTGTTTTCCAAGCTTAAAGAGTTCATTGGCCGCCCTGGAACTTCCCTGCTCAGCGGCATGGCTTATATATTTCAGGGCTCTACCGTAATTGCGTATGGACAGATATTGGAGCCCCAGTTTCAGGAGTTCATCTTTAGACATTGTTTTGATATTCTGGTCCAAGATCATCCCTCCTTTCTCTTGTTTCTGTATAAAATCATCCTTTATTATTGTAACACGGAAACGACGCATAAAGTAAATAAATCATGGAAAGGAGGAGCTGTTTTTAGACTGGCCATATTAAAAACGGCGCTTTCTTTCGAAAGCGCCGGCATGTACTGGTGGAGATGAGGGGAGTCGAACCCCTGTCCAAAAAGCCCGTCCCATAAACTTCTCCGAGTGCAGCTCTCTGTTTGAGGTTTAAGCAAAGTATCGTACAGGAGCAAACTGCCTTTGCCGATTCCGGAATTGGTTTCCCGCAGAGGTCCCGCAAGATCCCTCATTGGTATCCTATTGGTTGATGTCAGCCGGAAGTCATAGGAAAACTTCCGGGGACATTAGCAGATTAGGCTGCTAAAGCAAAATCACGTTTTGCGTTTAAGTTTTTCCACCGTTTAGCGGGGTTGATGGAATCCCGACTCGCTATTTATGAACCGGAAACTCCTGTCGAAACCGGTACATCCCCTTTTAGGGCGATATTTATTATAAGCTAAAGAAATATTTCTGTCAACTCTGCTATGAGAAATGGAGATAACAGCCTGCCATCAATTTCATAATGGAAAGCGCAAGCTCTACCTTTCAGGAACGAATGCTGCTCCATGAAGGGCGGCCGCCCATGGGTTCCGCTGCCTTCACCGCATCAATGATGGCCAGACGGACAGCTTCTTCCGCAAGGTACCCCACCGTATCCACGGGAGCTTCCACTTCTCCGGATGCCATGGTGAAGACGGTATCCCCGTCCATGGTCGTATGGACCGGACGGATGGCTCTGGCGAATCCATCGTGAGCCATGCCTGAGATGGTACTGCATTCCGCTTTTGTCAGCCTGGCATTGGTCATGATGCAGCCAATCGATGTATTTCCTCCCAGAATCCGTTTGAAGCCTTTCAGCATCAGATCATGACTGGAGACGATTGTTTTTTCATCTTCTGCCAGGGCGCCTGCCAGCACCACATTTCTGTCAAAAATTTCTCCGCAGGCATTGACAGCCATGTATGCTCCTACATGAAGCCCGTTTTCAAGGGAAAGTTCCGCATAACCGGCGCCGCTCTTCATGGCATGGTCTGCTCCTGTCAGCTTTCCGACAGTCGCCCCGGTTCCTGCGCCATAGCAGCCCACCGGAAATGAAGTGCCTGCTCCCATGGCTGCTTCATATCCCATCCAGAGGTCCGGGAAATCATGGGAGCTGCCAATGCCCAGGTCAAAAAGGACGGCCCCGCAGACGATGGGAACCCGTACATCCCCCACCTCAAAGCCTATACCTTTCTCAGACAGATATCGCATGACACCGCTGTCTGCTTCCAGGCCGAAGGCGGAACCGCCCGAAAGGACTACGGCATGAATCTTTTGCACTGTCTTTATAGGATTTAACAGGTCCGTTTCCCTGGTCCCCGGTGCACAGCCCCGGACATCCACACCTGCAAAAGCGCCTCCTTCAGGAGCCAGAATGGCGGTAACTCCCGTCAGTCCTTCCCGGTCTTCCGACGTACCGACCGTAAATCCGGGAACATGAATTGTCCGGGTTTCCATTATTTTTCCCCCTTTCGTGCCATTTCCACGCAAAGGGCAAGGTCATCCGGAATAGGTGCCTCAAAGTGCATAAGTTCCCCGGTCACCGGGTGTTTCAGGTCCAGTGTCCTGGAGTGAAGGGCCTGCCCTTCGATGGGGAAACTGTCCTTTTTCCAGCCATAAAGAGGATCATTGACCACGGGATGACCTATATGAGCCATGTGCACGCGAATCTGGTGAGTTCTGCCGGTTTCCAGCTTCAGTTCCAGCCATGAATAATGATTCATGAATTCGAGCACTTTGAAATGAGTGACCGCAGGCTTTCCTGTCTTCGGGTCCACTTCCCACTTCATCCTGTCCTTCGTGCTGCGGCCAAAGGGCAGACGGATGACCCCCTTATTTCCTTCCATCTGTCCATGCACAAGGGACACATAGAGGCGCCGGGCTTCATGGGATCCTATTTCTTCTTTCAGCACAGGAAAGGCCCTGGCAGATTTGGCGGCCACCATGACACCGGAAGTATCCTTGTCCAGACGGTGAACGATACCGGGACGGATGGGATCTTCACAGGCCTCAAAAAGCGTATTTCCGCAATGGTAAAGAAGAGCATTGACAAGAGTTCCGTCCGGATTGCCGCTCCCGGGATGGACCACCATGCCTCTCTTCTTGTTGATAACGATCATATCATCATCTTCATAAAGGATATCGAGAGGAATATCCTGCGGAATGAGCGCCAGTTCTTCCCTGGCTTCCCAGGAGAAGGAAATCTCATCTCCCGCCTTCACATGATAATTGGGGCGGACCATTTTCCCGGGAAGCAGGATGGCTCTCCCTTCCTTAATCCATTTCTGTACTTCAGAACGGGTAAGGCCCGAAGCGTCCTTCAGCACCTGATCCAGCCTCTCGCCTTCTTCTTTATCCGTAATACGACAGGTGATCTGATTCATCAGTTATGCCTCCAGAAATAAAATACAATAAGTGCCACACCTACGCAGATAAAGATATCTGCCACATTGAAAATAGGCCAGATGCGGAAATCAAAGAAATCGACTACGCTGCCATACCGGACACGGTCGATGGCATTTCCCAGGGCTCCGCCCAGAAGCATGCCCACGGCAGAGGGGAAATAAAAAGGTTTCTCCGGTATTTTCTTCCGCATGACGAAAAAGGCGGCAAAAAGAATGACCACGATGGCAAGGAAAAACCATTCCTGGTGGGGCAGGATGCCAAAGGCGGCCCCCGGATTGTGGATGTAGGTGAGATGGAAAATCCGGGGAATAACCGGTATGGTCTCTCCCAGATCCATTTCGGTCTGCACCAGCCATTTCACCAGCTGGTCAAAAACAGTGACGATGATTGCAATCAGTATAGTTATCATATTTTCCTCCTGTAGGTATTATAACAGATGGAAAGAAGGGACAAAAGAGAACGGCTCCTGTCTTACAGCCGCTTCGGGCTCAGGAATCCTGCCGAAAATCCTGCATGAAAGGGCAATCAAAAACGGCTTCCTGCAGGGAAACCGTTTCATTTATGGTTTATAACGATTCGTAGAATTGTTTTATATTCAAGCTTCAAGATGCGTTCTTATTTCCCATAAGGGAGGCATGACGCGCTGCCATGTATAGGACACTTTTCTTTTGAAAAAGTGGAAATATTCAGTAACCAGTCAATAATTCACAAAAACTTCAACATTCCGGCGGCCGAAATTGTAACATTCTTCAAAGGTTTCCATGCAGAGATCGATACGGTCTCCAATGATGGCTCCGCCTGTATCTGCTGCCACGGCATGGCCGTAATTGGGAATGAACACCCTCGTCCCGAGAGGGATGACTCTGGGATCCACGGCAATGGTTCCATGACCTGCCCTGGTGCCGGTGGCCGTGATGCCATAGCCGTTTCCGTCACTTGGATGGTAGGCGCTGGCCTGCATGATCTTTACGAAGCCCTCCGTATCCTCCACGGAACCGGTCTTCATAATCCCCGGGATACCTTCATCCAGGACTTTTACATCCGCCTCGATGGTCCGTATGACTTTACCGTCAGATACGAACTCTTCCATTTCCACCTGTCTTTTCCCAGGAACGCCTTCCTGCACGATGACTTCCTCGCCGGGTGCAAGGCTGCTGTCGTACCATTTCCGGTAATGGACAGGAATAGATTCCACGTGATTGACCATTTTCGCCGTGTAGGGAACCACGTGAATCTGCATGCCCTGAGTGACTTTCATCATCTCGTCTTCTATGGGCATCATCTTCTTCCAGTCAAAACCGGCTTCATTGACTACGCCCTGTACGGTCTGCTTGGTGGTATACAGGATCCTTGTCTTCTCGCGGGTCACGATGGTCACCGGAACTGCTCTTTCTACGACAAGGACTGCCCCATTCCGGACTTTTTCGGAGCTGGACCAGTACTTGTCATAGGAATTGAGGCTGATGCCAAGATTGGCAAGAATCTGCTTGTAGTTCCTTGCTGCCGTACTGACTATTTGTTTGTCTTTTCCGTCGTAGACTGTCACCACTTTTTCTTCATCATTGAGGCCGAAGCCAAAGGCCATGGCCAGGTCAGCCTGAGCTGCCATAGATAAGAGAAGCAGGGAACAGGTCATCGCTTTAACAGCTTTTTCAAAGGTTGAATGTTTCATATGTCTCTCTCCTATGGGCCATATTCTACCACAGGTAGACTTTTTGTCAAATTTAATTTGGTTGACAAATTATTTATTATGGATTTTCACTGAATTTATCGGTTAATTTTCATTGTAAAGACAATAGAATATCCATGTTTAAGAATGGAACTCTGCTATGTCGATATTAAATTATATCAGTATTTATCTGACTTTTTAATTTCCTATATTTGTCAACGTTGTCTTTATACAATAGACACATATAAAGCAGGAGAAATATGGTATTCTTGATTCCCTTAGATTCTATCGGCATTCCGGCGATTTTCCGCCTCCGGATTTGTAAAATTTGTAAACCTCTGTAAGTAAAAATCGATAATTTTTGATTACCCTTTTTTGTCCCATATTTTCCCGTTCATCAAATTTATGTTCCCCAATATTTACAGCTTTGGTGGGAGATTTTATTGAAAAACAGTGGCATTTAATGGACACTATCCCAAATTAATAAGTTTTTAATATTAAAAGTGGAAAATCATGATTTTATGCCTCTGCTGCCATCTGCAGTTTTCCGTGTTTTTTTCATTATTTCATAACCTCCAGTTTATCGGAAGAGTACCCAATTTTATTGACTTTTTCCTGTTATTTCCGCCTTTCCCCACACAGCCCGCATAAGGAAAAGCAAAGCAGCTGCCTTCGTCCCGCAGAAGTTGGAAGCAGAACGAAAAATGCCCGCTGCTGTCGATTATTTCGCATCAAATTATCAAATGGTAGCACAAGAAAGAAAAGGCAGAATATAAAAAGTTAAACGCAGGGATTTTCAGCAGGAGACGCTGCCCTGTGAAAACAGCGAAGGACGATGTTTCCTGCCTGCGAAGTATCGTTCTGCTGCCTTTGAACACACAAAAAAGGACCCACCCGGTTGTGAGTCCTTTCTGTCTATTTATATAGTCCCGGAAAGAGGAAGCAATCCGGTTTATCTTTTACCAAATACCGGCACATAAGGCTCCATCTTCTGGGCAAGGGTCATTTCACTTTCCTGATCCCGCTTTTCGGCCAGTTTCTGGAAGGAAGCCTGGGCGCCCACTTTGTTTTCCGGAGCAATTGTCTTGATCCAGGTGCCGTCAGACTGCATGATATGGGCTTTCTGATTGTCTGAGAGTTCGCTGTCTACCATTCCTTTCAGCCGTCTGCAGAGATCCGGATCCTTTACCGGAATCATCAGTTCCACCCGGTCATTCAGGTTTCTGGGCATCCAGTCTGCAGAGCCCATGTAGATTTCTTCACGCCCGCCGTTAAGGAACCAGAAGACGCGGCTGTGTTCCAGGAAGCGGCCTACCAGGCTCCTGACCGTGATATTCTCGGAAATACCCGGAATACCCGGTTTAATAACGCAGATACCCCGGACGATCAGTTCAATCTTCACGCCTGCCTGGGAAGCTTCGTACAGTTTGGCAATAATTCCTTTATCAAGGAGTGAATTCATCTTCGCAATCATATGCGCCGGTTCGCCCCTCTTTGCAAAGGCAATTTCACGATCGATCAGTTCCATGCAGCGCTGTCTCATATTGATAGGAGCCACGATGAAGGAATCCCAGATTGGCGGGTCGGAGTATCCGGAAAGCAGATTGAAGAAGGCCGATGCATCCATGCCGAAACGGTCATTGCAGGTAAAGATACCCAGATCCGTATAGAGTTTCGCCGTAGAGGCATTATAGTTGCCTGTGGCCACGTGGACATAGCGGCGGATACCATCTTTTTCACGGCGGATGATGAGGGTACACTTGGAATGGGTTTTGAGTCCCACAAGCCCATAAATGACGTGAGCTCCGGCTTTTTCAAGACGTCTTGCCATGAGTATGTTGTTTGCTTCATCGAAGCGGGCCTTTACTTCCATAAGGACGGTGACCTGTTTGCCATTCTGGGCTGCTTTTTCCAGTGCCTGAATGATGGGGCTGGAAGAAGAAACGCGGTACAGGGTCTGCTTGATTGCGAGGACATCCGGGTCAGAGGCGGCGGATGCCACGAAATTAACTACCGAATCATCGAAGGATTCATAGGGCAGATGAACCAGCAGATCCTTTTCCCGAATCATATCAAAAATATTGGTTTTGTTATTTTTTTCCATCTGGAGCATGGACCAGGGATGATGAGGATGGGCTTCCGGATAGCGGAGCTTATCATATCCTTTGATTCCGCAGAATGAGAAGAAGCAGGTCATATCCAGGGGTCCGTCGATTTCATACATATCTTCCGACCCCAGGTTCATTTCGCTGGTCATGAAACGGCGCATGAAACGGCTGGCGCCCACCTGGAATTCCAGTCGTACGGCTTCCCCGCGCTGACGCTTTTTCAGCTGTTTCTCCACTTCCACCACCAGGTCCTGGGCATCCTCTTCGTCCAGATTCAAGTCTGCATCACGGGTGATGCGGAAGGGCCGGGCTTCCAGAAGGTCATATCCGATGAAGAGACGGGCGGCAAAATGGCAGAGCACCTGTTCAAGGAAGACAAAGTCATGGCGGGAGGGATTTTCAGGATTGTCCGGAAGCCGGATGATACGGGGCAGCACAGAAGGCACCGGAACGATGGCTGTCTTCACATCGATATCATTTTCCTCATCCACGTTCATATTTCTTTCATTTCTCTCCAGAAGAAGAGCAATATTTAAACTCTTGGACGCGAGAAATGGAAATGGATGGGAAGAGTCCACTGCCATAGGGGTAACTACCGGGAAAATCTGCCTTTCGAAATAGTCATCCAGCCATTTTTCCTGCCTTGGGCTTGCATTATTGGGATCGATGAAATAAAGGCCCTCTGTTTCCAGTTCTTTCAGAATCATTTTCAGATACCTGTACTGACGGGCCACCAGGCGCTGGCTTCCTTCAGAAACCGCCTCCAGCTGTTCTTCAGCAGTCATATTGGCAATATCCCTGCGTTTGACGCCATTTTCTTTCTGGTGCTTCAGGCCTGCCACGCGAATCATGAAGAATTCATCCAGGTTGGAGCTGGTGATGGCCAGGAATTTCAGTTTTTCCAGAAGAGGATTGTTCGGATCCACTGCTTCCTGCAGCACCCTGCGGTTAAACTGAAGCCAGGACAGTTCCCGGTTCAGGTAATATCTATGATCATTCACATCCACGTCCATAATTACCTCCGCTCAAGCTTGGCTTCCATGCCAAATATATTTTCAAAAAGTTCTTTTTCTTTATCAAAAAGCCATGTTTCCAAAGCTGTATTCTCATCGCTCTCATATTCAATGAGGAGGGAGTCTCCCACGATGCGGGCAGTCACGTCCCTAAGCTTCTGCTTCCTTGCCATATCCATAGCCCGGACAAGGCGGAAGATAGCGATAAGCCGGATAGCCGTCATCTTGGATGATTCTGACAGAATCCGGAAAGGTTCGTCATCATCGGTGGGCATGCCTTTATGGTCATAGTACACAATGCAGGCTACAATATCTTTTTCTTTATCTGTAATACCGAAAATATCAGTACCCCGAATGATGTTCCAGGCAGTTGCCGAAGAGCCCAGAAGATTTACATACTTCCCTACCTGATAAAGGATGATGGCCATGCGGAGCAGGAATTCGTCCCTGTCATTCAGTCCGTTATATCTGTCAAATGCATGGATAATCTGGTAGCTGTAAAGCTCCATGGCTCTGGCATGTTCCGGTTCATAATAGAAATCAGCCGCAATGGACCGGGTCAGTTCCAGATTCTGGGCCCTCATATAAAGGAGTGCCGGATCCTTCGTCTTCATGGCTCCATAGAAAAGGCTGACTGCTTCTATGAAAGTCATACCCATCATGGCCACATTCTTTACAGGCACATTGGCCAGTATTTCCCTGTATATGTGGATGGTCGGTGCAACGACCGCAGCATTCGATTCATCCATATGGTATTTCTGGATAACCATGGATGCAGAAAGCTCACCCACTTCATCGTAGCAGTTCAGAAGTTTTTCCGGAGTCACTTCCGTTATTTTCTTTTCTATATCAAGGTTCATCAGACTGCCGATGATGCGGGCTTCCCTGCCTGAAAGGATCAGCGTATCGATATTGTACTTTCTCACGGTCACCCAGAGCGGTTCCATAATGGCATGGATATATTGCCCCAGAGCCCTTGGGAAATCAATAGAATCTCTCTGATTCTGATTGAAAGCTTCCAAAAGGCGCAGCGTTCCGATATGGACATTATGCTGATAGCAGAGGGTTCCGTTTTCCCAGATGGTGAGGCCTACGCAGCCGGAAGTAATATCGACGAAGAGAAAATTCTTTCCCAGCCGGTTGCCCTCATCTTTATTGAAATATTTAAATTTGTACTGCAGGCCGAAATGCTTGAAATAAATTTCCTGAGGCATATCGATGACCTGCACATGGAAGCCCGTGTTTACGCGGATCAGGTCCAGAATAGAGCGGCAGTTCTCCGCCTCGCGAAGAGTGGCTGTCGCATAAACGGCATACGTCTTCACCTGATAATCCACCATCAGCTGCTTCAGGCCCAGCAGCATATTGCAGAGCTTTTTAATAGAAGGGAAAGAAAGTTTCCTGTGAAGAAATACTTCTTCCCCGAAAGTTGTATCTTTTTTAACCGACTCAACCACCTGGATGTGCCTGATATCCGTATACTGCACGATGCGCATGGACAGGCTGGATGATCCGATGTGGATGATGCCATACATGAGCGGCTTTTGTTCCGACATAACGAGCCCCCGTTTCCATATAAAAATTGAGTTTATGCCTTCTTCTAACATTACACCTTAAAGGTAAAACCCATGTAAAAAAATCGACAGCTTTGCCGAATACTTTCTTCGGAAAGGAAGAAAATCAATGATCTACTTTTTATATTATTTTAACACATTCACGAATGATTTTGGGACCTGTAACCCGCCAGCCTTCTTCCTTGTATGAGAATCCTTTTATAGGCACTCATAAAGAAGAACCAATTGTAAAATTCCTGTAATAAAAGGCACTTTTTCACCCACCGGCCGTGGATATGATGTAAAATAAAGGAAATATTCCGGCTTTCTGTTTCCCTGTTTCCGGAAAGCCGACTGAGAGGGAGATACCATGGAACGTATAGCAATCATCGACCTTGGTTCCAATTCCATCCGCTTCGTCATCATGCAGATTGGCCCCCACGGGTCCTACAAGCTGGTGTATCAGGAAAAGAAATCCATCCGTCTGGCAGAAGGGATGACCATGGAAACCAGGCTTCTCACAGAGGAGGCCCAGCAGCGGGCCCTGAAATGCCTGGCAGTTTACTCACACATCATTAAAGTACAGAAAGTGAAAAAGACACTGGCTGTGGCCACCGCGGCCGTAAGGAATGCGGTAAACGGAGCTTCTTTCCTCAGAAGAGTCCGCCTTTCCACAGGCATCCCCATGACCATCATTAGCGGCAAGGCAGAAGCGGCGCTGGGTTTCTCAGGCGTTATCCATACCATTGACCGGAGGGATTTCCTCCTCTTTGACCTGGGCGGAGCTTCTGTAGAAATATCCCTTGTGCGAAACAAGCAGCGGATTCATTCCCTAAGTATCCCCATGGGTGCCGTGACCCTGACGGAAATGTTCCAGTCCTCCGGTACCGTGGACTATGAAAAAATCAGTGAAATCCGTGACTATATCCAGCGTCAGCTGAATCAGATTCCCTGGTTCCCGAAAGAGCCGATGGAAGTCATCGGCGTAGGCGGGACGGTCAGAAACCTGGCCAAGGTCCATCAGCGCTCTTCTTCCTATCCCCTGCCGAAACTCCACAACTACAATCTTCCTGTAGAAAGCCTTTTTGAAATGGTCAAATCCATCTGTGGAAAGACTTTTGAAGAAAGGAAACATATTTCCGGCCTTTCTGAAGAACGGGCAGATATCATCGTAGCCGGTGCCCTGGTGGTCCAGGAAATCGTGCGCCGTGCCAAAGCATCCTACCTCACCATTTCCGGCTGCGGTCTCCGTGAGGGACTTTTCTTCCATTATTATGACCCCATTTACGACAAAGAGGAAAAATGGAAAGAGGATATGCTGAAAAGTTCCGTTAAAAATTATCTCTATACCCTCCCCATCCAGTACGATTTCCATACTTCCTATGTGACAGCCATGGCCCTTTCCATGTTTGACCAGTGGCAAAAAATTCATGGTCTCAATGACCGTATGAGGAAAATACTTACGGCTGCCGGATTCCTCCATGATACAGGTACCATCGTCAATTATTACAGCCATGCCAGGCACAGTGCCTACATCACTGCCAATGCCCATATTTTCGGCTGGACTCACCGGGAACAAATCATGTGCGCCCTGGTCTGCGCATTCCATCATGGTTACTCCAACAAATACCTGAAAGGTGCCAGTCATGCCAGGATTCTTTCAGAATTACAGATGAAGCAGGTCCGTATGCTTTCTCTTTTCCTGGCCCTGGCAGAAGGACTCGACGAAAGTCATGAACAGTGCATTACCCGCATTATATGCACTGCCGGCAAAACGGCCATGGACCTTCGGATTTACACAAACCGTGAAAATTTCGACGTTCCTGCCCATGCTGTGCAGCACCTGATTCCCGAATTCCGTAAAATCTTCCAGCTGCCCCTCAGAATCCAGTGGTTCCCGGGAAGCACCATAAAAAATGAAATGAAAGACACTGCAGAAGGATTGGAATTTGATATATCCGGGGAGAAGACGGAGTAAGTTCATGAATCGTTTCTCCCACATTTACTTTTACCGTTTGTCAATCGTGATTCGTGGTTCGTGGTCCGTGGAAATGGCGCCTTATATAAAAGGCGCCATTTTTATATTTCCCATACAAAAAGCTGATTATCCGATATTCGGATAATCAGCTTTTTAAATGATTTTTATTTCATGAGCTCAAAGTCAGGGAAAACTCCTGACTGTAAACTAGCCACTGCCAACTAAATGCTGACAGCTATTTCACACCAGCTTGCTGAAATCGCCCCAGGTATCGAAGAGAGCAAGCGTCTTTTTGAGCTGGGAAATACGGTTTGCCTTTACGGATTCGTCTTTCACCATAACCATAACCTGGTCAAGGTATGCATTCACAGGAGCCGTCAGTTCCTTGAGGAATGGCAGAGCTGCCGCATAGTCATAGGCTGCAAAGAGCGGCGAAACTTCTACCGTAGCTTTTTCAAGTGCTGCCTGGAGATTCTTTTCTGCTTCATCTTCAAAGAGGTCCGGATTGATTTCTCCGCCTTCTTTGCCCTTTGTAATGTTGGCAAGGCGAGTCACTGCCTGGCGAAGATCGGCTTCTTCTTTCAGATGGCTTTCGGTCATAGCTCTGGCTTTCAGGAAGATAGCATAAATATCATCTACAGGACCTGCAAGGACCGCATCAATGATGTCGTATGCGATTCCTTCATCAAGAAGGATAGCCCTGATTCTCTGACGGAAGAAATCTTCCACCTGAGAGAGGACGGTCTTCTTCTGTTCCGCTTCACCCGGAAGAAGTTCGAGAGCCTTTTCAATGCCTCTTCTGATATCCCAGTGAATCTTACCATCAGTAATGATATTGACTGCACCAATGGTCTGGCGGCGGAGTGCGAAGGGATCCTGGGAACCGGTCGGGATAAGTCCGCGGAGGAAGGTGGCAGCCAGATTGTCCAGCTTATCTGCCAGAGAAAGGGCACGTCCGATGGATTCCTGCGGGAGAATATCACCGGCAAAGCGCGGCATGTACTGTTCGAAAACAGCCTGGGCCACATTCTTCTTTTCCCCGTCCAGAAGGGCATATTCCTTGCCCATTTCGCCCTGGAGTTCAGTGAATTCGGTAACCATACCGGTAGCCAGGTCGGATTTGGAAAGGTAAGCGGCTCTGTCTGCATCAGAGAGTTCTTCAGCAGAGAAATTCCAGTCTTTTCCGATGGCAGCAGTCAGTTTCTGCAGGCGGTCTGCCTTGTCCAGCATGGTGCCCATGCCTTCCTGATAATTAATACGGGTGAGGCCTTCTCTATGGCCTTCCAGGGATTTTTTACGGTCGTTTTCGAAGAAGAATTTCGCATCGTCCAGACGGGCACGAAGTACCCTTTCATTCCCGATCTGTACATTATGAATAGCCCTGGTTCCGCCGTTTCTGACCGTAAGGAAATAAGGCATAAGGCTGCCATCTTCATTTCTTACCGGGTAGTAACGCTGGTGATCGCGCATCGGGGTAACCACTGCCGGTACCGGAAGCTTCAGGAATTCATCATCGATACGTCCATAGAGGGGAGTCGGATATTCGACGAGGTAGTTGATTTCTTCCAGAAGATCCGCATTATGCCAGACATGACCGCCCAGTTCTTCAGCGACCTTCAGGAGGCCCTCTTTGATAAGTTCTCTTCTTTCGTCCTGGTCAACGATGACGAAAGCTTTGCGCATGGTTTCTTTATAATCTTCCGGTTTTTCAATGGTTACCGGTTCCTTGCAGAGGAAACGATGGCCACGGCTTACACGGCCGCTCTTTACATGAGCAAATTCCATGGGCACTATCTGGTCACCGGCAAGAGCAACAAGCCAGCGGACAGGGCGGATGAAATGAACTTCTTCAGAAGCCCAGCGCATGGATTTGGCAAAAGTGAGACCTGTAATGAAAGACAGGAACAGGTCCGGCAGTACTTCTTCCACTGCCTTGCCCTTATTTACTACATTAGCCCAGGTATAGTCCCCTTCCTTAATGAGCTGGGAAGGATCGATATGCTGGCCTCTGGCGAAGCCTTGTGCCGCGCGGGTCGGATTTCCATCAGCATCAAAAGCTGCCTTGATGGAAGGGCCGCGCTTCTTCACTTCTTCATCAGGCTGGCGGTCAGCGGCATTTTTCACGAGTACTGCCAGACGGCGGGGAGTCGCATAAACGGTAATTTTGTCGAAGGAAATACGGCTTTCTTTAAATTTCGCGTCAGAAAGAGCTCTCAGCTGATCCACCACACCGGACATAATATTGGCCGGCATTTCTTCTGTACCGATTTCTAAAAGAAGATTTTTACTCATTTTCCTTCACTTCCTTTCAGCATGGGGAATCCCAGTTCTTTACGTTTTTTCAGCCAGGCCTTTGCACAGGCTCTGGCCAGATTTCTGACACGTCCGATATATTCGGTACGTTCAGAAAGGGAAATGGCACCGGCAGCATCAAGCAGATTGAAGCTGTGGGAACATTTCAATACATAGTCGTAAGCCGGGAGCACATAGCCCAGCTTGCTGATGCGGTAGGCTTCTTTTTCATACATATCAAAAAGTTTGAAAAGCATATCATGGTCCGACAGTTCATAGCTGTATACGGACTGTTCATATTCATTTTCATGCCATACGTCGCCATAGGTTACGCCATCAGTCCATACCAGATCATATACATTGTCTACCTGCTGGATATACATGGCGATACGTTCCAGACCGTAGGTAATTTCTACGGATACCGGATGTTCATCAATTCCGCCGACCTGCTGGAAATAGGTAAACTGGGTGATTTCCATACCGTCCAGCCATACTTCCCAGCCGATGCCCCAGGCACCGAGGGTCGGGGATTCCCAGTTATCTTCTACGAAACGGATATCATGTTCCTCCGGATCGATACCCAGTTCTTTCAGGGATTCCAGGTAAGTCTCCTGAATGTTGTTCGGGGACGGTTTCATAATCACCTGGAACTGATGATGCTGATAGAGACGGTTCGGGTTTTCGCCATAACGACCGTCATCGGGGCGTCTGGATGGTTCAACGTAAGCCACATTCCAGGGTTCCGGTCCGATGGTGCGCAGGAATGTGAAAGGGTTCATGGTGCCGGCACCTTTTTCAGTATCGTAAGCTTCACCAAGAACGCAGCCCTGGCGGGACCAGAATTTCTGGAGTGCCAAAATAATCTGCTGAAATGTCATATTTCCTCCTGAAAAACAATATAAAATCCCTGTAACAATACGTTACAGGGACGAGTTACAGGGAATAACCCGCGGTTCCACCCTCATTGGTCTTGCGGCCCGCCTTCATTTATAGCAGCCCTACTTCATTCAGGCAGCAGCTCCGAAGCGCCTTCCGCATCCTGCCGGACTTTCACCCTCACCGGCTCGCTGATTATGCGTACTCCTCTTCTTCATCACCGTAGTTATGGACTTATAGTAGCAAATCGGGGTTCAAAAGTAAAGAGTCATTTCATATTTGATGAAAATAAATACAGGTGAAGAAGCTTTTGAATCGGGAGTAACGGGAGTATCGGGGCTGCCGGGATAGTAGCGGCGCAGAACAGAAAAAGTTCCGCCCTTTTATATATTTTGTGATTGTATCCGGTAAACCAAAAATTATCTCTTAAAGCCGGAAAGGACGAAATTCTAAAATCAAACCCCGACCAGCAGTCAATATTTTGGGAAATTTTGCCTATTCTCTGTAAAAATTCACCGGAAATCATGATAAAATAATAGATATCAGACAATATTTCTCTTTCGTGAGGTGAATTGATATGATGAAAAAATTACTGGCAGCCCTTGCGCTTTCCGCACTGGCTCTGCCCCTTTCCATTTCCGCCAATGAAGGGCCGGATGCCCCAAAGGATGGTGCACGACTGACAAAGCCGGTCCCCTTTGCAGCAGCAGTAAAAAAAGATGGCAAATGGGGCGCTGTCAATGAAAAGGGTATCATTATCATTCCATTTTCCTATGACAAGGAAGGAGTGAGCCTGACTGATGCCTCAAAGCAGGAGGAAGACCTGGACGGTGAAGGACGGGAAAATCTGATCGAGGTCCAGAAAGGAAAGCTTCGCGGCTTCTACAACCGGGAAGGCAAAGTGATTGTCCCCATTTCCTATGAAAACCGGTCCATATGGAAAGAAGGAGCCCTGGCCATCCAGGAATCGGAAAAGAAAGTCACCTTCTATCGCATGGACGGGACAAAGATCATCGATAAAACCTATGAGCAGGTCTCTGATTTCCAGAATGGCATGTCCATCGTAAAGGAAAACGGCAAGTACGGTTATCTTTCTCTGGACGGCAAAGAAATCGCACCGGTGTATCAGGAAGCCCGCTACTTTGAGGATGGTCTGGCACCGGTCATGGAAAAAGGCAAATGGGGTGTCATTGATACGGCAGGCAATATGGTGGTCCAGCCTTCTTATAAAGATGCAGGGCCCATCTACAGTGAAGGACTGCTGGCCGTGAAAAATGGAAAGGACCTCTGGGGATTTATTGATAAAACAGGCAGTGAAGCAGTAGAACCGGCCTATAAGGAAGTCATCCCCGTATTCACTGAAGGATACACGGCCGTAGAAAATGATGACAAGCTCTGGGGCTTTATCAATACGAAAGGTGAAGTCACCGCAAAGCCTCAGTTCAAAGCAGTTCTTACCGAATTTTCTGAAGGTCTGGCCGGTGTCAAGACGCCGGATGGCAACGGATATGCCGGACCCGATGGAAATATCGCCTTTATGGCCGACTATAACCAGCTTTATCCTTTTGAAGACGGAATTGCAGAAGTGAGAGACGGGCAGGTCACGGAAGTCAGGGAGCGAAGCGGATTTCCTATTTCCATTGGCATCGGCTGGGGCTGGGGGCACTGGTTCCACGGTCATCATCACCATCATCATCACAGACATTCCGGCTGGGGCATTGGAATCGGTATCCCCATCTGGGATCCCTGGGGTTATGGAGATGAGACGGTCCCCACGGTACAGGTGAAACGGGGCTATATCGACAATACAGGCAAAGTCATTGCCTCCCCTTCCAACGACAGAGTCTTTGAAGCAACAGACCAGGGTATCCTTATCCGCAATGAAGGCAAGTACGGCTGGGTCAACCGGAAGGGCATCTTTACGGCTCATTCCGTATATAAGAGCCTGATCCCGGTGGAAGAAGACGGTCTTCTCCTCGCCCAGAATGATGATAAAAAATGGGGCCTCCTTTCTATGGCAGATGGCACGGAAGTGGTCCCCATGATGTATGAAAATCTTTACTCCATCGGAAATGGTTTCTACAGCTATAAAGTGAAATCGGACTGGGGAATTCTTTCCAAAGACGGCAGTCTCGTGACGGAACCGGTTTTCCGGGGCGTAGCTGCCTGCGGTGACGGACTGATTCCGGTAAAAACGAAGGAAGGCTGGAAATATGTGGATACTGCAGGTAAAGATGCCATCATCCTTAAAGAAGAGGCCAGTGACGTCACATCTTTCAAAAATGGAAGAGCCGGCGTAAAGATTAAAGGAAAATGGGGCCTCATCGACAAGACCGGCCGTTTCCTTGTAAAACCTGCCTATGATGATATCGATATCCTTTGAGTGAAATGATTTGAATTCAGAAAGTCTGAAAAACTTTCTTCATAAAATTATCAGTTATCAGATTTGATGCGGCGCGAAATTATAAGCGCCGCATTTTTTAAACAAAAAGACCCGCCTCCTCACCGGACGAGTCCATTTTTTACTAACAACTAACCACTAACCACTCACCTCAGCGTTGTAGCGAGGAAGAACATCAGGAAAAGTATCATGATCATCTGGCGGTTGTTTCTTTTCTTTATTTCCTTGTCTGCAAGGGAAATCCCCCAGTTCCATTTCGTATAAAGAGCCATGGCCAGCCACATGAGAAATCCAGCCACTGCCACGCGGTAGACGCTGTCCACGGGAATCGGAAGGAGTCCCACATCCGCTGATACCAGGATCAGAAGGGAAATACAAACGATGACGGTCACCAGCCAGAGAAGCCATCTGGGCGCTTCGTCATGAATGAATTTTTCTTCTTTCGTATGGCAGATGCCAAGGATGTAGGATTTGATAAACCAGAGGCAGATACCCACTGCCACTACGTCAAAAACATAACTGTGCTGCATAGCTTCACCTTCCATAAAGATTCTTTATCTATTATGGACCAGAAAGGAAAATGGGGCAACCGAAAATTGATTTCTATTTCCCGCCGGAGCTCACGGAGTTCTCAAAGAGTTCCGGATATACAGCTTTTGCGGCGGCTTCCATGGCATCGGTAATATGCTGGCTCATGACATATTTGTACTTTTCCGGGAACAGGACAAGATTATGGTTTTTCACAGCTTTTACATCCTGAAAAGCAGGATTTGCCAGGAGCTCTTTCTCAAATTCCGTTTCATTATCCCCTTCCTTGATTTTCCATACAGGCATGAGAAGGATATCCGGGTTAATTTCCGGAAGGATTTCATTGGAAAGATAGGCATTCGTTCCCTTTGGCACATCGTAAACTGCCGCCCCGTCCTTTACATGGGCCATAGCCAGGATTTCACTGAAAAGGGTCCCTTTCTTCCCAAGGATTCCCCGAAAGGATAAAGCAAGAGCCGTCCTTTCCTTTTCAGGCGGGATGACAGAAAGTTTCCTGTCCAGTGCTTCCCTTTTCCTGTTCATATCAGAAACCATAGCTTCTCCGGCTTCTTCCTCATTGACGGCCCTGGCCACTCCCCGTACTTTAGTCTCCATTTGCTCCCAGTTCACGGCAACCAGGGATACATAAACCGGAATACCTGATTTTTTCAATACCTCCACCATGTTCATGGGAACGTTGGTAGAAGCTATGACCAGATCCGGCTTCAAGGCCATAATCATTTCCGGGTTGACTTCGGCAATCTGTCCCACAGCCTGCTGCTCTTCTTTCGTCACAAAGGAAATATCCGGATTTCCCGCATATTTGGATAGACCTTTCACCCTTGACGTATCTACAAGTCCCAGAAGGATTTCGTCAGTCCCATAAGTCAGGGAAACGATACGCACCGGATGAGCGCTCACACGCAATTCTGCGCCCTGGTCATCGGTAATGACTCTGGTACCGCCTGATTCCTTTACCCTGCCGCATCCTGCCATACATACTATCAGCAGGACAGCCAGAAAAAGAGCCAGATTTTTTCGAAAAGCTTCATAGAATGTCATTTATCATTCCTCAAAATGATGAATTTCTCATATTTCATGAAATATTTTATAATTCTATTATTATATTTCTATCCCATTATGTCAATTAAAAACCGGATGTCTGGCATCCGGTTTTAACTCTGCTTAGAAACTTTGCAGGTTTTTACTTTCCTTCTTTTTTCAGTTCTTTCTCAAGAGCCATTTCCAGCGTATGCCAGCCGAGGGTGGCGCATTTGACGCGGACCGGCATTTTGGAAATATCTTTCAGCGTAATTGCCGCTTCCAGTTCTTCCAGCGCTGCCTCATCGGTCACTTTGCCACGAATCATATCGAGGAAAAGGCGGCAGAGCCGGAGTCCTTCTTCCACCGTCCTGTCCCGCAGGAGTTCAGCCATCATGGCTGTGGAAGCCTGGGAAATGGCACAGCCCGTGCCCGTATAGGCCAGATCCTTGATTATTCCGTTTTCCACAATCACTTCGATATCGATATCATCGCCGCAGCTCGGGTTATGGCCGTGTTCATGGAGTGTGGGATGGATGATTTTTCTCTTATTGGTACGGTCTTTGTTGTATTCAAGGATAAGATCTGTATATAACTGTTTCAGTTCCATCAGTCGTCATACCCCATCACTTTCCGGACATCCTTCAGTTTTTCGAGGAAATAGTCCACTTCTTCTTCCGTATTATAGAAATAGAAAGAGGCCCGGCAGGTAGCATTAATACCTAAATATTTATGAAGCGGTTCTGCACAGTGATGACCCGTGCGGATGCAGATTCCGTCAGCGGAAAGAATCTGTGCCACATCGTGGGGATGGACATCTTCCACCGTAAAGGCGATGAGGCCTTCTTTTTCTTCCGGGTTCTTCGGCCCGATGATATGAATGAAAGGAAGTTTTTTCATACCTTCCAGGCACCGGGTGACCAGTTTTCTTTCCTGGGTCCTGATTTCATCATAACCGATGGCCTGAATATAACGGATGGCAGCCACCAGAGATACGGCTCCTTCCACATACTGGGTTCCGGCTTCGAATTTGGCCGGAAGTTCAGCAAAGGAAGTATGCTGTTCTTCCACTACGTCGATCATATCTCCGCCCCGAAGGAATGGTTCCATTTCTTCCAGCAGTTCTTCTTTTCCGTAAAGGACGCCGATACCCCCCATAGAACACATTTTATGGCCGGAGAAAGCGAAGAAATCGCAGTCCAGATCCTGCACATCCACCGGTTTATGGGGAGCAGACTGAGCACCATCGAGAACGACAATCGCCCCATGGGCATGGGCACGCTGAATGAGGGGCTTCGGATCGAAATCAATCCCCAGTACATTGGAAACTTCTGCGAAGGCAAAGATCTTCACCCTGGGATCATCAATTTTTTTCAGTTCTTCTTCCGGAAAATGACCGGTTTCTTTATCTACATAAATATAGTCAAGGACGGCCCCTGTCTTTTCTGCCACCCGCTGCCAGGTGACGAGGTTGGAATGGTGTTCCGCAATGGTGATAAGGATATGGTCCCCTGCCTGTACATGGGTCTCGCCCCAGGAACGGGCCACCAGGTTCAGGGATTCGGTAGTATTTCTTGTATAAATGATTTCTCTTTCACTTTTTGCATGGATAAAGTCACGAACGACTTCCTTAGAGGAGTCGTAAGCTTCCGATGCCGCAATAGCAAAGACATGAGCCCCTCTGTGCGGATTGCCATTCTGATGAGTCACATAGTCAACCACTGCATTGATGACGGGCAGCGGTCTCTGGGTGGTTGCACCGTTATCAAAGTACACCACTTTGTGCCCGTTGACTTCTGTATTGAAAATAGGAAAATCTTTCCTGATCAGTTCACTATTCATTTAATCTCCTTGGAATCCAGTTTTTCTCTGAGTTCTCTCAGTACTTCTTCTCTCACCGATTCATCCATTTGATCGATAATTGGACGAATGAGTGCTTCAATGACGATTCTTCTTGCTTCTTCCAGAGAGAAGCCGCGGCTCATAAGGAAATAAATCGTATTTCCATCCAGCTGGCCTGCGCTGGATGCATGATTACCCTGCACATCATCTTCCGTGCAGAGAAGAAGAGGAAGGGAAATATTTTTCGTCTTCGGTGCAAGCTGGATGGCATAGTCGCCTTCATCCCCCACAGAACCGCTGCAGCCCTTTTTGAAGTCCAGGGTTCCCCGGAAAATTTTCTTTGAGGTGTCATCCAGAGCACCTTTCACGTCGATTTCAGCTTTTGTCTTTTTACCCACATGATCGATGTGGTAGAAAAAGTCCAGATGCTGTCTACCCTTTCCTGCATAGAGGGCCCGTTCAAACATCTGTGAATGGTCCCCCTCCAGTCTTCCGAAGCTGTGGATATAAATATTTTCTCCGCCCAGTTCAGCAGCCGTAAAGTCGGCCTTTGCATTTTCAGAGAGGACCGTATGGCGCTGGTCAAAAATCTTGGCCCCTTTGAGGCCGCTTACAAGACGGGACACCTTAAGATTTGCATTTTTATCCAGCTCATAATAAGCAGCAGCAAGAGAAGTGCCCTCGTATTTCCCTTCCATACGGTATATGAGATTGAGATCTGCTCCTTCTTCCAGCTTGAAAAGGAAGGCAGCCGCAAAGTCGGGATTTTCCATATTTCCTGAAAGGGTAATGGTCAGATCCGCTTTGACCCCTGCAGGAATGGTAATCGTATAATGACTGCCCTTTTCCAGTGCTTTTACGGTCTCCGGAGAAGCCCCCCGGAAAAAGTCCGGAAGCCTTCCTCCTTCAGATACGTAGGAAATATCGGAAAAAGCAGGTGTATTTCCAGTCTTCGGCGCTTCAAAGTCCACTTTCGTATCATTCGTATGAAGATAACGATAGGTGAGGAGAGGCAGCCGGTTGATTCTTATTTCTTCCATATGGCCTCCTTATCCTATAGCGCCTTCAAATTCAAGATCGATGAGACGGTTCATTTCTACCGCATACTCCAGAGGAAGGGCTTTGGAAATAGGTTCCGCAAATCCTCTGACCAGCATGGCCTTGGCATCTTCTTCGGAAAGGCCCCGGCTCATGAGGTAATAAATATCCTCGTCCGGAATACGACCGATTTTTGCTTCATGACCAAGGTCGATATCATCGTTTTCAATAATAATATCGGGAATGGTATCGGATCTCGATTCATTATCCAGCATCAGGGATTCACAGGAAATAGTACCTTTTGTCCCCTTCGCATTGGGTCCGATATAGACCACACCCCTGTAAATGGCCGTGCCTCCGGCTTTGGAAATGGATTTGGAATTGACAGTTATGGAGACATTCTTTCCCAGTGCTTCCACTTTGGAACCGGTATCCAGGAACTGACCCTTACCTGCAAAAGTAATGCCTGTAAATTCGCAGGTGGACCTGTCGCCTTTCAGCACTGTATCCGGATAGAGGCAGGACGTATGGGAACCGAAAGAACCGGAGACCCAGATCATATGACCGTCTTCTTCCACCAGGGATTTCTTGGTGTTCAGGTTGTACATGTTCTTGGACCAGTTTTCAATGGTCGAATAGCGGAGTGTCGCTCCCTTTTTCACATACAGCTCAACCGCCCCTGCGTGAAGGTTGGCCACGTTATATCTTGGAGCCGAGCAGCCTTCGATGAAATGACAGGTGGCTCCTTCTTCCACAATAATCAGTGTATGTTCAAACTGACCGGCCCCCGGCGCGTTCAGGCGGAAATAACTCTGAAGAGGCATCCTGACATTTACGCCTTTGGGCACATAGACGAAAGACCCGCCGGACCATACGGCATAATGGAGAGCCGCAAATTTATGATAATTGGGAGTAATCAGTTTTCCGAAATAGGGTTTGATCAGTTCCGGGTATTTCTTCACTGCCGTTTCGAAATCCACATAAATGACGCCCTGTTCTTCCAGCTCTTTCTGGATATTGTGGTACACCACTTCAGAGTCATACTGTGCACCTACACCGGCAAGGGATTTCTTTTCCGCTTCCGGAATTCCCAGTCTGTCGAAAGTATCCCGGATATTTTCCGGCAGATCCTCCCAGCGGGCTTTCATATCTGTTTTAGGACGCACATAAGTATCGATGTGCTCCATATCCAGTTCGGAAATATCCGGCGCCCAGGGTGGAATATCCAGCTTGTTGTAAATTTTCAGAGCCTGCAGACGTTTTTCCAGCATCCATTCAGGTTCCTCTTTTTCGGCAGAAATCTGGCGGATGATCTCTTCATTGAGCCCTTTGTCCGCTTTATAGGAAAATTCCACCTTGTCCTTCACATCGTAAATGCTGCGATTGACTTCTTCGACCTGGCTTCTTACTTTTTCCTCAGCCATGATCACACCTCACTGCGGTATGCATCGAAACCGTTCTTCTCGATTTCATCCACCAGTTCCGGTCCCCCCTCTTTTACGATCCGTCCATCGATAAGTACATGGACAAATTCAGGAGTAATGAATTTCAGAATCTGGTTCAGATGGGTAATGATGAGGATGGAATTGTTTTCATTGTGATATTCGGAAATATTTTTAGAAACGATCCGAACTGCATCCACATCCAGGCCGGAATCGGTCTCATCCAGCATGGCCAGCTTCGGATCAAGGATGCGCATCTGAAGGATTTCACTCTTCTTCCGTTCACCACCCGAGAATCCGTCATTAAGATAACGATCCCCATAAGAAGGATCCATGGCCAGTCCTTCCATACGGCTCTTCATGAGACGCTTGAAAGGGAAAAGACGCTGCTGTTTGCCGGAAATAGTGGTCTTTGCCGTACGAATGAAATTTTCCATAGTAATGCCTGCCACGGAAATAGGATTCTGGAAAGAAAGGAAAATGCCAAGTCTGGCACGCTTGTCGACAGAAAGGTTTGTAATGTCCTCTCCTTCGAAATAAATATGTCCCTCAGTAATTTTGTAGACAGGATTTCCCATGATAGCATGAAGCAGCGTCGACTTGCCTGCCCCGTTAACGCCCATAATGACATGGACTTCCCCCGTGTTCACGGTGAGGTTAATGCCGTGGAGGAGTTCTTTCCCGCCTACAGATACGTGGAGATTTTCCACGCGAAGTAATTCGCTCATTTGATCACCTCATATATTGTAATCTGTATCCGTCTCTCGACGTATACAATTAAAAGCTTATTCCATTTTATATTATTTATCTCTATATGTAAATACAGGGCACCGAAAAGAAAAAGGAGTTTTATTTAAATCGGGAACCTGAAATTATATTTTCTAACTTTTTCAATATGAAGTCAAGTTTTGCCATCAAAGAAAGATTTTCAAAAATCTTTACAGGAATGATAAAATAAAAGCACAAAGGAGGTCATTCCCATGAAAAAGAAATTATTGATCACAATCGCCGCAGGACTCATTGCTCTGTGCGGCTTTGGCGTATCGGCCGAAAATAATACAGATGAAAGTGCATATTGTTACGGTCCCGGGAGCGGTTACTGCTATTCTGGAGAAAACCGGCCGGATGAGGACTACGGATGCAATGGCTATGGCAGAAATTATAACTGCCGTACCAATCGTGGCTGCGGGTGCGGTTACAGAAGATAATCAAAAAGGACATCTGCTGATGTCCTTTTTTTGATGGTATTTATTTTTTCTCTGCCACTTTGTCCTCGAAGAACCACTTTTTAGAAAGTTCATCATACGTGCCATCGCTCATGACTTTCTTCAAGGCCCGGTTCACTTCGTCTGCCAGTTTCTGATTGTCTTTTGAAACGGCAATACCAAAATTATCCTCCGCCGGAATGAGTCCCACGATAGTAAGCTTTGAGGCCCTTCCTGCTTTTAGGCCGTAAATGGAGGCGGGTTCATCGGTAATGCCGGCATCGGCTTCTCCCTTTACCACCGCATCAAATACGCCATTATAGTCGCCCATGGATTTGATTTTGGCCGGTCCCATTTCCTTGACTTTTGCTTCACTGGTACTTCCCTGCAGGGTGGCCACGGTTTTCCCTTTGATTGCCCCTTCCCCGCGGAGGCCCGAGTCCTTTTTGACGATAATGGAATAGCCGCTCATTTTATAGTAGGGGTCGGAAAAGGCAACATGTTTTTCCCTTTCGTCCCTGATGGTAATGGCGGAAATACCCATATCCACTTTTTTATTTTCCACAGCGGAAATAATTTCACCAAAATGCATGGTTTCCACTTTGACTTCCGCATTCATTTCCTTTGCCACCGCTTTGGCCAGGTCCAGTTCAAAGCCAACCACATGGCCATGTTCATTTTTAAAAGAAAGTGGCGCATAGTCCCCTTCCGTCGCCACGGTGAGGACTCTACCTGTAGAGGCAGACCTGGGAGCTTCCCTCTCTGGCGCTTTCCCGCAGCCCGCAAAAGCAAGAGATCCTGCGGCAGCCAGAAGTAAAAGGGCCATTTTCCAGTTTTTATTCATTTGATTTCCTCCTGTTCTGAAATCAAAGCAATATAGAACGTATTCATCTACTCTACTATATAGGTAACTCCCTATAATTTCAATATGCGCTTTTATTTCTTTAATTTTTCAATTTTATATTTTTATATTTTGAAATTATGCCCATAAAAAAACCGTAAAAGCAATTGCTTTCACGGTTTTTACATTTTTATTTCTTCATAGCCGGCGCTTTATCCACATTTTCGTCAGCAAACCATTTGTCATGAATCTTGTCGTATTCCCCATTTTTCATGAGTTTATCCAGTGCATCATTGACCTGTTTCTGGAGACCTTCATCTTTTTTATTCAGCAGCATGACAAATCCGCCGGAACCCGGGAGGACGGCCGCCTGTTTCAGTTTGTCCGAAGCTCCATGAGCCAGGTAGAAACGGGCCACCGGTTTATCGAGAATGAGGGCATCCGCCTCGTTGTCCTCTACAGCTTTGATAATCTGGTCATGGGAATCATATTCCTTCACTTCAGCCCCGCACCGTTTTGCGGTTTCCACGTAGAGAGTCCCTTTCTGGACAGCCACCTTTTTCCCTTTCAGGTCTTCCGGAGATTTGATTTCATTATCATCTTTGCGGGCAAGAACAGATACGCTTTCCTTGCTGTAATAAATGCTGCTGAAATCCACTTTTTCCTGACGGTCTTTCGTCATATCCGCAGCAGAAACGGCAATATCTGCCTTGTTATCCACCAGGGCAGGAATCAGTTTATCAAAAGGCGTGGCCTCATAAACGACCTTTGCGCCAAGTTCTTTGGCCACTGCTTTCGTGATATCCACATCAAAGCCTACGATATTTCCTTTTTCATCTTTGTAGGCAAAAGGCGGATAGGTAGCATTGCATACGACTTTCAGCTCTTTCTTGACCGGTGCTGATTTGGCAGGAGACGAAGATGCTTTCTCTCCGCCGCAGCCTGCCATTGTGCCTAGAACTGTCAGTGCCAGAACGGCTGCACCTGCTTTTGTCCAGTGATTCATAGGGTACCTCCATTGGAAATATATGAACTTGTCCCCATTTTTTCTTCATTATATAAGGACCGTTCTACTTTAGCAAATAGAATGTATTCCTTTAATTGGGAACAGCAATAAAGAACGCAAAAACCGTGAAACGGAAAATCCGTCTCACGGTTTTGTTACTTCTTATGGATTATTACTTCTTCTTTTCGCCGAACCACTTAGCGTAAATCTTATCGTAAGTGCCATCAGCCTTGAGATCTTTCAGCGCTTTATTTACAGCGGCAACCAGTTCTTTCTTATCCTTGTTCATGGCAAGAGCAAGCGGTTCGCCGGCTTTCGGGCTGCCTACTGCCTTCAGGTCTTTATCAGCGCCCTTATGGAGATAGTAGAGACCTACCGGTTTATCGATAACGAATGCATCCAGGGTGCCTGCCTGCAGTTCCATAAAGCCCTGGGAGTTGGTATCCAGCTGTTTTACTTCTGCTGCTTTTGCTTCTTTGGCCACATTAACCTGATCGGTGCCTACCTGAGCGCCTACTTTCTTGCCTGCCAGATCGGCCCAGTCTTTAATGGAAGTATTGTCTTTCTTGACAATAATGGTATAGCCTGCATCGGTATAGTAAGGATCGGAGAAGGAAACAGTCTTTGCTCTTTCCGGGGTAGCATTCATAGCTGCGGCTACGATATCGATCTGGCCTGCCTGAACAGCCGGAATCAGTGCATCAAAGCCCATGGACTTGAATTCCATTTTACTGCCCATCTTCTTGATGATAGCATCAGTAAGATCCAGGTCAAAGCCTACATATTTATCATTTTCAGTAAATTCAAATGGCGGGTAGGTGGTTTCTGAACCTACGCGGATTACCGGCGGAATTCCGCCAGCTGCAGAAGATGCAGCTTTTTTGTCTCCACCGCCGCAGCCTGCTGCCAGAAGGGTAGCAGCCATAGCGCCCATTGCCAATGCGATTTTCAGTTTTTTACCCATCATAACGATCATCTCCAGATTCATTACCTCTGCGAAGGGCCTGCATATTTATCCCTTCCCTCCGCTGAAAAAGCTGCTGAGAAATACGGATGATTTCCCATTTCTCCTATCGATGCCCAAGCATCAACGGAATTTCTGTATTTTCAGTATCTTTATACAAGCTATGCATATTTTATCAATTTCTTGTATAACTGTCAATTGTTTTTAAAAGATATAAGGATTTTATTATGAATATTTTTCACCCGCCCCTGCCTTCTGAAAATCTCTCCTATAAAGAAATACTGTTTTTACATTAAAATATATTACTTATTAAATTGAATGACGAGATTACATTGACCCCCGCCCACTTATCATGATATTATTTTATATACGAGTCCCCAAACGGGCTGAATTTATGATTTGTTAAATTCTGTATAATGAATAGATACACTTCCTGCTTTATACTGAAAAAGATAAAGATTCTCTCTGTTTTCAAGACCCGCCGGGCGGGCAAAAGGTGCTTATGGAACTAATTATTACATTCCTTTCGGACTGGGGGTACCTTGCCCTCTTTATCTGCATGGTGCTGGAAAATATGAATGTCCCCATTCCCAGTGAAATCATCCTGGGCTTCGCAGGATTTCTTGTGTCCCAGGATATATTTTCTTTCTGGCCAACTGTCATCATCGGGACCGTTGCCGGCATAGCCGGTTCTGTCGGTTCCTACTACATGGGATATCATGGCGGGAGAGACCTCATCCTGAAGCATACGGCCAAAGGAGGCCTGGGGGCAAAGAAAATGATTGCCGCCAAAGACTGGTTTGAAAATTATGGAGCCATTGCCGTTTTCACAGGAAGGCTCCTCCCCGGCGTTCGTACTTTTATTTCCCTTCCTGCAGGTATCGCACAGTTCCCCATGGGGCAGTTCATTCTGCTCACTATTCTGGGTACCGTTCCCTGGACGATGTTCCTTGTCTACATGGGTTCCATTCTTGGCCACAACTGGCGTATGCTTCTTGATTACAAATGGGAAATCGCAGGTGTGTGCGTCCTCATTTCTGCCATTGTCGCCGGCGGGTATTATCTGTATCACAAAAGAAAAGCCAAATGAAAATCAATAAAAACTGTATTTCTCTTTTTATATTCTGCCTTCTCCTCTATGGCACTTTCTGTGGTCTCATACCGCTTCTGGATCCCGATGAACCGGTCTATGGGGAAACCGCCCGGGAAATGCTTCTGACGGGAGACTGGATCTCACCCCGTATTTATGGGGAATTCTGGTATGACAAGCCTCCTCTTTTTTACTGGCTGGAAGCCATTTCCTTCTCTATTTTTGGCATATCTACCTGGTCTGCCCGTTTTCCATCGGTCCTTCTTGGCGCCCTGACACCGGTATATCTGTACATGAGTTCCAGAAAGCTGATCGGTGAAAACGCCGCCCTCCGGGGAGCTTTTATTTGTGCCTCCTCTCTGGAAATCATTGTCCTGGCCCGGTCCAGCGTTACCGACACGCTTCTGACCTTTACCCTGACTCTGGCGCTCATGAGTTTTCTCCGAAAAGAATATTTTCCGGCCTATATTTCCTGCGGTCTCGCCCTTCTTGCCAAAGGTCCCATCGGCTTCGGATTTCCTGCCCTTATCGTGGGATTGTGGATGATTTTCACAAAACAGTTTAATCTGAAAAATATCCTTGGTCTCAAATGGTACTGGGGAATTCCTTTGGCCTGCCTGGTGGGCCTTCCCTGGTATATCGAAATGGGCATGCTCCATGGGGATGCTTTCATCGATACATTCCTGGGCTACCACAATATCACCCGTTTCACCAGTCCCGAACATGCGGGGCAGAATCATTACTGGCTTTACATCGTGGTGCTGCTGGCCGGTTTTTATCCCTGGTGCGGGACCCTTCCGGGCATCTGCCGGAGGGCAAAGGCCTGGTTTAAAGATAAAGTGCTGGCTTATTTCATGGTCTGGGCCGCTTTCATTTTTATTTTCTTTTCAATTTCCTCTACCCAGCTTTTTTCCTATATCCTTCCCATGTTCCCGCCCCTGTCTCTTCTGGCGGGGAAATATATGACGGACTGTGAGGAGACCGGTCATTTTTCAAAAACTTTCCTTGCTTTCCATCTCCTTTTTGCCTTTGCTTCTGCCACAGCCATCGCTCTGGCTCCGGTGGAACCGGTGGGAGGACTTCCCGTGCGGATTGCTGTCGTCCTTTTCATGACGGCAGCTGCCCTGTATGCGGCATGGAACCTGAAGAAAGGATATTTCCGCCATTTCATGGTTTCCCAGGGAGCATTGATCCTTATTTTTGTCATTTCCGTATGGGGTGTCTTTGCTCCTTCCGTTTCTTCCAAATTCACTTCCAAAGTGATTGCTGAAGACTTTGCAGTGATGGAAAAAGACCCCGCCATTCCCATTTATATCGATACCTTCTACCGGCCGTCAGTGGCTTTCTATACCGGTATTTACGGTAAAGCGCTGCCGGAATTTGATCTGCGTAAAAAAGCAGTGGATGATAAGAACGAAGAAAAAGGGGTCCTTCTCCCAGGCAAGGATGAGGAAACCCTTCCTGATACCGCCTATATTTTAGTCCAGAAAAAAATCCTCAAAAACTGGCCGGAATCAGAGAAGAAGAACCTTTACCTGCTGTGGGAAAAAGACACAGCCTGCGTATTTCTTAAACAGGAGGTCGCCATTTGAGCAGTACAAGACATAGAAACAGTAGAAACAGAAACCAGTCCTCTTCCGAAAATATTTCTAAAGAATCAAAGACTCCCGCCACCCTTTTCTTTTTCTTCCTTACCGCTTTCATCTTCCTTCTCTGGGGAAGCTGGCTCCTGCCGGTAACTGACCCGGTAGAATCGAACTATGCTTTAACCGCAAAAGAAATGGTCCTCTCCGGTGACTGGATGAGTCCCCAAATCTATGGAACTTACTGGTATGACAAGCCCATCATGGTATACTGGCTTCTTTCCATTTCCTATACTCTTCTGGGCTTCACGGATCTTGCCTCAAGGCTTCCCGCCGTTTTCTGCGGTGCCCTTTCCGTGATGATACTTATCTGGTACATGATCCGGATTAAGAAAGACAATATCATTGCCGTCTGGTCAGGTGTCATGCTTGCCATTTCTCTTGAATTCTGGGTCATTTCCCATGCCATCATCACAGACAGTATGCTGCTGCTCTTTACGATTCCCACCATGCTTTCGGGCTATATCGGAGCGATGGAAGGCAATAAAAAACACCTCGTTATCGCCTATGCGGCAGCGGGTCTTGCCTGCCTTTCCAAAGGTCCGGTAGGCCTGGTCCTGCCGGGAGCGCTCCTTCTTTTCTGGTGCCTCTCCATGAAATCAGGGAAAATGGCAGCCCGTCTCTTCCCCTGGCAGGGAATCCTTGCCTTCTTTCTCGTAGTCCTTCCCTGGTATGGGGGAATGGTCCTTATTCATGGCAGTGATTTTATCACCCAGTTCCTGGGCCTTCACAATATAGTACGAGCCACTTCTTCTGAGCATCCGGCTGATAACCACTGGTATTACTATCTGGTGCTTCTTCCCGCAGCCCTTCTCCCCTGGACTTTCACTTCCTTTTATGAAATGGTGAAAGGCTGGAAGGAGAAAATCCCTTTCTATAAATTCCTCATGGTCTGGTGCTGGGGTACCATTCTTTTCTACACCTTAATGGCCACGAAATATGTCACCTATACGTATATTGCCGTAGTTCCTGCCATCATTCTGGCTGCCTTTTCGGCACCAAAAATCAGGGAAGGAGAAAAATGGCCTTCCATTACAGCTGCCACCGGATTCTTCCTTTTCCTTGCCATCGCCCTGGCCGGTTCTTTCTACATCAAAGAAGGCTCCTGGTGGGTGCTCTATGTGGTCATTATCTACGCCGTTTACGCTCTCCTCATCCGCTGGAAAAAGAATATCGGCAGGAGGCTTACCACTATGGCCGCTGTCACGGCTTCCGTTTTCCTCTGCCTCATGATGGAGGGGCTTCCCCATTATATTCCCCGCCGGTCTGCCGTGGACACGGCTTCGGAAATTTTTGAAAGGAAGGGCGACCATTATTTCTTCCGTTCCTATCCTGCAGGCTACACATTTTACACCGGTGAAATCGCCACCCGCCTCGTACCGCCGCCAGTGAATGAGGAGAAGCGAAATCCACTCTGGAATGAAAAATACGTGATGCCTTCCATCTCGGATCAGGAATTCATGGAAAAGCATCAAAAGCAGACCACCCCCGTATTCCTCTTTGTCTCAAAGAGCGATGAGAAATACTTCGGCCTCTGGTTCTACAAACATAGTTTTATGCCGGTGCAGCAGTTTATAAATGGTACCATTTACATCATGACCCCGGAAGAAGATGTGCCCGGTTCCTTCAAGGAAGCTAAAGAGAAAATACAGGATGAAATGGAAAAAGACAGTGAAAACGGTACACTCCCTCCCAAGCCGGGCCCTTCGGGGAATTAACAGAAAAGAGGCTGCCATGAAGAAAGATTTTTCTGATTTCATGAAATATCTCATTGCTTTTAAAGGGGAAAATACCTTTAATCCCTGGAATGATTTCAACCCGGATTATGATGTACCGGGCGCTGTTTCCATACGAAGAGATAATCTGATGGATTACTTTACCCGGCGTATGGGAAAAGCGAAAATCCTTCTCATCGCCGAAGCCTGCGGTTATCAGGGAGGGCAATTCTCCGGAATCGCCATGACCTGCGAGCGAATGATTTTGAATTTCCATCCTGCCGTAAACAGTGAAATGATTTTAGGACGGGAGGGTCTCAGGACAAGCAGGACCGACAGCCCCTTCATTACCAAACCGGCGCAGGTGGAAAAAGGTTTCAATGAACCCACAGACTCTGTCGTCTGGAAAGCCTGCCTTGAAGCAGGACTCTCTCCGGATGAATTTATCCTCTGGAATATTTTCCCTTTCCATCCCTATAAAAAAGGAAACCTCCTAACCAACCGCACGCCCACAGATGAGGAACTTGGTATCGGCCTTTCCTATACAAAGAAATTATTGGAGATTACCGGTCCACTTCCCATTTTTGCCATCGGGAAGAAGAGCGAAACTACACTGACCGAAGCCGGTTTCAAAGTTACCGGCCTTCGCCATCCCGCCAACGGGGGAGCAAATATCTTCCGCATGCAGCTAAAGGAAGCGATGAAATAGTATATTCGTTGTTCGCTGCCCGTTGTTCGTCAGCCATTAGCAATCAGCCGCAAGCTGCCGGCTATTCACTATCAGCCATCCGCCATTTCCCATCAACTATTAGCCATTTTCATAAAAAGCTGGTCATTACATGCTGGATAAAATTATTTTAAAATTCTTTCCCTCCACAGAACGATTCTGGGAAGTTTTCCGTTTTCTCATGGTAGGCGGTTCCTGCTTTCTGCTGGAATATTTCCTCCTCTTTGCCCTGACGGAATTCGCAGGCTTTGATCCCTTGATTTCCGCCCCCATCGCCTTTACCGTATCCCTGATCGTAAACTATATCCTCTGCGTCTACGTGGTGTTCCACGCGGAAAACCAGTCGGGCCGGCAGATGTTTTTCTTCATCCTCACCTCCATCATGGGCCTTGGCATCAATCAGCTGGTCATGTGGTTCTTCATCGATATCATCGGAATCTGGTATATGTTTGCTAAGGTTATCGCTTCAGCGATTGTCATGATTTGGAATTATTTCACAAAGAGGTATATTTTGAAGAAGTGAAATATCACAAGTTAACGGTTTTCGTTCTTCGTTGCTCGTTGTACGTTTTTCGATTATACTCATTCTCGGGTTCATCGTTATTCTCACCAAAGTGAATAACGCAAAAACCATCCGTGAAAACCTTTCACGGATGGTTTTTTATTCATATAATAATCTTCCGCTACCGAACAACGAATCACTAAGAACGTCCAGCACCAGTGACTCCTACGATTTTCTGAGCAGTAAACGAATCATATTCATCTGTATTTCCAGATTTTTCCTGGCATTCTTGACTTCCGTGTCCAGTACGAGACCTATACCGAAAAAGACAAGAGCTGCCATCATGAAGAAGCCGGAAGTGACGAGGGTCGGCATCTTTGGCACGAGACCGGTCACCATGTATTCATGGAATACAGGGATAAAGAGGATAATGGAAATGAGAGCCATCACCACGGCGCTGATAGAGAAAAAACGAAGGGGCCGGTAATCTTTATAGAGCATGAAAATGGTTTTCAGTACTTTGAAGCCGTCCCGGAATGTATGAAGCTTGGAAACACTTCCATCAGGCCGGTCCCGGTAAGTCACGGGCACATTGGCAAGGAGCAGATTCTTGTCCAGGGCATGAATGGTCATTTCCGTTTCTATTTCAAAACCTTTAGAAAGAATGGGAAAAGTCTTCACGAACATGGGTGAAAAGGCACGGTAACCCGTCATGACATCCTTGATTTCATGGGCATTTTCTCCCCAGAACATATTGATAAAACGCCGTACCAGGACATTTCCTGAATTATGGAAAGGTCGCTTGTTCTCTTCGAAATAAGTAGAAGACAGCCGGTCCCCGATGACCATGTCCGCCTTTCCTTCCAGCACCAGGTTCACCATGTCCCTGGCATATTCTGCCGGATACGTATCGTCCCCATCCACCATGACATAGCAGTCCGCATCGATATCCCGGAACATGGAACGGATTACATTGCCCTTCCCCTGACGGTATTCATGCCGCAGCACGGCCCCTGCCTTCATGGCAATATCTGCCGTGCCATCAGTGGAATTATTGTCATAAACATATACCACCGCTTCCGGAAGGACTTTTTTAAAATCCTTTACCACTTTTTCTATTGTAAGCGATTCATTCCAGCAGGGAACAAGCACGGCAATCCGGTCCATGTTTTACCTCCATAAATATAGTTATTTCTATTGTACTCTATTTCAGAAAAATTGGAGACATCTGTACAATAAAAAACTGCCCCATTTCATGGAGCAGTTTTTATTTGTAAAAAGATTGCTCAGGCTTCTGCGCCTTTTGCTTTCTTGGCTCTGAAGTACTGGAGAGCAAAGACGCCTGCCAGGATAGCGATACCGATGATATCGGTCAGGGTATGAGGATCGATCAGGCAGAGACCACCTGCCAGAAGGATAATTCGTTCAAGAGGATTGGCCTTCGAATAGAACTGGCCGATCATAGCCCCGGAAATACCGGTCATACCGATGAGGGCTGTAATGGTCGTAAAAGTAACACTGAAGAATGTGGCCCCGATACCGAGAATAGATGGTGACAGGACGAATACATACGGTATGATGAAGGCCGCGATGCCCAGTTTTGATGCATTGACACCGGTCTTCAGCGGATCGCCGCCGGAAATCGCAGAACCTGCGTAGGCAGCCAGGGCTACCGGCGGGGTAATATCTGCGATAATGCCGAAGTAGAATACAAACATGTGAGCTGCGAGAATCGGCACACCCAGCTGAATGAGGGCCGGTGCTGCAATAGTGGAAGTGATGACATAGTTTGCAGTCGTCGGAACGCCCATGCCCAGAATGAGGGATGTCAACATGGTGCAGATCAGAAGAAGCATGAAATTTCCGGCTGCCACGGTAACGAGGGCAGATGCCAGTTTCAGGCCTACACCGGTTTTCGTTACAATACCGATAATCATTCCGGCAGATGCGCAGGCAATGATAACACCTAGAGCGCCTCTTGCACCTTTGATAAGTCCATCAACGATATCCGGTATGCTCATGCGGGTATTTTTGCGGAGCATGGCGGTAATGATGGAAATAAAGATACCTGCCAGAGCCGCTTTCATCGGGGTATAACCGGAAGCCAGAAGACCGATGATAGCGATCAGCGGAATGGCCAGATGGCCTTCTTCCTTCATGATTTCACCCCAGGGCGGAAGCTGGCTTCTCGGAGTACCTTTCAGGTTGTTCTTCTTGGCTTCGAAATGAACGCCCAGGAATACGCCCAGGAAGTACAGGATAGCCGGAACAACAGCTGCCTTGACGACTTCCATATAAGGAACGCCTACGAATTCAGCCATCAGGAAGGCTGCAGCGCCCATGATTGGCGGCATCAGCTGACCGCCGGTAGATGCAGATGCTTCTACGGCTCCGGCGAAATTCTTGTGATAACCAAGTTTCTTCATCATCGGAATGGTGAAAGAACCGGAACCTACTACGTTGGCTACAGAGGAACCGGAAATGGTTCCCTGGAGGGCGGAGGAAATAACGGCTACCTTTGCAGGACCACCGGAGGCCCAGCCTGCGATGGCATTTGCAATATCAATAAAGAACTTGCCAAGACCTGTTTTTTCAAGGTAGGCACCAAAGAGGATGAAGAGGAAAATAAATGTGGATGATACGCCCAGAGGAATACCGAAAACGCCTTCTGTAGTAAAGAAGATATGGCCTACCATCTGGTTGATGGTAAGTCCTCTGTGTGCCAGAGGCCCCGGCATGTAAGGTCCAAGGAACCCATAAGCCAGGAAACATAGAACTACGATAACAATCGGAAGGCCTACGATTCGGCGGGCAGCCTCCAAAACCATGATCATCCCGAGAGCCCCGATGAAAGCATCTGTCGGTGTAACAGTACCGGCACGAAGGATAAGTGCCTGGTAATTGACCAGGATGTAAATCGGCGGGATCATGGCCAGAATGGCAAGTACCACATCAAGAGGATTGAACCGACCGTTTTTAATCCAGGATTTCTTTGTCGGACAAAGCAGGAAAACCAGGCAGATGCCGAAAGAAAGATGGATGCAACGCTGGATCATGGCGTCTCTCGCGCCAAAGATACCGGTATAAATCTGAAAGAGAGAAAAGCAGATACAGATAATGGAAATAATGGTTCCACAGATACCTGTATAATCCGCCGTATTTGATTCCTTATCGAGAGCCTTTAATTTGGCCTGCAGTTCCTCGCTGAGCTCTCCCTCAGCCGGCGGGGTACCTGCGGCAGTCTCTTTTTTCTCTAAATCTGCCAATGTAATCAACTCCTGATTTCTTTTTTCATGTACCACCCTTTATACAGTGGTGCTACATACAGCTTTAATTCCTTTCCCAGCGGGACAAGCTCGTCGAGATTGTAATCCGTATCTCCTACGGTCAGTACGCCATGATTGGTGACTCCGTTTCGGATAGAAAGTTCCGGATATCTCCGGTTGATGTCTTCCAGAATGAACCAGCCGTTTTCTTCCCTGAACTTACCTTCGTCAGCCGAGAAAGGCAGCCCCACCCCCATAGATTGATACTTGGTGGATTTAAGAACAAAACCATCTGTAATCTTGTTGACTTCAAGATATTCGTAAATCATCGTCTTCTGGACGGAATGGTGATACGTGAGGGTGACCGGGGTACCCGATTCCACCCGCTGCCTCAACACGAATCCATCTGCCGTCTGCCCGAATACGTAGGGCATGCGGATCCAGTATCCGCCTACCGCCACGATCAGGCATATGATGATTCCGAAAACAATCATCACTGTTTCAAGTTTCCCGTTTTTTTGTTTTCTCATGAAAGCGAGAACGGACCAACAGGTCCGTTCTCCCTCCTTTCTATACAAGGTTGGATCCTGTCAGGATTCTTCCTTATTTTGCCTTCAGGTACTTTTCTGCGCCTGCGTTCATCTTGATGGACATGCCTTCGAGGGCGGTATCCTTCGTGATGTACTTACCTACGGCATGAGCAGCTTTCATACGATCCAGGTGTTCATAGATGGCTTTTGCAATCTGGCCGCCCAGGTCATCGCTCAGTTTATCAGTACCAACGATGATGCACTTTACCGCTACAGTCTTAACGTCTGCATCCTGTCCGGGGTAGGTTCCCTTCGGAATGGTCATCTTGGTGTAGTATGGATATTTCTTCATCAGGGTATCGATGGTCTTTTCATCCAGGTTTACGATAGCTGCAGATCTGTTGGCGGCAAGGTCCTGAATGGCTGCGGTCGGATAGCCTGCTACGACTACGCCTACATCTACGTTGCCATCCTTCAGGGCATCGGCTGCTTCACCGAAGGAGAGGTACTGTACATCGATATCGTTATAGGTGATGCCGTTAGCTTCAAGAATCTGACGGCAGTTTGCTTCAGCGCCGGAACCGGATGCGCCAACTGCGACCTTCTTGCCCTTCAGGTCTGCAATGGTCTTGATTCCTTTATCCTGGGTGGTTACGAACTGAATGGTTTCCGGATAGAGGGCAGCAATACCGCGGAGGCTGTCTACTTTGTTATCCTTGAACATTTCCTTGCCATTTGCTGCATAGTAGGAAATATCGTTCTGGATAAATGCCAGGTCTACTGAGCCATCCTTCAGCATATTGACGTTTGCTACAGATGCGCCGGTGGACTGGGCAGATGCATTCATACCCTTAATATTCTGGTTCAGCAGTTCTGCCAGAGCACCGCCCAGCGGATAATAGGTGCCTGCAGTACCGCCAGTCGCGATATTCAGGAACTGTTTTCCACCGCCTGCAGAGCCGCTGGAAGCGCCACCGCCGCCGCAGCCTGCAAGAAGAGCTGTACCAGCCAGGCAGAATGCACCGGCTACCATCAGTTTTTTCAATGCCTTTTTCATAATACTGTCCTCCTTAAATACCCTCTTGGAAAACGAAAGCCTTCTTCCCTCCTGAAAAATAGTGAATTCCCGGGCTTCCAAAAATTCATAGAGTGAAATAAAAAAGCAGCTTAGCGCACAGAATCACTCTGCACAAGCTGCAAGCTACTTCGCTCTATGTTATAAAGTTATTATTATAATACTACTTTTCGAAATCTTTGTAAAGAAGGCTGGGCTGAATTCCTTTATTATTCTGATACTTTCCACCGTTATAACTATCTGCTTCACCAAGAACCGTGTGGAAATAAATCTGGCAGATTTCAACGCCCGCATAAATGCGGATCGGCTGCACGCAGAACATCTCCAGTGTCCAGTACCCTGCAAAGCCCACATCGCCAAATCCTGCAGTCACATGAATGAAAAGGCCGAGGCGTCCGATGGAAGACCGGCCCTCCAGCATGGGGACAAAGCATTTCGTCTTTGTATATTCATGAGTACGGCCAAGATAAAGCTTGTTCGGCTCCAGCACGATTCCCTCTTCCGGAATATGAATCATATGCCCCAGATTCGGTTTTTTCATATCCAGCTCATGATTGTCGTAGACCATGAGTTCATCAGCCAGAGTCAGATTATAACTGTTCGGATTGACTTTCTTCGGATCAAAGGGATCGATAACGATTTCCTGTCCCATGTGACGAACTATTTCTCTGCCGGATAAAATCATTTGAATTTCCTCGCTTCCTCATTGAAAATTTTACGATGAGCCGACATGCGACGCCGGATGAAAGAGCTTTTTGCCTTTTCTCCGTCGTTCAGGTTAAAAAGCTTTCTTTCTTCTTCACTGAGCTTCCCGGAAATAAGAAGTTCTCCCCGATCATTAAAAGAAATAAGATGCGCCGAGAAAAGAGTACCATGAGTGGGACAGAAAAGAAGTCCCTTCGTTTCACGCTCCCCATCACCATAGGGATAAGCTTTCAGGAGGGAAATACGCTTTGCTCCGCAGAGGAAGCAGCAGGGACTCTCCCCAAGAGATTTTCTCTGGAAATAATCATCCTCATCGAGCACTTTACGGATGCGGCTCACCGTGCTCTGAGAAGATTTTGAAAAAAGATTGCCCTCTTCGCCGGAAGCCGATTCATCTTCATCAAGAATCCTGCGCAGCTTCTGCTTCTCATGACCTTTTGCCTCCCGGATTTCCCTGAATGCCTCCACCGCTTCCGGTTTTAGAATCCAGAAATAAGTGCCATCTTCTCCCTCTGCTCCATCAAATACGTATTCCCAGGGCGGCCTTTTTTCGTCTTTTTCTTCAGGAATGGATTCAGCATCAGAAGGGCCATCCTCTTTCAGCATAAGTAAAGGCTGTGCCTCTCCTTTTCGTTTTTTTGACGGTTTGTCTTCGTACAGCGGCAGCTGGCCTTTTTCCACCAGATCCTTGATTTTGCCGCCGGCCCAGCCCACACCTGCATTAAGAGCACGATACTCCATGTGAAGAGCTCCGGCAATGTTTTTACCATTATCCATGTAATCAGCCGAATCATACAAGCGTTCAAAAATTTCCATCATCAAGTGGCTCATGACTGAGGTATCTCCCATGAGCATGAGCCAGCCTTCCGTGGTAATCATATCCCACCGCTTCAGGCCTTTTCTCCTGGCCATCCCTTCACCGCCTTCCATTAGTAAACAAAATACTATTATTGTTATTATACCAGTTTCAGATAGGAATGGAAAAAATTTTTATAAAATACATCCCCCCGCCATGTACAGGAAAGGCTGGTTCAGCGGAAAAGCGGCACTCACCCCGGCAATTCGCAAAAACCTGCACATCAAAAACCGCAAAAGAGCATCTGCTCTTTTGCGGTTCAATTTGTGTTATTTATATAAAGAAATCATAACGTGAAGATAGCAATCATTATGTCTTAAAGACCGATCTACCTCATTCAGTTCCCTTCCAGTTCAGCTACGCCAAGAGGCGGGCTTTCCAGAAATTTAACTTTCGGGTTGCGCTGTGCCAGCCACCCTGCCTGCCATGCATTGGGGAGAAGATATACCGGACGTTCACGGCGGTCATAAACTACCATGGCATTATCGATACCCACCAGTTCATCCGGCGGAATGTCTCCTTCGGTCCAACGGGCTGCCGTATAGCCCAGAGGTTCCAGATTCACCTGTACATTATATTCATTTTCCAGACGATATTTCATGACTTCAAACTGCAGCTGGCCAACGGCACCGATGATAAAGGATTCCATAACATAAGGCTGCTTATACACCTGAATGGCCCCTTCCTGAGCCAGCTGGGTAACGCCATTCAGGAACTGTTTTCTCTTCATGGAGCTTACCGGGGAAAGCCGGGCAAAAAGTTCCGGCGGGAACACGGGGAAATCAATGAAAGTGACAGGATGCTTCTTTTCGCACACCGTATCTCCTACGCCCAGCTCACCGGTATCAAAAACGCCAATGATATCGCCGGGATACGCTTTTTCCACTACCTGCCGTTCTGTCGCAAGGAACTGCTGAGGCTGGGAAAGTCGAATCATTTTCCCGCTCTGCCGGTGAAGAACAGAGACTCCTTTTTCAAAGAGACCGGAGCAGATACGCATGAATGCTACACGATCATGATGTTTCGGGTCCATATTGGCCTGAATTTTGAAAACAAAAGCGGAGAAGGAAGGATCCTCCGGATCGATGGTTCCTTCCAGAGTCTTTCGGGGTTCCGGCGGCGGAGCAAGCTCCAGATATTTTTCAAGGAACGGCTGGACGCCGAAGTTCGTCATGGCAGAGCCAAAGAACATAGGCGTCAGTTCACCTCTTGCCACTTTATCTGCATCAAAGGGATCTCCCGCTTCATCAAGGAGTTCAAGATCTTCCTTAAGCGTTTCCAGAGCTTCCGGATCCACATGAGATATAATGGCCTCATCATCCATCTTTCCGGAAATGGTTTCCAGCTTCTTTACACCATGGGCATTATCCTTGATGAAAAGATGACACATTTCCGTTTCCCGATCATAAATACCGGTGTAATCGCCATTGACCCCGATAGGCCAGTTCATGGGGCAGGAACGGATGCCAAGCACATCTTCGATATCTGCCATGAGGTCAAAAGGATTCTTGCCGAAATGGTCGATTTTATTGACAAAGGTGAAAATCGGGATGCCCCGGTCTGAGCAGACTTTGAATAGCTTCTTCGTCTGCGCTTCCACGCCTTTGGCCACATCGATGACCATAACTGCAGAATCCACAGCCATAAGGGTACGGTAAGTATCTTCCGAGAAATCCGCATGACCGGGGGTATCCAGGATATTGATGCGGCATCCCTGGTAATCAAACTGCAAAACAGAGCTTGTAACGGAAATACCACGCTGCTTTTCAATTTCCATCCAGTCGGAAACCGCATAGCGGGCAGTCTTTCTGGCCTTTACGGATCCTGCCAGATGAATAGCGCCTCCGTAAAGGAGGAGTTTTTCTGTAAGCGTCGTCTTGCCGGCATCCGGATGGGAAATGATGGCAAAAGTACGGCGTCTCTTGATTTCTTCCTGATCAGTCATGATTCACCTCATGTAAAACATAATAAGCCTTTATATTATACAACATATAGGGGATTATGGATAGAGTCACTTTAGCCGGGACCGGGGGAAGAATCGTTCTTCGTTATTCGATGTTCGTTCTTCGTTGTTCGTGATTTGAAAATTTGATTTCTGCAAAATCGGATTGCACACAAAAAAGCTGCCCCATGGCAGGACAGCTTTTTTATTTCTAAAATCAGAGGGTCAGTGCTCTTGCGAAGTGTTCTTTCAAAACTTTGATGGAATGCTGGAGCTCAGCATTTTCTTCATCGGTCAGATGGATTTCAATGATGTCTTCTACGCCATCTTTGCCGACTTTGACAGGAACGGAGGCAAAGGAGTCTTCGATGCCATACGGTCCATTGAGGTATACGGAGCAGGGCAGAATCTTGTGTTCATTATGGTAAATAGCACGAACCAGTTCTGCAGTAGCAGAAGTTACACCGAATTCGGTGCAGCCCTTGGTCGTATTTTCGATGTAACCTTCTTCATGAACTTTCTTCAGGATGACATCCTTCGGATCCATATGGTAGAGATCCGGTTTTTCAGCCAGCAGTTCATCTACCGGTTTGCCTGCCACCTTGACGTGGCTCCAGGGAATCATGGAAGAATCGCCATGTTCGCCCATAAGGTAAGCGGTCAAGCTGCGGCGGTTCACTTTGAGCTGGTCGGCCAGCTGATACTGGAGACGTGCGGAATCAAGAGCCGTACCGGAGCCGATGATTTTCTGTTTCGGCCAGTCCAGTTTATACTGCAGGTATTCAGCAATGATATCGCAGGGGTTGGAAATGGAAATAATGATACCATCAAAGCCGGATTTGGCGATAAGCGGAATAAATTCCTTGCTGGTAGTGATAGCACCGTCCATCATATCCAGACGGGTCTGTCCCGGAAGTCTCGGTTTGCCGGACGCATTGATGAGGATATCTGCATCTTTCATATCGTCCACGGTGCCTGCATAAGCTTCGAAATGATGAGGCTGGTAGCTGTTTGCGTCCATAAGGTCAAGGGATTCACCGACCGCTTTGTCATTATTTGTATCATAAAAAACCACTTCATCTGCCAGTCCCTGAATTGCGAACTGAAGTGCCAGATGGGAGCCTACGTTGCCGGCTCCGATGATGCCGATTTTTCTTGTTTTGATTGCCATGTTACTACTCTCCTTAGATTTCCCATTTTACGCAGCTTCTATTCTTCTATCTTGCAATGCGGATGTGTGCGTAAGTGTGCCGTATCTTCAAGATAACGGTAAAAATATTATACACCCTTATCCATAGAGTGTACAGTACCAGGGACATTTCTCCGTTTTTCGCCTTTGCTAAGGGCTTGACAGTAAACGTTACAGGGACTATAATCCAATCATATGAAGAACGATGATGAAGAAGGGATAATGATTCTCGTCCAGAGAGGCAGCGGCCGGTGTGAGCTGCCGGAGCATGATTATCTTTCCACTTCGGAGCTGAAGATGATGAGTCTTCCGGGTAAGCCCGATACAGCAGATCAAAGATGGCCGGAAGGCAATTTGGGTGGTATCGCGGGTGCTCTCGTCCCTTACAGGATGAAGGGCTTTTTTTATAGATACTCCCCCGGCTAAATTGGGTGGCACCGCGAGAAAGAGAAGCTCGTCCCATGGGACGCTTCTCTTTTTGTTGTTTTCAGGAGGGCAAAATGAAAAGGGTATTTAATTTTAATGCAGGACCTTCACCAATGCCGCTGGAAGTTCTGGAAGGAATGAAAGAAGATCTCACCAATTTTAAAAATACAGGCATGGGCATTACGGAAATTTCCCATCGTTCCAAAGAATTCCAGGACATGCTTGATGAAACGAAGGCACTTCTCCGCCAGCTGATGAATCTTTCTGATGATTATGAAATCGTCTTCATCCAGGGCGGCGGGACCATGCAGTTCCTCATGACCGGTTATAATTTCCTCCACACCCGCGCCGCTTATGCGGATACGGGCGTATGGGCCCACAAGGCAAGAAATTCTGCAGCCTTCTTCGGCGAAGTATATAATGCGAACTCGGCAGAAGATAAAAATTATTCCTACATCCCCGATACCTGTGAAATCAGACCGGATACTGATTATCTTTATATCTGCGCCAATAATACCATTTACGGTACAGAATACTGGAAATTCCCGGAAGTGGATGTCCCGCTCATTGCGGATATGTCTTCCGACATTCTTTCCAGAAAGATTGATTTCAACCGATTCGATATGATCTGGGCAGGCATCCAGAAAAACCTGGGCGCTGCCGGTGTGGCTCTTGCCATCATCAAAAAAGACCTGCTTGCCAAAGCGCGTACCGATATCCCGGAATTCCTGCAGTACAATACTTTCGTGAAAAAGGATTCCACCTACAATACACCGCCGGTTTTCTGCATTTATTCTTTAAACCGCATGCTTCACTGGATCAAGAATATGGGCGGCCTTACTGCCATTGAAGAACGAAACAAGGTAAAGGCAAAGCTCATTTACGATGTAATCGATGAAAGCGATGGTTTCTACAAAGGCCATGCAGAAAAAGCCTCCAGAAGCCGCATGAATGTCACTTTCAATCTTGCTAATGCAGATATGGAAAAAGATTTCGTGGCTAAAGCAAAAGAAAATGATTTCATCGGTGTCAAAGGCCATCGTCTGGTAGGCGGACTCCGGGTATCCCTGTACAATGCGGTTACTCCGGAAGCGGCAGAAACACTGGCCGAATTTATGAAAGAATATGAAAGAGTCAACGGTTAATAATATATTTCTATATTATATAGGAGGAAATTATGTTTAGAATTTTTATTACTGCAGACGTTGCCAAAGAAGCAAAGGAAATCCTGGAAAAGGAATTCATTGTAGACATCCGTCCAAACATGAAGGAAGATGAACTTTGCGAAGCCATTAAAGATTATGATGCCATTATCACCAGAAGCCAGACAAAAATTACTAAAAAAGTCATTGATGCAGCCAGAAACCTGAAGGTCATCGGCCGCGCAGGTGTAGGCATAGATGGAATCGATATCCCGGAAGCTACCAAGAAAGGTATTACCGTAGTCAATACGCCGGAATCCAATACCATTGCCGCCTGTGAACACACCATTGCCCTCATGCTCTCCATGACCCGTCATATTCCACAGGCTCATCAGTCCATTATGGAAGGCCGCTGGGACCGGAAGTCCTTTACAGGTATCCAGCTTCTGAATAAAACCGTCGGCATTATCGGTGTAGGCCGTGTAGGTTCCAACGTGGCAAAACGCCTTCAGGCATTCAATATGAAGACCATCGGCTACGACCCCTATATTTCCCTGGAAAGAGGCAAACAGCTGGGAGTCGAACTTGTCGATCTGGATACCCTCCTCAAGGAATCTGACTACATCACCCTCCATACGCCGCTGACTGATGAAACCCGCGGAATGATCGGTGCAAAAGAAATTGCAAAGATGAAAGACGGTGTACGTATCGTCAACGCATCCCGCGGTGCAGTTATGGATATCTATGCCCTTGCTGATGCACTAAAGAGCGGAAAAGTGGCAGGAGCCGGCATCGATGTATGGGCCAATGAACCGCTGAAGCCGGAAGACAACCCGTTCCTCGGCATGACCAATGTCGCTCTCACCCCGCACCTTGGCGCTTCCACGAAAGAAGCGCAGGCCGGTGTCGCTACCGATGTGGCTGTAGGCGTTGCCCAGGCACTCCATGGTGAACCCGTGGCTACTGCGGTCAATGCTTCCCCGATTACAAAAGCCACTCTTACCGTTATCGCTCCTTACTTCGACCTCTGCGAACGTATGGGAAATATTGGCATCGATCTGGCCGGCGGCCGTATTTCCACTGTCAATGTAGAATACACGGGTGAACTTGCCGAAACAGAAACCGCTCCTCTGACCACGGCAGTTCTGAAAGGACTTCTCACACCGATTCTCCAGCAGACTGTCAATTTCGTTAATGCAAGAGGCATTGCGGAAGAACGTCATATGGACGTCCGTGAAGTAAAAGCAAAGAAAGGCCATTATTTCACCAATACCATTTCCCTGACTATCGATACCGATAAAGGCACTCACCGCATCACTGGTTCTCTCTTCGACCGCAAGGAAGCAAAAATCGTATCCATCGATCATTTCCGCGTAGATATCGAACCGAAAGGCTGCATCATCATTGCGCCGCATGAAGATAAACCGGGCATGATCGGCCAGGTCGCTTCCGTTCTGGGCAAGGCACAAATCAATATCAACGGTATGCAGGTAGGCGCTTCTCCTGAAGAAGGCACCAACGTTATGGTTGTTGCCGTAGATAAGGATATCCCGTCTGCCATCATTCCGGCCCTCATGAATATCGAAGGCATTCATGATGTAAAAGTCATTCACTGCGAACATTAAGGAGTCCATATGATACGCATCATTCTTCTTCGTCACGGAGAAACTACCTGGAATATCGAAGGCCGTTATCAGGGCCAGGAGGACACACCCCTTTCTGCCCGCGGCATTGAACAGGGAAAGAAGGCAGCCCTGGCGCTGAAGGACGTGCCCATTAACCGGGCCGTCTCCTCCCCTCTTTCCCGTTCCTACGATACCTGCCGTATGGCTGCCGATTATCACGGACTGACCGTTGAAAAGGACCCGAGAATCACGGAAATTTCCCACGGCAAATGGGAAGGCATCCATGCGGATGAGATTGAAGCGCTCTATCCCACTGAATTTCATCTCTGGCATACGCACCCCGAGCAGGTACAGATGCCGGAAGGTGAAAATCTGGAGGACGTGAGGAAACGCTGCCGGGAGGCTTTTGATGATTATGCAAAGAAATATGACGGAGAGACGGTACTCGTAGCTGCCCACGATGCAGTGAACAAGGCCATTATCTGCGATCTTCTGGGACTTGACATGAGTCATTTCTGGCAGATCAAACAGGACAACTGCTGCATCAATGTACTGGAATGTGACAGGGGCATCTGGCGCATCGTCAGCCTGAACAATACAGCTCATCTGGGATATCTGGTCAGCGGTATTGAGCAGAAAGGGCTGTAAGAGCCGTTAGCTGTCAGCTCATCAGACATTAGTAAGCGACGGCAGAATTGCAGATTCAATTTTCCTCAAATCAAAAAGAGTCGTAATCAGTTTCCTGATTTACGACTCTTTTATTTTGGGGAAAACGCAATTGGCCAAAAGTTTCGTCTTCCACTGCTAACGGCTGACAACTATTTCTTAAACTTAGCCGCTCTTTCTTCGTCTCTCTTTGCCGCAGCCTCTTTCCCCATAATCCTTCTCGCCCGGGCGCGGAATTCGTATCCTTCCCTGTATTCTTCCTGTTCAATGGACTTCGTGAAATATTTTTCTGCCTCTTTATAGTTTCCCACATTCATATACATCTGGCCGATGCTGTCATACACCGCATGGAAATCATTTTTATTTTTCGCCAGGGACACTGACTTTTCATAATCTGCTCTGGCCTTGTCATACTTCTTAAGGTCCCGCCAGCATTCACCCCGGTTATTATAGTCCATGCTGTTATCCCGCTTTTTCAAAGCCTTCGTCAGATCTTCAATCCCTTTTTCCGGCCGTCCGGTAAGAGCATAGACGAGGCCTCTTGCAGAATAAACCTCTGCATTGTCTTTGTCCTGCTTTTCTGCACGGTTCAGGAATTCAAGGGCCATATCCATTTCCCCCGCCTGCTGGGCGCAGATGCCGGCCGCGAGGAAATTCCCCTGATGGGCGGATACGTATGCCATTCCCCTGGATATGACTTTCTGAGCCTTTTCCCTGTTTCCCTGAAGTTCATATACATGGGCTTCGGCACGGTATGCCTCCGGATCAAAAGGATTCTGTCCCTGGGCAAGCCTGGCATTACCCAGCGCTTCCCCTATATTTCCGAGATCAGCATAAACATAGGAAAGTCCCGTATAGATGGAAGAACGGAGTGGCGGAAAAGAAGGATTCATGGCAAGGGCACTTTCATAATCAGCCAGTGCCGGATCATATTTCTTCATATGATAGTAAATGATTCCCCGCTCCATAAGAAGGGATGGGTCTGCCGGTGACAGTTCAATAGCTTTCCCTATATCCGCAAGAGCCGGCTTCATCCGGTGCATCATGGAATAAATGGTGCTTCGTTCTTCATAAACGGAAGCTTTCCCGGGATACAGTTCCACCAAATCTGTGGCGATAGCAAGAGCCCTTTTGTAATTGCCATGTGCCATGGCCCCTTCCAGGGTCGTTTCCTCCGCCTGAATGTTTTTCTCTGGAGACTGCGGTCCTTCGGCACAGATTTCTCCTGATGCATAGAAGGAAAGCACAGCCCCCAGAAGGAGCGCCGCTTTCAATAATCGATTCATGGCTCCCCCTAATTCTTCATGACTGCCTTTGGTGTATCATCCTTTGTATCTTCTGTCAGAGATTTGGAGACATCGGTCGGTACGCGGCGGTACGGGAATGTCTTATACACTTTTTTCATCAGATCATCCATGATGTAGGTGGTACGGACAAAGCCTTCGTCTTCCGTGTCGAAATAAGTGCCCCGGTCATCGCGGACAGTCCCTTCTTCTTTCTTGTAGGAATAAATATCCACGATAGCTCTTGTCTGCACAATAGCATCTCCATCATCAAAAAGGAAGCGGTGGAAAATCCACTGATGCCACAGAAGAGTCGGCATAATCACGATATCCGCCCCTGATTTCTCTGCAATATCCGGCAGCGAAGACGGAGAAACGGCCATGCCGGCATAGTCGGAAGCATCGATCGTCCTGTAATAGGGATACCGGAAGATCTGTCTCATTTCACGGTTCAGGATAGCTGCTGCAGAATCACTGCCCGTATAACGCGTGGGAAGAAGGACAACCGTCCGGGTATTATCGAAATATCCAAGTTTCCTGTTCATTTCCTGTTTGTCGGCCGCCTCTGCCAGGAAGCCAAGAGAAAGCGCCATAAGAAAGGCCATCAGAAAAGATATGATTTTTTTCATAGAAACCTCCTGTTAAATTCTTTGATTATTTCCATTTTACCACGATTTGAATCATTCGTAATGGACCGTTAGTCAAAAATATTTCATCATAAAATCCAATTCATTCAAAAAAGAGGCATGAAAGCCTCTTTTTCTACTGTCGGTATTCAAAATCCATCCTTGTTTATACTTTGAAATAATCCCTTACATAATCTACAAACATCTTCACCGGGGTAGACTGCAGCATAGCCTGTTTGTAAATCAGATGAATCGGCCGGCAGACCGGACGTTTCTGTTTATCAAAAATCATTTCACGGTTCACCTGGGGTTCGCACTTGGGAAGCAGATCCGCCGGAATCAGGGAATGCCCAAGTCCTTTATTTACGATTTCCACACAGGTCAGGCAGTCGGAAACGGTAAGCATGAAATGGGGAGAATCGGTGAAATTCTGCCTCCACCAGCGGGTACGCAGCTCATCGAGGGATGGGTCGCTGCGATAACGGATAGACGGCTGCTCGGGAAGGGTAGCATAATCGATTTTATTGGCAGAAATCAGATAAAGCGGCGCATCCTCCAGAAGAATATCCGCATCCGGCCATTCCTGAGAGCCTCGAACGATGGCCAGATGAATATCTTCTTTTTTCACCAGTTTCACCAAGCGGTCACTGGTATCGGTAGTCAGGGAAATTTCAATATCACTGTACTTATCCACAAATCCCTTCAGGATTGCCGGCATGTGGGACTGTGCGAAGGACTGGCTGGCACCGATGCGGAGCACCCCGGAGATGGAATTTGGTTCATGGGTGACATAGTTCTTCATATCCTGGTACTGCTGCAGCTCTTTTTCGGCAAAGGAAAAGAGACGATTCCCTGCATCCGTGAAATGGACGCCTTTGTTGGTCCGGATAAAAAGAGGGCAGCCGATTTCCTTTTCCATCTGGCTCAGACGGTATGTCAGGGACGGCTGGGTCATGAAAAGCCGCTTGGCTACTTTGTTGATGCTTCGTTCTTCGCGAAGGTAAATGAGGATTTTCCAATCGGTATTATTCATTGAAATTACCCCTTGGGAATGAACATAAAACGATTTCTGTCTAAACTGTTGATATAAAATTATTTTATTAGATTATACCATATTTTGCAAGCCATCTGTAAAGAATTTTAAAAAATATGAGCTTGCTGCAAAAATTTTCTTTGATAGAATTTCTTTTCACAGAATATAGATGTACGCAAGGAAACTCATCTCACTCCCCATGAACCTCTTCCTACATAAATTCTTTAGGAAATCGTTCAAGCTCTTTTTTTCTATCCTTGTAATCAGGAAGCCAGTGCGCCATAAGCGCATGAAAACGGGGCCCGTGCCCCGGCTCAAGCAGGTGATTGAGTTCATGAACCACTACGGATTCAATGCAGCTTTCAGGTTTTGTAAACAGGTCAAGCGAAAAAGAAATATCATGAGTCCTTATATTGCAGCTGCCCCAGCGGCTTTTCATGACACGTATGGTGATTTTCCCCGGTTTTACTTTCATAAGAGGCGACCAGTAAGAAATCATTTCTTTTAAAACCGGCAAAAGCCATGTTCTGGCAAGTTCCTTATACAGCTTTTCCCTGTTGGTGACCTCCGAATGCACATACATTTCCACTGAGTCTTTTCGCAGTGCCCCTCCGTTACGGCTGCAGCCGTAAACATGAAGGACAAATTCTTTTCCGAAAACGAAATGTTTTTCACCGGAGACATAGGTATACCGTACAGGAAGCGGCGTCTTCTCAAGGGCCTTTTCTATCCAGTCCCGTTTCTTTTCCGCAAATTCCCGAATCGCCTTATCAGGCATGCGCAGAGGAGCTGTCAGTATTACCTGCCGGTCTCTGGTAATACGCAGATATATATTCTTAATCCGTTTCCGTACGACAATGATTTCCAATATTTCCTCCTGAAAAACGGCAGAACCCGCCTTTACAGGTTCTGCCGTCATCTGATTTCAGAAACGATACCACTCAGACTTTTGTACTTTCTCCCAGTACATGGTCATCTGTTTCAAAAAGCGCCTTTGCAAAAGCCTGCGGATCAAACCGTTCCAGATCATCTTCTCTTTCTCCGAGGCCGATCCATTTTACCGGCACATTCAGTTCCTCATGAACAGAAAGGACTACCCCGCCCTTGGCCGTACCGTCAAGTTTTGTCAGGACAACGCCGGTCAATGGGACAATTTCCCCGAAATTTCTTGCCTGGCTGATGGCATTCTGTCCGGTCGTGGCATCAAGGACGAGAAGGGTCTGGTGCGGTGCGTCTGGAATAACTTTCTTCACCACACGGCTGATTTTTGCCAGTTCTTCCATCAGGTTGATTTTTGTCTGAAGTCTGCCGGCCGTATCAATCAGTACCACGTCCGCCCCTCTGGCTTTGGCTGCGGATACGGCATCAAATGCCACGGCTGCAGGATCTGCACCTTCCGCATGCTTCACGATATCCGCTCCGGTGCGCTCGGCCCAGATGGTAAGCTGTTCGGAGGCGGCAGCACGGAATGTATCGGCCGCAGCCAGAAGGACCTTTTTCCCTTCTTTATGGAGACGTCCGGAAAGTTTGCCTATGGTGGTGGTCTTGCCTACACCATTGACCCCGACTACGAGAACGACTTCCGGATGATGGGTGTTTTCCTGATCGATCGTATCATCCTTAAGCAAGTCCTGTACTGTCTTTTCGAGGAATGGCATGACTTCATTTGTATTGTGAATGGACCCTTCCGTTACCCCCCGGCGGATCTGGCGCATCAGGTAATCTGTCGTCCTCACGCCCAGATCTCCGGAAAGGAGCACCATTTCCAAATCTTCAAGAAAATCTTCGTCAATCTGTGCATAGCCGATGACTACGCTCTCAATATTTTTAATCAGGCTTGCCTTCGTGCGGGTCAGCCCTTTTTTCAGTTTGTCAAAAAATCCCATAGATTCCTCCGTTCGTCACTTTCCGAAATTTCTTCTTTCTATCTGAGTTTCTTATCTTCTATATTGTATCATGAAGCGCGGTGGTTGGATACTGACTCCGGGCTTTTCAGATAGGCCCTGATTCATCACCATTCTCCGCCAGCTCTGATGGCTGACCGCTCACATCCCCATTTCCTGCATTTTGACTGTGATGAGGGAAGATACGCCTTTTTCCGCCATAGTGACTCCCTGAAGGGTATCCGCAAATTCCATGGTCTTTTTCCTGTGGGAAATAACGATGAATTGTGTTTTCTTTTTATAGTCAGCAATCATGCGGCTATACCTTTCTACATTGGCATCGTCAAGGGCTGCATCGATTTCATCGACAAAACAGAATGGTGCAGGCCGGTAGGCCATGAAAGAAATAAGAAGTGCGATGACTGTAAGTGCCCTCTCGCCGCCGGACATAAGTGTCAGGGGCTGCCTCTTTTTGCCGGGAAGCTGAAGGTACATCTCCACGCCTCCTTCAAGCGGGTGTTCCTCATCGGTAAGTTCCAGTCGTGCCCGGCCTCCCTGAAACATGAGCTGCATAATACGTCCGAATTCTTCATTTATTTTTTTGAAAGCTTCTTTGAACTGGGTCGTCATGGTTTCGTCAATTTCCTGAATGACCGTTTCCAGTCCCTCTCTCGCTTTCCTGAGATCTTCAATCTGCGCCTTATAAAATTCGCGGCGGTCCAGCTGTTTCTGATAGTCTTCCTCACCATTGGGATTGACGGAGCCCAGGGCTTTAAGTTTTTCTGACAGCTCTTCCTCCTTCTTTTTCATATCCGCCATGGATCCCGGAAGGCGCAGCTTTTCTGCATCGGCCAGCGTCATATGACGTTCATTCAGACGGCTGAATTCTTCTTTTTCCTGCTCTTTGAAATGTTCAATCCGTCCCTTTCTTTCTGCCATGTCCTGTTTAAGCTGTGACGATTTCTCCTGGGTTTTTCTCCATTTTTCCTCCAGCGCCTTCCTGCTGCCGGCGAAGGTATCCGATTCATCCTGCATTTGGGACTGGCTTTTCTGATGGGCTTCCCAGATTTTCCTTGCGTCCTCATAAGCAGAAGACAGGTTTTCTTTTTCCTTTTTCATTGAAATCAGGGACGCTTCATTCTGCCTTCTGGCTTCTTCCAGAGCTGCCCGGTCGGCTGCCTGGGATTTCTTTGCCCTTTCTCTGTCATCCATCATGCGTTTTCCGAAATTCAGCGCTTCTTCTGCCTTTGTAAGGGATATACGAATGGAAATAATTTCCTGATTCTTCTCATCCAGGGCCTGTCTGAGTTTTCCGCTTTCTTTATCTTGCAGAACAGTGGGAATATCCGCAAGCGAGATAAATACTTCAGTAAGAGTTGTCTTTCGGGTCAGAGAGTGATTGAGAATCCTTTCTTTTTCTGAAATTTTTTCCTTTTCCAGAGAGACTTCTTTTCTTCGTTCCGTCAGATTTGCCAGAATGCCATCTTTTCTTGTAGTGAGGGCAATGAGAGCTTCTTTCGCCTGCTGCCAGTTTTCCCTTTCTTCCGTCACTTTTTGGGCAAGAGCATCCGCCCTGCGGTCTTCTGCATCCAGTCTTTCCCGGTAATCCGCAAGATTCTTTGATTTCAGATTTTCTTCTTTATATAGACGATTGATTTCCTGCTTTCTTCCAAAGAAAGTATTTTCCTTCTTTTTCATAGAACCGCCGGTCATGGAACCGCCTGCATTCACCACCTGGCCATCCAGGGTAACGATACGGAAACGGTAATTGTATTTCCTGGCCACTCTTCTGGCATCTTCCAGATTTTCCGCAAAGAGAGTCTTTCCCAGAATGGATTCCACTAAATCTTTATACATGGGTGCAAAGGAAATCAGGTCCGATGCGATTCCGCAGATGCCCGTTTCTTTGGCTGCCCCGGAAATTTCTCTGCTGCTGCCGGAAGGATGCATGGATTCCAGTGGGAAAAAGGTGGCCCTTCCCAGATGACGATCTTTCAGCCATTTGATGATATCTCCTGCTGCCTTCGTGGTATCCGTGACAATGCAGGAAATACGGCTGCCCAGTGCCACTTCTGCCGCATCCGTATACTTTTCCGGTACCCGGAGAAGCTCTCCGAGAATGCCATGAATGGAATCTCCGAAAAGGTCCGCCTGATCCATAATGGTCTTCGTCGCAGCAGAAAAAAATGCATATTCCCGGTCCGCCCGTTCCAGATATTCCCTGCGGGAGTGGATGGCATCTCTATCTGATTTCATTTTCGCCATTTCATTGCTCATGGTAAAATGATGATCCTGCGCTTCTTTTAATGCCAGGCTGTCTTTTTTCCCCTGCGCTTCCAATTGATCCAGAACGGTCCTTTTCTCTTCTTCTTCTTTTCCAAGGGAAAGGGCTTCTTTTTCCAGCATTTCAATAGTTTTTTCTTTTTCTTTCGCCGAAAGAAGAAGTTCCTCCTTCTCTTCCTTTTCCCTCTTCAGTTCCTCTTCGAGATGAGATAACTCCTGTTCCAGCCTTTGTTTCTTTTCGATTTTCTGCCTGTTCAGGGACAGTTTTTCCTCATAGGACTTTTCTGCAGCAGCCAGAGAATTTCCCAGTTCCTGCTTTTCCTTTTCGGCCCGGTCCTTCTTCTCTTTCCATTCATCAAATCGTATCCGGGCTTCCGCAAGTTCCTTTTCTACCGTTCTGATATCTTCTGCCAGTTCTTCTTCTGCCTGACGCTGGTCTTCTTCGTCCCTGTCAAGTTCCTCTTTTCTTTCTTCCTCATGGCGGAGCTCTTCTTCTTTAACCCGGAAATCTCCTTTAATTTTTTCCATATGGGCCTGGGCATCAGCGGTGAGGGTACCCATATTTCTTAAATTCTCCTGGTAATCAAGGACCTGTTTTTCCAGTTTTTCCCGTTCCGCGGTCAGAGTGGAAAGTCTGGCTTCCCATTCGATATCCTCATCTTCGAGATTTCTGTATTCATTTTCATAACGGGACAGCATGCGTCCGATGGAAGTCAGTTTCAGCACGGACTCGGAAGCCTCTACCGCTTCTTTTTCTTTCATGATTCCCTTATAAATCCTTGCTTTTTCAGCGCCTTCTTTTAAAGGGATGAGCTGTTCGTCGAGAAGAGCCACCATATCATTGACCCGTTCCATATTTTCCGCCGTTTTTTCCAGCTTCCGGAGGCCCTCATTTTTTCTCATGCGGTAAAGCGTGATGCCTGCCACATCTTCAAAAATGATACGCCTCTCTTCAGGGCGGCTTGTCAGGACCTGATCCACCCGGTTCTGCCCGATAATGGCCAGAGAACCTTTCCCAAGACCTGTGGGAGCCAATAATTCCTGTATATCCTTCAGCCTGCAGGACCTTTTATTGATGCGGAAATCACTGTCCCCGTTCCTGAGGAGTCTTCTGGTAATGGCAACTTCTGCCGTATCGAGAGGAAGTTCATGTGCGGAATTATCCAGTACCAGCGTCACTTCAGCGCCATTTTTCGCCGGCCTTGCCTCGGAGCCGGAAAAAATAATATCTTCTGCTTTCTGCCCGCGGAGGTTTCTTACATTCTGCTCTCCAAGAACCCAGCGCACAGCATCGGAAATATTGCTCTTTCCGCAGCCGTTCGGCCCCACAATGACGGTCATTCCATCAGCAAATTCTACGGTAGTCTTATCTGCAAAAGATTTGAATCCCTGCAGTATCAAACGGAGTAATTTCATGGCTTCTCCTTTTCTTCATTCGTATCTTTATTATTATACAGGAAAGAGATAAACCCTGCAGGAATTTTACTCCCAACCGTAAAAATTTAAAACATGATTTCTTTATTTTCCCGTTTTGGCCCATTTCAGCCGCTCTCGCCCTGTTTCAGCCCTTATTAGTCCATTTTTAACCGTTTTAAATGCGATTTATCGCAATATTATGAAATAAATTAAAATAAAATCATTTAATTCCCATTATTTCCCAAAACTCCTTCATTTTCCTCATTTTTCCTCATTGACATGCCGGGCTTTTCGTTTTTATAATACAGTTAAAAAAGGAGGTGCTTCATGAAACAGTTAAAAATCGCTCTTGCGCCGCTGGCCATGGACCAGAATATCATTCCCGACGGTTTCAAGACGGTTCCTCTCGATACGGCTGACCTGACCGAAGTATCTGCCGTGGTTATGACAAACAGGGATGAAATCCCGAAGGCTTACGATACGATTCATTCCTTTGATATTCCTTTATTCATTCTGGATACCGGCCTGGCAGCCGGAAGAAATATTTCCTCTATTTCCGGTATTCTCCTGCCCATCAAAGAAAAAACATCCTGGAAAAAGAGGATCACCAGGGGAGCCATGCAGTATGAAAAGAACCTGCTCCCGCCCTTTTTTGGTGCCCTTATGCGCTATACGTCCCGTCACAATGATGAGTATGACTCGCCCGGCCATCACACCGGCGCTTTTTTCCGCAAACATCCGGCAGGAAAAGTTTTCTATGACTTTTATGGTCCCAATGTATTCCGCGGGGACCTTTCCTCCTCCGATGTTGATCTGGGGGATCTCCTCATTCATGAAGGACCGGCCCTGGCAGCCGAACAGTATGCGGCCAAAGTATTCAATGCGGACAAAACCTATTTTGTGCTGAACGGCACCTCCACTTCCAATAAAATCGTCCTCAATGCGGCTCTTGCTCCGGGAGATATCGTACTTTATGACCGGAACAACCATAAATCCATGGATCTGGGCCTTATTCTTTCCGGGGCTGTCCCCGTTTATCTTGAAACGGTACGAAATGCCTGCGGCTCCATCGGCAGCATCCCGGCCCGCTGCCTTGATGAAGAATATATCCGGAAACTGGTGGCTGAAAAAAATCCGGAAAAGGCAAAGGAAGAACGGCCCATCCGCATGGCAGTCATTGAGCTTGGCACTTATGACGGCTGTCTCTGCAACGCAAGGCAGATTGTGGATGAAATCGGATATCTCTGTGATTATATTTTCTTCGATTCCGCCTGGGTAGGTTACGAACAGTTTATTCCCATGATGAAAGACGCCTCGCCTCTGCTCCTGACGCTTGGACCAGATGACCCCGGCATCTTTGTCACCCAGTCTGTTCATAAACAGCAGGCCGGATTTTCCATGACCAGCCAGATTCACAAAAAAGACAACCATATCAAGGATCAGGACCGGTATGTCCCGCATAAACGCATGAATAATGCGTACATGATGCATGCTTCCACATCTCCCTGCTATCAGCTTTTTGCTGCCCTGGATATGAACGCACGCATTCATGACGGACTGGGCGGGATCAAGCTCTGGAGCGATGCCCTTATGCTGGCCATAGAAGTCAGGAAACAGATCTTGAAACGCTGTCACTATCTCTATCCTTTCATTCCGGACAAAGTAGCCGGGAAGAAATGGGAGGATGCCAATAATAAGCAGATTGCGGCAGACAGAAGGTACTGGACCTTCAAGCCCGGTGAGCGCTGGCATGGCTTTGAAGGGTACCGGGAAAATCAGTACTTCCTTGATCCCATGAAACTCATGCTCATTACTCCGGGCATCGATATCGAAAAAGGGATTTATGAAGAGTTTGGCATTCCGGGCGCACTGGTGGCCGAATATCTCCGTGAAAACCATATCATCCCGGAGAAGAGTGACCTGAACGATATCCTTTTCCTTATTACTCCGGCAGAATCGGAAGAAAAATTAAACCGCCTGGTCGATGCGCTTGTCAAATTTGAAAGTTTCATCGACGAAGATGCGCCCATGCAAAAAGTGCTTCCCCAGGTCTATGAAGCCTATGAGGCTCATTATGAGGGATATACCATCCGTCAGCTCTGTCAGGAAATGCACAATTTCTACAAAGAGCGGAATGTCTCTGCCCTGCAGAAAAAACTATTCCAGAGGGAGTATCTTCCTTTCTATGCCATGAGCCCGAGAGATGCGGAAGGAGAATATCTCCGTGGAAACGGCGAACTCATCGAGCTGTGCCATGCTCTCGGCCGTACTGCCCTGGAAGGAGCCCTTCCCTACCCGCCCGGGGTCATCTGCATCCACCCCGGTGAACAGTGGACACAGCCTGCCATCGATTATTTCATGGACCTCGTGGACTCCATAAATGCTTTCCCCGGTTTTTCGCCGGAACTTCAGGGCGTTTATGTAGAAGATGGCGATGACGGCAGAAAGCACGCCTATGGATATGTGCTGAAAGAGAAGAAATAAGTTTCTCCATCCTGCATCCCTTCCTGAGATTCCAAATCTGAGGTTCGTGGTCCGTGAGCAGCGGTTCTCACTTTAAAATTTCGAAATGAAAAAAGGTTCGTGAAAAACAATTTGTTTTTCACGAACCTTTTTATTTTGTGGGAAAAGGATTTTTCGTTACATAAGGGCTTCCTTTGAGCGTAAACCGCCAGGGAAAGTCTTTACCGTAAACCGCATAATCGATATTGATCCGTTTCGTTATTTCTATTTCAAAAGGACCGTCATTCCGGTCTTCCACATAAAGGGTATCCCCCGTCAGGTCAAGTCCATAGAAACTCTTATCTATGGCCATGGCCATAGTCAGGCGCCCGGGTCCGCTGGTGAGCAGTTTCAGTTTTTCCTGGCGCCGCCTTTTTTTCATCAGGTCAATTCCTTCCAGAGGCTCCAGGGCCCGTATGAGAACGGAGCCGGTTTCTCCTTCATGACCACAGACGATATTCAGGCAGGAGTACATGCCATATATAAGGTAAATATAAGCATGTCCTCCTTCACCGAAGATGACTTTCGTCCTCGGGGTAAGCCCCTTAAAGACATGAGCCCCGTCATCTTTATGACCCTTATAAATTTCTCCGTACGCTTCAGCCTCAACGATGCGCCCGGCAGTCAAACCTTCAGGAGACTTTCTGACAAGAATTTTCCCTATGAGATTTTGTGCCACTCTCACAGCATCAGAAAGGTAATCTTCTCTCTGCCATTTCACTGCACATCCACCTGCATTCCCATATCGATGCCCTTCGGAGGATCTGTTACTACCCTGTCTCCATCAGAAAGGCCATCCATAATCAGGGCAAAGCCGCCTGTATCGGAAGCTACTGCCACATGGCGGATATCGATGAGATTGCTTTCATTCACCACTGCCACCTGATCCTCCCCGATGAGGGCAGCTTTCGGAATCATATAGCAGGGCACATTCTGTCCGCTTTCAATACGAATGCTGTATTCATTGCCGATTGTTATCTCATCATCCGTATTATCCACCTGCACTTTGTAGGTAGTATATTTCTCCCTATTTTCATTGGGCTGTTTTTTCAGTTCTCCGTACCAGATATCATTTCCGTCACTCATGGAAACAGTCAGGGTCTTTTCATCCTTCGCTTTTTCCATGATGGTATCCATCTTGGCCGGAATCTCTACAGATGCGGTAACCGGAGAATCCTGGCGGATGACAAGGGCCGGCTTTCCTGTAAGGGCCAGATGGGTATCCCCTATATAAACCTGGGAAATTATGCCGCTGATAGGTGCGCGGACAGTGCAGTTCGCAATAGTCCTTTCCAATGTCTGGAGAGCTGCAATGAGCTGGGCCGGCGCCTGGCCTGACCCGCCGGAGGGTGCCGGAGCTGCTCCACCCTTTCTCCCTTTGATTCTCTCATATTCAGCCCGGGTAATAATCCCCTGCTTCAGCAGGGAAGCCTCGAGACTGTTATCCACAGGTGATGCATAAGTCCCCACAGAAGCAGCAGAAGCTGCGGTAATCTGGCTCCGGATTGCCGATGCCTGGGATTCATACTGGGCCGAATCAATCTGGAAAAGCACATCCCCTGCTTTGACCAGGGTTCCCACATCCGGAGGATTGGAAATCAGATTTCCCGATACAAGAGGAATAACCGGTGCCGTATGGAGGGCTTCAGGGATTGCCTTTGTCTCAATGGTAAAAGGTTCCCGGCTGACTTCCGCCTTCATCACATGGACCGAAGGTTTATTGCCGCACCCCGAAAGGATCAGTGCTGAAAGGCAGAAAGCAGCTGCAGGGATGAGACATTTTTTTACGTTCATGATTAATTCTGACCCGCTTTCACATCTGCTGCGATAAGATCTGCCATTTCATCCAGTTTTCCGTCGTCAGATGGAGCGGAAACGATATGGACAGGTTCGCCGAGAATTCTGCATTTTTTCAGTTTTTCCACTTTATCCTTCATGATTTTACCGCTCACATTGGGCGCCCAGCTGCTGTTGCCAATGATTGCGATCGTACGATTCGCCACACCCATTTCTTCAAAAAGGTCCAGGAATGCATTCATCACAGGATTCAAAGTCATATTCATGGTAATGCCGGCAAGGACGATATGGCTTTTCCGGAGTACTTCAGGGAAAGCTTCCGTAATGGATTCACTGCAGAGATCCACGAGTTTCAGGTATTTCACACCTCTTGCCGCCAGTTTCCCTGCCAGGACCTGGGCCGTGAGAGACGTATTTCCATACGCGGAAGCAAAGAAAATGGCTGCGGACTTTTCTTCCGGCGTCCAGGAAGCCCATTTGGCATAGGTGGAAATAATCATATTTCTATCTTCTTCCGTGCGATAGACCGGTCCATGGAGAGAGCAGATATACTGAATATCCAGCTTTGCCGCTTTTTTCAGCGCCATCAGCACCTGGGCCCCGTAACGGGCCACAATATTGGCATAATATTTCCGGAGATCCGGAAGATATTCTTCCCGATAATCCACATCATCCGCAAAGATGGAACCGTTCAGTACGCCGAACGTGCCGAAAGCATCGGCTGAGAAAAGGACTTTCTCTGTTTCTTCATAGGTGAAAGTTACTTCCGGCCAGTGAACCATGGGCGCCTTTACGAAGTGAAGCTTGTGAAGACCAAGGTCGATGACCAGTTTTTCATCTGATGTAATGAAACGGTCTTTCAAATCCACATGGAAATAATTGGCCACCATCTTCTGTGCCTGGGCAGAAGTCACAATTTTTGCTTCCGGATACGCTTCGGCCAGGGCAAGAAGGGAGCCGGAATGGTCCGGTTCCATATGATTTACAATAATATAATCCAGTTTCCGCCCTTTCAGAAGGAACTTCAAATCTTCCATAAAGATATCCCGGATGGAATTATCCACCGCATCGAGGACTGCCGTCTTTTCATCATCAATGAAATAGCTGTTATAGGAAACGCCCCGGGAAATATGAATGAGTCCCTCAAAACGGGGCAGAATGAAATCATTGCCGCCAATCCAGTAAATATGATCGGTTACTTTCTGTTCATTATGCATAGTGACTCCTTTATATCTGATAACTAAAGACAGTTTTACCTCTTTAGTATAGCACGAAAAAGGACGGAAAAGTGTTTAATTTTTCATAAAAAGACTGTCAGTCAATTTTATATTTATGTTCATGTTCAATCCGAAAACATCGCGTAAGCCGCAGAATTCCAAAACAAAAGACCCGCTCTCAAAGGATACGGGCCCTTAATTGAACTGTAAAGTTTGAAATTATCGATTTTCCAGTCTTGAGAGAATCCGGCTTGTCACCAGAGTCAGGATCAGGTAAATGATACCCGTGGTAATAAAGGTTTCCCACACCCTGTAATATTGTGCATTGGCCGCATTCGCCCAGTACATCAGCTCCGGTGTGGCAATAGTAGATGCAAGAGAAGAATCCTTGATGAGGCTCACGAAAGAATTTCCCAGAGCCGGTACCACATCCCTAAGTGCCTGGGGAAGGATGACGTAACGCATACTCTGAAAATGAGAAAGCCCCAGGGCCTCAGCCGCTTCCAGCTGTTCCCCGTCCACCGACAGGATTCCGCCCCGTATAGTTTCAGCTATATAGGCTCCCGCATTGATAGAAAGAGCCAGCATGGAGGCGATTTCCCCATCCGGTTTCCTCATGAGAAGAGGAATAATGCCGAAATAGGCCACCAGGATCTGCAGAAGGAGCGGCGTCCCGCGGATGCTCTCGATGAAACATACTGCCGGAAGAGAGAGCCATTTCCTGGAAGAAAGCCTTGCCAGTGCCAGAAAGAGGCCGAGAAAGAATCCAACTATAATGGCTGCCACAGACAGTTTGATGGTGAGGATGGTCCCGGAAACAAAGAAAGGCGCATACTCTTCCAGAATGGACAATTTCAGGTCAAACATAGAGCTTCCTACTTTCCAAGTTTTTGCAGTATATCATCAGCCGGTTTCGTCTTGAACCATTTTTCATACAGTTTTGCATACGTACCGTCTTTGACAATTTCCGCAAGGGCTTTGTCCAGTTTACCCTGCAGCTCTGCTCCCTTGTCCTTAGGATAAAGAATCCCGAAATATTCCGGCGTAAAAGCTTCGTCATCATAAATGATTTTCAGATGCTGTGCCGGGTACTGGGCCTGGATGGATTTGAGAGACGTCTCATCGCCTACATGAGCGTCTACCTGCCCGCCGATGATCATCTGGATGGACATGGGTGTCTTTTTGATGGAAGGATTATTGGTGCCCATCAGCTTTTCCAGAGCAATCTGTCCGGTAGAACCATTCTGCACAGCCACGGTTTTTCCATTCAGCAGGTCTTTCGCTGATTTGACATCACTCCCTTCGGGAACGATGATGGCCTGCCGGGAAATAAAATAGGGTTTGGAGAAAAGATAGGACTGTTTCCGCTCATCAGTAATGGTAATGCCGGAAATAGCGGCATCTGCCGAATGATTTCTGATCTGCTCAAAGATAGCTTCCCAGCCGGCATCGGTAATTTCCGTGGAAAGGCCTGCCCTTTTAGCCGCTTCATTGATCAGGTCGATATCGAAACCTACGATTTTACCTTCCTTCAGATATTCAAAAGGATTCCAGTTTGCATGGGTTACCACATGGATCTGCTTTGCAGATGAAGATGATGCAGCCGGTGCTCCTCCTCCGCAGCCGGCGATAAAAAGACCGCCCGCAGCCAGAAGAGCCGCTCCCGCTAAAAGCCACTTCCTCATAATTACCCCCCTTATATAAAAAATCTGAACTATCTCTTTTTAGATGCTATTTATTATACTCTCTTTTAAATTACAATACAAGTTGTTCATTAAAATAATAAATGTATGATTGTTCTAATTTCTTACAGACGATAAGGAATTTCCACTGCTGAAAAATAAAAAACTGTGAAAAGAAGGGATTTCCTTTCACAGTTTTCAAAAGATGAGCGAACCTATGGCACATATGCCCTTGTGGCATGGCCTATGATGGAAAGATGCATATCTGTAAGAAGGGCCATACGGATGGGAAGTACCCTGCGCGCTTCGACGAAAATGTCCACTTCCGCTTCCTTCATGGTCTGCATAAGGACAGAAAGCTTTTCTTCCGTTTCAGTAAGAAGGGCCACAAGTTCTTCTGCTTTCCTGATATTCTGCTGCAGAACCACGGGAGACGGGGCAGCCGGAGAATCGGCAGGCATGGGCTGCCGGCCGGAGATGAAGGCAAGTACTTTGTTCCAGGTGAGGACAGGCTTTCCGGAGAGTTCTCTTTCTACCCAGAGGAGGCGGACCACCATAAGGGCTGCAGAACAGAATACGCCAAAGTCAAGTCCCAGCCAGAAAGAGTCAGCTCCCAGAGATGTATGGGCATCAAGGAAAAGACTCATGGGGAAACAGCCGCCCCAGTAAGCAAGGACCATCAGTACGAAGGATACGCGGGTATCTTTGAGCCCGCGAAGAATGCCCTGAATAGGAGTAGATACAGCATCAAAGAGCTGCCAGCCTGCACTGTAAATCAGGAACTGCCCCGCAATCATCGCTACTGCCGCATCGTCCGTATATACGGAACCGATATGGCTGCGGAAAAGTACGGTAAACGATGCTGTAATGGCCGCTCCTGTGAGAGCCACGATGAAGCCTGCCTTTTTATAACGGCGGGCCATTTCCATATTTCCTGCGCCCACTTCAGTCGCAATCAGGATGGTCAGGGCCATAGAGCAGGAAACCGGAAGCATATAGACCAGGGACGCAAAATTATCTGCAATCTGGTATGCTGCCAGGGCATCCGTGCCATAGCGGGAAAGGAATACGATGATCAGGGAGAAAAGGCTCATTTCCATGAAAATGGAAAGACCGCTGGGTACACCTACTACAAGATATTCCTTTACATCGGCCAGTCGGATTTTCGAAGAAGAGAAAATTTTATTTCCGAAAAGATCCTTTGACTTCAGAACGACTACAAAGAAAAGTCCGAAAAGTACCGCATAGGTCAGCATGGTCGCAATACCGGCACCAATCCCGCCAAGCCTCGGCATACCGAAATGACCGTAAATAAAGATGTAGTTGAATGCTCCGTTCACGAAGGGGGCTGCCATGAAAAGTTTCATGGAAATAGAAGTGGAGCCTGCCGTATCAGTGAGGCAGCGCAGCGGAATGATGAGAGCCACGAAAAGTACCACGCCAATCATGGTCATCAGGTAGTACCGGGCGATATGCTCCACCTGAGGTTCCAGAGCCAGGGAATTCATGAGCAAATCGATGCCCAGGAAATAACCGAAAGTAAAGAGGGTCCACACGGCAAGCCCGATGACTACACCGGTTCTCACGATGTAAGGCAGGGATTCTCTTTCCTTCCGGCCAAGAAGGTTTGCCATAATCGGAGTGCCTGCCATAAGGAGTCCGATGAAGGAGGCCAATAGCGGGTAGAAAAGTCCGGCTCCCACCGATACGCCTGCCAGATCATCAGCGCCTGCATGACCGGCCATGGTCGTATTGATAAAAGTTACTCCGGCGGTAGATACCTGGGCAATCAGGATCGGTATCATCACAGACAATAACTTATGAATATCTTTTTTCACGAAAAACATTTAAAATACATCTCCAGGATTTCATCAAAAAAAGACGCCAGCGGCGTCATCTGATTGAAATTTCTGTAGATGTGAGCTTATACCGGGCGTACTCAAAAAAGCTTCTGGTCCCGGAAGAAATAGCAGGCTCAATGCCGCATGGGGTTTCCCCCACGCGCTTCAGGCCATGGAGAAAACCTGGTATCCCGTGAAAGATACCCCGTCGTTCAGTTTTATACCGGTTTCTTTCCGCCCGAATGGTTTCAGGGCGAAAAGATCCCATCCCCCTGCCCCGATGAAACCCTTGAAGAAGGAGGCAAAAGCGGAAAGGACACGTTTGAAATTCATGTTCACTCTTCCCGGTACGAGAAGGTTGGCTCCTTCCTGATAGAAATAAGCCATGGCAAAGAGCAGGTACATGCTGCCGTACATTTCAAGGTCCATGATTTCTTCGATTTCCATTTGTCTCCCTCCTTTCTCAAGGTATTAGTAACTAGTGCTATAAAAAATTTATCAATATTTTTATCAGTAATTTCAATAGCTGTATATAGTATACCGCAGGCCATTTAAAAAGGCAAATATTCCAATTCGTTTTAACAGGAAATCTTTCTTTATGATGCTAAATAATCAGATTGGTGATCTGACATGAATTTTACAGGAAATATTGGGAAATTCTGTATAGTTATGCGTGGTCAGGCATTAAAATCTTTTCATCAGCTGGCGTCTGTCATCTGATTATATTATGCAAATTAAGAATAATTCTGCATGATATATTTTCTTCTTTTTATGTAAAAATAAAACGCATTCCCGCCAGATGCCGTCTATATCCGCAGGATATCGAACTGAATTCTGCAAAAAATGCCTGTCTCTTTTTTATGTGCGGACGGTCCGGAGCAGAAAGGAAAAATTTTCTGCAAATTCTTTAAATTGGCTATTTCCGTTTCCCTTTATTTTCTATAAAATATAGGCAGTTAAAGTTGAACTTTCCAGGTTATCCTGCTTTATATAAAGGAGGTATTATGAACAAGCTTAAAATTGCTTACTCCGACCACGCTTATGAACTTTTCGGTGCCCTTCCCGGGCGGGAATCGGTGCGTGTGAATGATACGGACTTTACCGATGTGGCTGCAGTCATTATGACGGATACGGATACTGATGTCCTTTCAAAAGAAATGATTTTTTCCTTCAGGATTCCGGTGCTTCTCATCCGCACGAAATCGGAGCCCGTATCCGATGAAGTCATAAATAAAGTCTATCGTGTCTTTGATCTGAACAGTACGGATCGGGATTTTTACAAGAGGCAGGCTGAAAGCGCGGCCGACCATTATGAAGATGCTCTTCTTCCGCCATTTTTCAAAGATTTAAAGAAATACGTGGAAAACGGGTATGCCCAGTTTGACTGCCCCGGTCATCAGGGGGGCGCTTATTTCAGGAAACATCCTGCAGGCCGCGCATTTTATGATTTCTTTGGAGAAAATACTTTCCGCGCCGATCTCTGCAATGCCGATGTAGCCATGGGGGACCTCCTCATCCATGAAGGACCGGCCCTCTCAGCCCAGAAACATGCGGCCAGAGTTTATAATGCAGATAAAACGTACTTCGTATTAAACGGCACTTCCACTTCCAATAAAGTGGTACTGAATGCAGTCCTGACGCCGGGAGATATCGTCCTTTTCGACAGAAATAACCATAAATCCATCGCCCATGGAGCTCTTGTCATGGCCGGAGCCACTCCTGTCTATCTGGAAACGGCAAGAAATACCTTTGGTTCCATCGGAGGGATTCTGGACCATTGCTTTAATGAAGAATACATCCGGAAACTGGTGGCTGAGAAAGATCCGGAAAAAGCAAAGGCAAAGCGGCCTATCCGTCTGGCAGTCATCCAGCTGGGCACCTATGACGGATGTATTTACAACGCAAGGCAGGTGGTAGACAGAATCGGCCATCTCTGTGATTATATTTTCTTTGACTCTGCCTGGGTGGGTTATGAACAGTTCATTCCCATGATGAAGGACTGCTCTCCCCTGCTCCTTGATTTAGGTCCCGATGATCCGGGGATTTTTGTCACCCAGTCCGTCCACAAACAGCAGGCCGGTTTTTCCCAGACTTCCCAGATTCATAAAAAAGATGTCCACATCAAAGGGCAGGCCCGCTATGTATCCCACAAGCAGTTCAATAATGCTTTCATGATGCATGCTTCCACCTCCCCTCTTTACCAGCTCTTTGCAGCCCTCGATGTGAATGCGAAGATGCAGGAAGGAGAAGCAGGCAGAAAGCTCTGGCGGGATGCAGTAAAACTTGTCATCGAGACAAGGAAACAGATTCTCCGGAACTGCCATTATATCTATCCCCTCGTTCCACCCACGGTTTATGGGAAAAAATGGGAAGAAGGGGATACGGAAAAAATGGCTTCCGATATGAACTACTGGGCCTTTGACCCTGCTGCAAAGTGGCACGGGTTCAAAGGATACGGCAAAGGCCAGTACTTCATCGACCCCATGAAGCTCCTCCTCGTTACAGACGGTATCGATGCAGAAAAAGACTGCTATGAAGAATTCGGCATTCCGGGAAATATCCTGGCCAATTATCTTCGGGAAAACGGGATCATTCCGGAAAAGAACGACCTGAACGATATCCTCTTCCTCATGACGCCTGCCGAAAGCACGACGAAAATGAATGATCTGGTGGCAAAGCTCATCCGTTTCGAACAGCTCATCGATGAAGATGCGCCTATGTCTTATGTGCTTCCTTCCATTTACAAGGCTTATGAAGAAAAATACAGGGGCTATACCATCCGCCGGCTCTGTCAGGAAATGCATGACTTTTACAAAGACAGGGAAGTCTCTACCCTGCAGAAAAAGCTTTTCCTGAAAGATTATTTCCCCGCATATGCCATGAATCCCCAGCAGGCCCAGTATGAATTCATGCGGGGCCATGGGGAACTGGTGGACCTGAAAGAAGCAGAAGGACGAATCGCACTCGAAGGAGCCCTTCCCTATCCGCCCGGTGTCCTCTGCGTCTATCCCGGTGAAAAATGGTCAAAAACAGCCGTCGACTATTTCCTGGACCTTGTAGAAGGCATCAATGCCCTCCCCGGCTTTGCTCCGGAAATTCAGGGGGTTTACGTACAGGAAGGACCTGACGGGAAGAAACATGCTTACGGGTATGTACTGAAGGAAAAGTGATGAGTGACTAGTTGTTAGTTGTTAGTTGTTAGTTGTTAGACATTAGCGATTAGCCATTGGCTGTTTCCAGAGGAATAAAAATCGTCAGTCTCATTTCTGAGGCTGACGGTTTTTTTATTTTGTATTTTTTATTTCATCCCTGATCCTGTCAAGCCCGCCGAAGATGAATTTTTCTGTCAGCTGGAACTGGGCGTCCGGACTGTTTTCTTCCCGCCCTGACAGACGGTACAGGATGGACCCCGCCTGCTGATGGCCTGAAAGAAGGAGAAGGAAGAAAGGAGCCATGACCGTGAAGAAGCAGTGAGCTACCCTGGGATCTTCGGGCAGAATTCCCAGGTATTCGCTGAGTACTTTCATGACAGGCCCCAGTTTTTTACTGACGATTCCCGCCGTATACTCCACATAGAGAGGCGTGGGCTGCACCATTTCCCGAATGGCCACGCGAATCTGCCAGCTGTCGGAAAGGATAGCATCCCTTAGATAAATCTGCAGAATGCCCCTCAGCTTTTCTTTTATCGATGCCGCTCCTTCGGCCACCTCCCTCAATTCGGAAAGAGGAAGCACATGATTGTACACATTTTCCAGTACTGCCTGATAAAGCCCGTCCCGGCTGCCGAAGTGGTAATTCACAGATGCCAGGTTGACCCCCGCCATCCGGCAGATATCTTTGCTGGTGGTCCTGTCATAGCCCTGTTCCCCGATGAGCCGGCCAGCGCATTCGATGAGTTTATTTCTGGTTTCCTCCCCGTCTTCCCGGGAGGCTTTTTTCATTTTCACCATACGTATCCTCCTTTCAGTTCAAGCTGTGCCGGAAAAGATAGGCCGCAAGAGACAGAGTCACTGCTGCGATACAGGAAAGCGGAATGAAATTCATATATAGATCCCCCAGAGTGAGACCTTCCAGATAAATCCGGCGAATCAGCTCAAGAGCAAACCGCAGCGGGTCTATATAGGTTATCATCTGCAGTGCTTCCGGCATATTGCGGATGGGAGTAACGATGCCGGACAGAAGGGCCATAGGCACCATAAATACGATGGTATATACAAGCACCTGCTGCATATTTTTGGAAATAGAGGATACGATAAGCCCGCAGCCTGTAGACGATAGAAGGTAGAAGAAAAGAGCCGTATAGAAGGTCACAAAAGAACCTGCAAAGGGTACCTGGAACCAGAAATAGGAAATACAGAATATGATCGTACACTGGATAAACCCGACAATGATTGGCGGTACTGCCTTACCGATGAGGATGATGGCCGGTGAGACAGGAGCCACAAGAAGCTGCTCGAAGGTTCCCTCCTCCCTTTCTCTGGCCACTGACAGGCCGGACAGGAGGAAGACCTGGGCAAAACTCATGAGGCCTATAATTCCCGGAAGGAAGAAATACCGGGTAATCTGGTTCGGATTGAACCAGGTACGGGAATCAATGGTGACCGGAGCGGTCCTCCCCGCCCGGTCGAGATTGTACTGACCCACGATTCTTGCCGCATAACCGGACGCAAGGCCGCTGGTCATGGTATTTCTTCCGTCAGTGATAATCTGGATAGGTGCCGTTTCACCGGCATCCAGTTTTTTCTGGAAATCCCGGGGAATGACGATAGCCATCACTGCTTCACTCCGGGAAATATAATTTCCCATTTCGGAAGGAGAAGGAAGAGATGCCACCCGGTGGAAAAGAGTGGTCCCGTCAAACCGGGAGAGTAAATCTGCCGACGCCTGGCTGTGACACATATCGACTGCCACATATGGCGCATCTTCCAGATTGTAATTGGCTGCATAACCGAAGAGAAATCCAAGTACCACGACCGGTACGACCACAATCCGGCGGGTGGCAGGATCTTTGAAAATAGAAAGGATTTCTTTCCGGCATATGACGAGAAGCTGCTGGAGGATTAATGCAAAACCTTCCATCATTCCACCTTCTTTCTTGTCATACGGAATGCGGCGGTTACAAATATGGCCGCATAAAGGAGAAGAATACCTCCCTGCTTCATCAGCATTTCCGCATCTGTTCCTGAAAGGAAAAGAGACCGGATGCATACAAGGTAATGGGAGAAGGGGAGAATCTGCCCTACCGTCTGTACCACGACAGGCGTATTTCTAAGGTCAAAGATAAATCCGGAAAGAACGAGGCAGGGCAGGAAGGAAATCAGGAGGGAAAACTGGCAGGCCAGGAACTGCCGCTTCGTAATGGCGGAAATAACGAGACCTATCCCTAATGCCACAAAAAGGTACATCATGGAAATCAGAAGCACCACCGAGAGAGCTCCCTGCATAGGAACTTCGAAAAGATATCGGGAAAGGATGAGGCAGATGCCCATGCCCAGCATGGCTACGCAGAAATAGGGAATCATTTTCGCCAGTACCAGCTCCACCGGTTTCACAGGAGTCACAAAGAGGGATTCAAAAGTCCCTCTTTCCCATTCTCTGGCCATGACCACGGCTGTCAGCATGACCCCGATGATGGTCATAATGAGCATGATAAGTCCCGGAATAAAGAACCAGGTGGAAGAATTGGCATCATTGAACCACATGCGGTTTACAATGGCTACACCCCCATAACCGGCTAGTCCCTTCCTCATCATCCAGGAGGTAATGCCGCTTTCCACGTAACCCCCGGTACTCATGGCCGTAGCCGTTTCCACTCCGTCCAGAATGACCTGGATGCGCCCCCGTCCTTCATAGACGGCCGTGGAAAAATCAGAAGGAATATCTATAATTACATTCACTTTTCGGTCAAGGAGCAGTTTTTCCGCATCCTGCCTGTTTGTCGCATAGGTGGGTTCGAAATAATCAGAACCATTCAGGAAAGAGACCGCATCCTGGGCAAAGGGAGAAGGATCTTCCAGTACTACTGCAGTGGGCACATTTTTGACATCCAGAGAAATACCGTAACCGATAATAAGGATGAGGATGATAGGAAGGACAATGCCCAGAAGAAGGGAGCTGGAGTCCCGGGAGAGCTGGAGGAATTCTTTGTAAATGAGCGCTTTCATGCGTCTTGTAAAGCCTTCCATCATGCACCCTCTCCTTTCTCTCTTGCCCCTTCTACAATAGCAATAAATATATCGTCCATATCCGCTTTCGGCTTTCCCAGCTTTTTACGGATTTCAGAAGGACTGCCAATAGCCAGCAGATGTCCGTTATCCTGAATCATAAACCGGTCGCAGTATTCTGCCTCTTCCATGAAATGAGTGGTAATGATAATCGTAGTCCCTTCCGCGGCAAGCGTCGTAATCTGGCGCCAGAAATTTCTCCTCGCCAGAGGATCGATACCGGAAGTCGGTTCATCAAGAAATAAAATTTTCGGTTCATGAAGAAGGGCACAGGCCATGGACAGACGCTGCTTGTAGCCTCCCGGAAGATCCCCCGCCTTCATTTCAAGCCGGTCGGACAGATAAAACTGCCGGGATACTTCTTCGATTCGTTCTTTTAGCCTTTTAGGCGTAAGTCCGTAAACACCGCCATAAAATTCAAGGTTTTCCAGGACTGTCATATTGCTGTACAGGGAAAATTTCTGGGCCACATAGCCGATATTCGCCCTGGCCCTTGTCCTTGCCTTTCTTAAATCTACCCCGGCCACGGAAAGAAATCCGCTGGTTTCGGGCAGAAGACCGCAGAGCATTTTGAAAGTCGTCGTCTTTCCTGCGCCATTTGGTCCGAGAAGTCCGAATATTTCTCCTTTGTGCACTTCAAAGGACGTATGGGCGACTGCCGTGAAATCGCCGAATTTCTTCACCAGATCTTTCACGATGATATTGACTTCTTTCGATGGCCTTCCTCCGCTGTCCAGGGCTTTCTTCTGTTCTTCTGCAGGCGGGAGCATTTCTTTTTCTGCCTGATGGAGAAGAATCATAAATCCGTCCTCCAGCTGCGGCTCAGCCGGCACTGCTTCCAGCTTCTGCCCTGCCAGGTATGGCACCGGTTCCGTGCCTTTCGTTATAAAATGAACTTCTCCGCCCCTTGGCACCGCATCTACTACATGGTCCTGATCATCCAGAAGGTGGGCCTGAAGGATGCGGGTCGGCACCCCATGCGCCGGGCGAACCCCGAAACAGTGCCCTTTTCCGATATTTCTCAAATCCTCAGGACTTCCGTCAGAGAGGATGCGCCCTTTATTTAATACATATACATGAGAGCACATTTCCGCCTCATTCATGTAGGCAGTGCTGACAAAAACGGAAAGCCCCTCTTCTTTTACAAATTCTTTCAATATTTCCCAGAGCTCCCGGCGGGAAAGAGGATCCACCCCCACCGTCGGTTCATCGAGAAGAAGCAGATCCGGCGAACGGACCAGTGTGCAGGCAAGGCCAAGTTTCTGTTTCATCCCGCCGGAAAGTTTACCGGCAAACCGGCCGGTAAACCGTTCAAGCCCCATCATTTCCAGCAGTTTTTGAAACCGGGCCGGCCTCTTCTCTTTAGGTACCCCATGAAGATCGGCATACAGGTTCATATTTTCTGACACCGTTAAATCTTCATAGAGACCGAATTTCTGGGGCATGTAGGAAATACGGCTCTGTATTTCTTCCGAATCTTTCACGGAATCAAGCCCCAGTACCGTGAGATTCCCTTCTGTCGGATCCATCAGTCCGCAGATAAGACGCATGAGAGTGGTCTTACCGGCACCATCGGGTCCGATGACTGCCGTAAGTTCCCCTTTTCTGACTGTCAGGTCGATATGATCCAGGGCCGTCAGGAATTTTCCGCCGGATTTAAAAACTTTGGCCAGTTTCTCCGCGCAGATGATCGTATTGTCCAAAGTCATCACCCTTTACAGTTTCACCTGTACCGTAGCCGGCATACCCATACGGAGTCTGTTATCCGGGTCCGTCACATAGACACGGACTTCATAGAGAAGTGCCGTGCGCAGTTCACTTGTTTCCACATTTTTAGGAGTAAATTCAGCGGTGGAGGAAATATAGCCCACCTGGCCCTCGATGCTGTTTTTCGGATCACTGTCGATGTAAACTTCTGCCTTACTTCCTTCATGGATTTTTCCAAGGTCCGTTTCGGGCACATAGACACGGACCCATTTTTTTGAATTCAGGGAAATACGGTACACCGGTTTCTGGGGAAAAGCCATGTCTCCCGGTTCGAGAAGTCTGGAACGGACAACCCCGTCCGATGGAGCGACAAGTTCAGACTGGGAGAGAGTATACTCCTCCCGTGCCAGGGTATTCTTCAAACCTTCCAGCTGCGCTTCGCCGGCTGCCACATCTTCGCTTCTGGGACCTGCAATAGCAAGATTATTGGCTTCTCTGGCCTGATTCATCTGTGCTTCTGCCACTTTCAGCTTTGTCTGTGCATCTTCCAGTACCTGGCGGCTTACAGATTTTCCGTTAGATGCATTGTAAGCATCCAGTTTTCTCTGATAATCAGCAGCGAGGAAATCTCTTTCCGCCTCCGCTGCATCTACCTTTGCCCTGGCTTGAGCCAGATCTTCGGCGCGGGTACCATGATGAAGCTTGTCCACCTGGGCTTCCTGGGCGCCTATATTGGCCTTTGTCACTGCAATCTGGTGCATGAGGTCTTCTGTTTCCAGTCTGGCCAGTACCTGGCCTTTCGTTACCTGGTCCCCTTCTTCCACATACATTTCAGAAATACGGTCACTGTTTCTGAAAGCCAGAGAAACTTCCCGAAGGTCCACATTCCCTTTCAGCGTCAGTTGGGAGGCCGCTTCCCTTTCAGCGCTCTTTTCCCTGTACATATAGGATCCAAAGCCCAGCACAACGATGACGATGAGCAGGATGACAATTATTTTTTTATTTGACTTGATTTTTTCCAGCATTTTTCTGCACCTCTGCCCTTACTTTACCTCAACTGCTGCCAGTTCTCTTTCCTCCAGCGGTTTCCAGCCGCCGCCCAGCGCTTTGAAAAGAGAAATCATATCTGTCAGTTCCTGTCCTTTGGCCAGGGTATAATTCTGGTCAAGAGACAGGTAATGTCTCTCTGCATCAAGGACTCCCATGTAATCGGAAAGTCCGTAATGGAACTGGTTCCGGGAAAGCTCCAGCGCTTCCTTTGCCTTGTTTCTGCCCTGTTCCAGGGAATCTTTCCTGATTTTATCCTGAGAGACGGCAGTCATGGAATTTCTGACTTCCGCTGCCGCTTTGAGCACTGTATTTTCAAATTCTGCCTGTCTTTCCGTTTCCCTTGCGCTCTGGATTTCCACCTGCTTCTTGAGGGCTCCCCCATTAAAAAGGGGATAGGTCACGGAAGGCGAAAAGCCAAAGGCCCTGGCACTGGCGGAAAAGAGGCCGCCTCCCAGAGTGGCAAATCCCAGAAGTCCCAGGATGGAAAATTTCGGCTTCAATTCCGCTCTGGCTTCCTTCGTTTTTTCAATCTGGGAAAGCCAGGCCATTTCTGCCGCATGCACGTCCGGCCGCTGCCGGAGCACATCGGCGGGGACAGCATTGTAAAGCTCTGCGTCTATCTCCGGAAGGGGTGCCGGTTTCATGAGTTTTTCATTGAGCTCTCCGGGAATAGTACCGGTCAGTATGGAAATACGATTGAGGGTCCCGGCTATATCTTTCTTCAGTTCCGGAATTTTTGATTCTGATTCATGAAGCGTGTAAGAAGCCTGATCCGCCGGCAGGGCGGAAAGAAGTCCTTTATCCTCATTCACCTGAAGAAGGTTCAGATTTTCTTTCTGGTTTTTTATATGGGCTTCCGTCACCGCCAGTTCTTCCTGCAGGGTCCGGAGGGTAATATAATTCATGGCCACTTCGGCTGAAATGGACACCCAGGTGTTGTAAAGCATGCCTTCCCGGGCGGAGAGGGCATATTCGGAAGCTTTCACTTTCGCCCGGTTCTTTCCCCACACGTCAAATTCCCAGGACGCATCGATTCCTGCATGACTCAGATTATGATTGGTTTCAATGCCCATGCCCGGCATCTTTTTCATGGCAGACGGAGTCACATCGGAAACAATCGTATCCGGCGCTTCCGCCCTCGCCCATCCGGCACCGGCCTGCAGCCAGGGCACTCTCGATGCTTTACTGATCCCTACGGCCGCTCTTGCTTCCCGGAGTTTTCCTCCCGCCGATACCAGGTCCCTGTTATTGGCAAGAGATAGATGAATCAGTTCTTCCAGTGTATCGTCATGAAACAGGGTCCACCACTCGGAAAGGAGCTCCGGAGAAAGAGCCGCTCCCTTTTTTTCTATATAATATGGATTCTCATACTTCCCTGCCAGGCTTGTCCAGGAAGTTTGACGATAGTCCATGTCCTCTGCCCATGCTGCCTGCGGGAAAGCGCCCAGAGCAGCCATGAGGATCCATGCGCAAAGGGCCGCTTTCTTTTTCCTGTCCATCACTTTACCTCCCCTGTCGGTGCTATAGAATGTATCCGGTCAAGTATTTCCGGAATACGGACAAAATTTTTCTTATTGATGGCCTCATTGTATCAAATTCAAATTTGAATTTCAATTATTTAACCTGTTAAATTTAATAAAAATCTAATAAAATTTCCCCTTCATTTTGTACTATACGTATAGAAGGCAGTAAAGCTTTTCATCAGCACCTGTTCGTGCACAATTTCCGGAAAACAGATGGAAAGGCTGAGCCCCTTCGAAAGCGGTACCGCAAATCAAAAATTTCATACAAGCCCTTTCTCAGCTCTAACAAACGCAAACCGGCGGGAATTGATGATCTACTCATCTTCCCGCCGGTTTGCGTGTTTTAAATGATCTTCCTGTTATGCTAAACACTAACAACTAAAAACTAACCACTAATCACTCTTTTTTCAGCACTTTCACGATTTCACCCATGTAAATGCTGTGATTGTTATTGGCATGATTGCCGGAATTCCACGCTTCATAGACTTCATGGTTCGTGTAGAATTCTTCCTTCATTTCATGGGTATAAATCTTTTTGCAGACGAAAATGAGGTCTGCTTCTTCAACACCTGCCGCCGTTTCACCGATGAATGCAGGATGAAGCCCGCTGCCTTCAAATTTATCGCCATCCCTGCCGGAATGAGAACCCATGTAGCTTTCCTGTTTCTTATAGGATTCGGGCAGGAAAGACAGGGTGAAATAATCCTGGGAGTCCAGAATGGTCTTCGTATAGCGGGTCTGGCGGATATAGACCGTGGCCACCGGCTTTCTCCACATGATGCCGAAACCGCCCCAGGTGACCAGCATGGGGTTGCACTTTTCTTTATTTCCTGCCGTGACAAGGCAGTACTTCGTGAGGTCGGTAAACGGATTGATGCCGCATTCTGCGACGGGAATTTCTTTAAAGGACATGGTAAGTCTCCTCTCTATAAAATCTATGAAAATTATACCATATTTCATCTGTCTTTAAGAAAAATATGGTAAAATAAGTGCACCTTGAAAAGGAGACTGCCATGACACAAAGACAAGCCGATTTACTTTTACTGAGCGCCGCTTTTCTCTGGGGCTCTTCCTACGGCCTCATGAAGCTGGGAGCGGAAACGCTTACACCCGTTTCCATCGCTTCCATGCGCTGTCTTTTTGCCTTTCTCATCCTCTGCCCCTTTTTCCTGAAAAGATTAAGAAATACAACGGTAGAAATACTCAAATACAGTGCCATCACCGGTTTTCTCATAGCCGGCGTCTTTATCGGTGTCATTTACGGGGTCATCGGTACGTCGGCAGGTACCGCAGGATTCCTGATTTCCACCTCCGTCATCATGGTGCCCCTTCTTCATGCCATTTTCACGGGTAAATGGCCGTCTCTTCCCGTTTCAGCAGGAACCATCATCGTCACCGCCGGACTTCTTATCTTTAACGGAGTCACCGGCTTCACGATGGATCAGGGATTTATCCTCTGCTTAGGTGCCGCTTTTCTCTATGCGTTGGATATCCTTTTCACAAATACCTTTGCCCGGCGCATCGATTCTTTGCTCCTTGGCATCTGGCAGCTTTTCTTTGCAGCCATCTTTGCGGGAATCGTCAGTTTTGCCCTTGAAAATCCCGTATGTCCCTCCACCATCAATGAATGGATAAGCGTCCTGGGTCTCGCCATCTTTTCCACCGCCTGGGGTTTCACCGTGCAGGCCATGGCCCAGGAATATACGACTCCCGAGCGGGCAGCCTTTATCTTTTCCCTGGAGCCTGTCTTTGCAGCCATCTTTGCTTTCTTTGTGCTGGATGAAGAAATGGGAATCACTGCCCTATTCGGGGCAGTGCTCATTCTTATTGGCGTATGGGTGGCAGGAATCAAGCGGAAAAATTGAAATATACATTATTTTCAGAGGCTTTGCAGGTTACGTTTTTAGTTCTTGGTTTTTAGTGAAATCAGGCGCCTGAGGCGCCTTTTTTTATATATAAAAAAGGATTTGAAAGAGCAGAGACCTTTCAAATCCTTTTTAACAGATATTTCACAGGAGAGTCATCCTAATAACCTGCAGCCAGGCACTGCATGCTAAAACTAATTACTAACGGCTAACGGCTGACTGCTTCATTATTGATTCAGCCCGTCCACCAGCGCTTCCACATCGGAAAGTTCACACTGGAAGGACCCCTGCATGATATCTTTGCCGCCGCCCCGGCCGTGAAGCTGCTGATTCCAAACTTTAAGAAGTGGTTTCAGGTTCGTACTCGGGCTGCCGATGGCGAAGTTCAGGGACTTCTCATCTTTCTTCGATACGAGGAAGATGATTTCCGCTGCTTTTTCCTCAATCAGGTATTCGCAGAATTTCCGGAGTTCCATGGGACCCATACCTTCTTCGGCAAGGAGCACGGCTTTCTTTCCTTCCGGGATGGAAGCCCTTCTCATGGTGAAGTACCGTTTATTCATTTCGCTGATTTTCTGGCGGAGGTCCAGTACGTCTTTTTCCACTTTTTCAATGGCTTTCACCGTTTCATAGGGCTTCACGGAGAAACGGACCGCAATATCCCGGTTCAGTTCATGGATGGTATCATAGTCTTCCATGGCCCTTCTGCCGCAGACGAGTTCGATGCGCACTCCACCTTTATGGTTCATGAGGGAAAGGACTTTGATGAGTCCGATTTCGCCGGTCCTTCTCACATGGGTACCGCAGCAGGCGCAGATATCGCCTCCCGGGAATTCCACGATTCTGACTTTACCGGTGAGTTCAATCTTGGAACGGTAGGGAATGGTTTTCAGTTCTTCCGGGGTCGGGAAGGTGATCTTTGTTTCCACATTATCATAAATGAGCTGATTGGCCTGTTTCTCTATTTCTTTAGCATCTTCCCAGGTCATAGGTCCATTGAAGTCCACGGTAACGATCTGGTCCATGTGGAAACCCACATTATCATACTTGAATTTCTTATGCACCAGTCCGGAATAGATGTGTTCGCCGGAATGGTTCTGCATGAAATCAAAACGCCTCTGCCAGTCAATCACTCCATGCACCCGGCTGCCCACAGCCAGCGGTTTATCCGTATAATGGACTACAAGGCCGTCTTTGCGATGAACGTCCAGCACCTTCGCATCTCCCAGGGTTCCATGGTCCCCGGGCTGTCCACCGCCTTCCGGATAAAAAGCCGTATCATCGAGAATGACCTCGAAATGCTTTTTCCCTTTCGTGCAGGCAGTTACAGTGGCATCAAATTCCTTCAGATAAGGATTCTTATAAAAAAGTTCGCTCATTTCTTCCATGAGAAATTCCTCCTTTGCATGTTATTAATCATGACACACTTTGTGAAATTGGTCCAGTGGTTTTTGGAAATAAGAAGGGAGTCTTTAGTTGTCAGTGATTAACCGTTAGCTTTTGGCTGCCAGTTTCGTCACAATATTTTTAAGCAGATTGTCAAATTTCTGTTGCCATTTGGTATAATAGAAGTAATATGACTATTTATTTGGGAGGGAGTCATTCATGGAAAAAGAAGGGCAGTGCACCATCATCATGAACCCCACGGCGGGGCATGAACGGGCGCCGAAGTATCTTCCCCTGCTGCAGGAAGTCCTGGAGAAACGGTTCAAAGAAGTGGACGTGAAAGTCACGGAAAAACCGGGTGATGCCACCACTTTTGCCAGGGAAGCGGCCAGGGCGGAAAGGGATATCATCTGCATGGGCGGCGATGGAACCATCAATGAAACCATCAATGGTATGGTCCCTGTGAAGAGCCCTTCCACCTTCGGTTTCATTCCTTTCGGCACAGTCAATGATCTGGCCCGGGCCCTCCACATTCCCCGCTCCCCCAAAGGCGCCATCCGCATGCTGGAGACGGCGGTAAAGACGAATATCGACGTAGGAAAGGTAAATGACCGCTACTTCATCAATGTGGTGGCAGCCGGCGTGATTTCTGAAGCCGTAGGCAAAGTCACCATCAAAGAGAAAACCCTCTTCGGGTCACTGGCCTATTTCATGAAAGGCGCTACCGTCCTCAATAAACAGAAATCCTACCATTTTAAAGTAGAAACAGACACGGGCCGGGTGGTAGAAGTGACCTCTACCCTTATTGCAGCCATGCTGACCGACTCTGCCGGCAGCTTCCACAATCTCCTCCCGCCGGAAGATCGGAATAAAGGACTTATCAAGCTCTGCCTCATGCATGATTTCGAATGGCCCTGGGCCATCAAATCAGCACCGAAGCTCCTTTCAGGCATGCAGATGGGACCGGACTTCCTCACGGTGGTAAGCTTCAAAAAAGCGCACCTTTCCATTGCGGAAGATGAACCCCTCGTCACCAATGTGGACGGAGACCTGGGCCCCACCTTCCCCCTGGACCTGGAAATCTTCCCGGACCGCCTCCCCATCTTCACGCCGAAAGATCCTGTAGAAGACCGGGGAATCCTGCCGAAATTCTCGAATATGCACGTCCACCTGCCGTGGAGCGAGGAAGAATAAAAACGAACAAAAAGCAGTGCAATATATGCACTGCTTTTTTATTTCCGGAAAAGAATTACAGGATATGAATTTTTGACCAGGCCGGAGGCGCTGTCCAGTTTCCTTTATAATCCATGACGCCCCATTTCCCTTTGACTTTGACCGGCGTATAGTCGTTATGGAAAATATCCGCTTCTTCAATGAGTCCGGCCGGCGCCGTGTACAGGATATGGCCTTCCCTGTCGATCATCTGCCAGGTCTTTCCGTTATCCGTGACAGCCCAGGTGAAAGCGGCAGCCACGAAAGGACGGATTTCCGTATCCTTTGAAACTTCGGTGATGACCTTTCCGGTATAAATATCGAGGAAATATTTCACGTCCCCCTTTGTGAGGAGCAGGCGGCCCGAACCCAGGCAGTCTATATCGTCATACTCAAAAGGAACGACTACCGTCCCGTCCACCACGGAGACCAGTCCATATTTACCCTGTTTAAGAGGAAGAAGACCGGAGAGGTCGTCCATATATTTCTTCGTCAGTTCATAGGGTCCCGGTTCCAGCAGGTATCCGCCTTTCCTGTTGATGAGGCCGATGAAGTCTCCCTTGTCCATTTCCACAGCCGTTCCCCAGGATGCCATGGCTGCCACATTGAAGAAAGCTTTGCCGGTGATCGAATTTCCATTTCTATCCATATAACCCCGGCGCATACCATCGAATACCGGCGATTTCCCCATGGCATAGTACCGGTAATAAGCAAAATTATTGACTACGCTTTCATAAATTCCATGATCGTGGAAAACACTGGGCTCGCTTCCGGATTCGTAGTATGCGGCCAGTCCGCCCTGAAAAGGCTCTGCCACATCATAGGGTACGGGGAAAAGTTCTTCCCCTTTTTCATTAATGGCCGCTTTCTTTCCATCTTTATTTTTTACGATGGCCAGTCCTTCGCTGAATTCCTGAATCACTCTTGAATAGGACGGAGGAATGAGGACTTCTCCCTTATCGTTTTTAAAACCGTACAGGTCCCCCTCTTTGAAGGAGGAAACAGGCGGCACCGGATCCTCCGGCATGGCGGTTTCCTTTCCATTCATATCCGGAGCCTTCGCCTGTCCCTGATTAAAGCAGAGGAATATTTCTTTTCCAAGAAGCCCCGGGTTTTCATACTTCACAGGAATGACGACTTCCCCGCCTTCTTTAATAACGCCGCTTTTTCCGCCATTGGAGACGACCGCATAAAAGCCCCGGCTTTCCGACGATTCCAGCTCCTTCCGGTTTGATTCCGGGAGTGTCTTCTGCTCTAAGGGATAGAGATGATTTCCCATATCCCCAAAGAGGACTATGCCCATTTTTTCATCAGGACCGGAAATAGAAAGTACCGGCGTGCCTTCTGGAACGGTATACGGTTTCCACATGCCCACAGGAATAGAAACGGCTGCTTCTGCCAACTCCGTCAGTACCGGACCTTCCGCTTCTGCCATATTGACTGCCGGCAGGCCCAGGAGGCAGGCTGCACAGAGAAGAGCTTTCCATTTGGATTTCATAGTATTTCCTCCAGTCATAGCGCGTTCTAATTACTGATTAAAGTATAGTCACCTGACCCTTCGGATGCAATCAAAAAGCCGGCCTGCGCCGGCTTTTTTGAATCGGATGAAATCAGAAGGAATAATGCATGGAAATGGTATATGTCCTGCCGTCAGCCGCATAGGCACGGTCATTGGCAAAGTCCACGTCAAAGTAATCACGGTCCAGTACATTATCTACAGAGAACATAACGGACAGATTTTTATTGATTTCATAGGAAGTGTCCAGATTGAGAAGGAAGTATGGATCAGCAGATTTGAAATGGCCCGTACGAAGACCCGGTTCATTTCTTGCGGATATGAACATACCGTCTACATGAACAGTCCAGGGATTATTCGTGTAGGTTACACCTGTATGCATGAGGTGACGGGGAATATCATAATCATGAGGATCATTCAAATCGCTATTATAAATTTTCCCAAGCTGCCAGGTATAGTTGAAATAGGAAGACCACTTGTCGCTCCACGTATGATCGATGGAGAATTCTACACCATGGGTCTTTCTTTCTCCCACATTGTCGTAAATCTTATAATCCTCAACTGGGGTAGAGTCGATGTAATCTTCAGTCTTGTTCCAGAACATATCGGCATGAATTTTAGTCTTAGTGCCGATATTTTTCTTCACACCTACTTCCCAGGTTGTCGTTGTCTCCGGATCCAGATCCGGGTTTGCTTTGTAATTGTATCTGGTAGATCTGCGATAAACCTGGTAAATCAGCGGCGGATTGAAAGACTTGCCGTAAGATACATAGAAATTGGTATCATTATCCAGCGCATAGTCTACAGACAATTTTGGAGAGAACTTATGATAAGATGCGGAAGCAAATGTTTCCTTGTCTTCGTCCAGATACTGGCTGTAACCATCATATTTTTTGTAATGGTCATAACGGCCGCCTGCATAGACAGTCCACTTTGGGGAAATCTGCCATTTATCCTGCAGGTAGAGAGCCCAGGTCTTATCCTTGCCGCCAAGCCACTGATCGCCTTCTGTGGTAACCTTTCCAGCCTTGCTGCGTGTACTGGTAGTAGGAGTATAAGAACTGTTCCAGCTCTTCCAGTTGGAAATATTGGCTTTGATTGTTTCACTGAATTTATCCTGGCCATAGGAGCCACCGAAGAGAATCTTATGAGCTCCCACATTCCAGCGTTTGTTCATGTCGATATTCCAGGTCTTGGACGGATAAGATACTTTTTTACCTGCACCGTCAAAGTTTTCATCCAATGAACCTTTTTTATAACCCGGCTGTGTATAACCGTCTTTCAGATAGTCAGTCATACCGACATGAACGTGGAATTTATCTTTCTGGTCATTATAAGTCAGGGAATGAGTATTGTAAGATCTCCAGCCATCGGTACCATAGAAACCGGACATGGAAGAATCGTTAAAATCTACGGCCGGCCATGCCGCCTTGCCATTTGCTTTTCTCAAATAAGAAATCGGGTCATTATATTTCCAGGTATAGTTAGAGCGGATGAATTTATAAGTAATACGACGGTCATCATCAAAGTCATAGCCCAGATTAAATCCATAGCTTTCAGACATGACTTCCTTACGTCCACGGCTGCCCATAATAGCTTTGCCGTCAGCAGTAGTCATATCGCTGATATTGGTAAATTTCTTAGCTCCCGAAGTTGCGGGCGGATAATAAGTTCTGAAACCATTGGTGAGCTTGCTTTCATACATAGCTCCAAAGGTCCATTTATCCTTTTTACCGTTTACAATATAGCTCTGTTTTACAGTAGCATTAGTGCCATAGCTGACATTGGCACTGCCATGGATGCCATCCTGCTTTGGTGTCTTTGTAATAATATTGATGACACCGCCTACGGCACGGCCGCCATAGAGGGCGGACTGACCACCGGAAACGACTTCAATTTTACGGATATTGTCTACCGGAATCATATTCCAGTCTACGCTTCCGTTCCAGGCAGAGTTCATCTGCTGGCCATCAAGGAGAACCAGCACATTCTTGGAGCCATAACCACGAAGGCTTACCCCACCTTCCACGGTTCGATCGGTTGCAACACCGGTAACAGTAGAAATAGCCTGTGCTGTATTCTGGATATTTCTATCTTTAATTTCCTTTTCAGTGACTACCTGCACGGTGGCCGGTACGTCCTGCAGCCGTTCTGCCTGGCGGTTTGCGGTGACTGTGATCCCCTTCAGTGTGAACACCGGTGCCGGAGAAGCGGCATCAGCTGCGCCAAAGCCTGACAGTGCAAGGACTGCCAGAAGCGCTGCTGTCTTCTTACATGTGAATTTCATAAAACCCTCCCTGAACATATAAATGAGTATATTTATAACCTTACCATACTCAAGAGCAATTGTTAATATATTTGATTATTATTATAAATATTATCTAAGACTCTTTTGCTGCAAGGCTTATCCTTTTTATTATATACCACAATCTAATTCTATCAAATTAATTTTATTTCTAATAATCCCCCTCCAAACGTATAATGATTCCTGCATTTTTAAATTTCCAATATAGAATGGCGCCCCAGGGGCACCACCTTCACGAATCACGAAGAACGAATCACGAATCACGATCATCGCCATTATCTCTATCCTTCCCCCGTAATCCCGTCTTTCGCCATTTCCCCCCATACAAAATGGCGCCCCAGGGGCGCCACCTTCACGAATCACGAAGAACGAACCACGAATCACGATCATCGCTATCGTCTCAAACCATATTCATCTCAATTGACTCTAAGAATCAGTTATTTCCTACGCCAAGTTCGGATTCCACGACGGATGCGATATCATCCACAATCCGTTCGAGCTGGCTGAGTTCCCTGCCTTCCCCCATGACGCGGATAAGCGGTTCTGTGCCGGACGCGCGGACGAGGATACGCCCTTCCCCGGCCAGTTCTTCTTCACCGGCATGAATGGCATCCATGATGAGGTCATTTTCTTCCCAGCCATTCTTGCTGTACACTTCCACATTTTTCAGGATCTGGGGATAGGTAACCATGAGTTTATTAAGGTCGGACATCTTTTTGCCGCTGTCACGAAGGACCATGAGGGTCTGGACTGCTGTAATGAGACCGTCACCGGTGGTATTGAATTCCGGGAAAATGATATGGCCTGACTGTTCTCCGCCGATGGAATAGTTATGTTTCAGCATTTCTTCCAGTACGTAGCGGTCCCCTACCTGGGTGGAAACGGTCTGGCAGCCGTATTCATGAAGAGCTTTTCCGAAGCCAAGGTTGCTCATAACTGTGCCTACGACCATATTATCATTCAGACGGCCTTCTTTTTTCATCTGGAGGGCATTGATGACCATCAGGTGGTCTCCATCGAGAACTTTTCCCTTTTCATCCACAAAGAGGCAGCGGTCTGCATCCCCATCATTGGCAATGCCGCAGTCAGCGCCTTCTTCGACTACTTTTTTCTGCAGCGTTTCGATATGGGTGGAGCCGCAGCCGTTATTGATATTCACGCCGTTGGGTTCATGGAAAATAGGGATGACTTCGGCTCCCAGGTCTGCCAGGATTCCCGGGAGGAAATCGGATGCCGCGCCGTTGGCGGAGTCGGTCACGATTTTCAGTCCCCTGAAGTCACCTTTGACAGTGCTCTTCACGAATTCTCTGTATTTATCGGAAAGTTCGGGCACATCCCGGATGATACCGATACCGTCTCCTGTGGGACGGGCTATTTCCTCGTCATGACGGAGGATATTTTCTATTTCTTCTTCCGTTGCATCGGGCAGTTTGTAACCGTTCCGGTCAAAGAATTTGATTCCGTTATCCGGGAAGGGGTTATGGGAAGCGGAAATAACGACACCTGCGTCGTAACCTTCCGTGCGGGTCAGATACGCTACGCCCGGAGTCGGGATGACACCTGCCACGTCCACATTGACGCCGGAGGCGCAGAGGCCTGCAGACAGAGCGGCCGTGAGCATGGAGCCGGAGATGCGGGTATCCATACCGATCAGGAAACGATGGTCTCCGCGGGTCCTGCAGAAATATGCGCCTGCAGCGCGGCCCAGCTGGTAAGCCAGTTCCGGCATGAGCGTCGAATTTACAAGTCCCCGTACTCCATCAGTACCAAATAGTGTAACCATTGAAATGCCTCCCCAAAATTCTAAATGTAACTTTCCAATCATACATCGAAATAAACCTTCCGTCAAGCGCGCCAGTGGAGCCTCTCTGCTCCGGTTATGTAATTATTTTCCCCAGGCGGCCTGATTCAGGATCAGTCTTCTACAATTTCCACAGTCACCGTAACCGCCGGCACGGCAACGCTTCCCCCGGTGGGAACCGGTACATTGAGTTTCTGCCGGATGGTCCTGCTGGCTCCCGTCACGTCGATGGGAGACAGATTGATCATGGTATTCTTATCGAAATAGGAAATCGGTCCTTTGACAGTTGCCACTGCCGGGGACAGGGTGACACGGCCCACTTTGTATCCTTTGGCCGGTTCCCCTTTCGTTTCAATGCGCAGCGGAAGATTTCCCAGTTTCATTTCTTCCTTCATCTTCACCACCACTTTGACCTGGCTGGGCATGATATCCAGGCCGGTCACCGTATTTCCATCCTTGTCCAGTACGTTTACACTGTCAAATTCGGTGAAGTCTTTTTCTTTTCCCGCTACATTCACGGAAACCACGGCCCGGTCTGCCTGGGCGATTTTGGACGAGCTGCCGGCAATGGTAATGGTATCCGGTGTGACTTTACTGCTGTCTACGGAGAAATTCGTTTCCGGCGTACCAAAGGCCTGGACCCTGGCAGGAAGTGTCTTTACTGCATAGGTATCCACGTTCAGGTTGAAATTCTGGGGCGTTACGGAGATGACCGTCTCGTCCGACGGTACGGAAACCCGGATGGGCGTATTCGGATAATCGCCATCCGTAATACCTGAAAGGTCCACGTAAGCTTTGATATTGTCGGAACGCATATAGACCATGTCGCTTCTGGGCATGCGCACTTTGACTTTGACGGAAGAGGGTACATTGGTAGCCACGAGAGACCGGTCAAGGTTCCTGGTCTCCACCGGTACGGTATAAGTATTTTCCATCATGGGATTCTGCTCATTCATCACATACACCCAGAGGGCACAGGCAGCTATGAGGCAGAGAAGTTTCGGAAGCCACCATTCAACGCGGGTACATTTCATTTCGTGGGCCTCCATTTCTGCAGCACATCGCTGACTCCTCTCGGCTTACTCTGTACCAGGAAGTTGCGGAGTACATTCTTCAGGCTCTCCGCATCCTGTCCGCGGTAAATATGGCCGCCATAGGTATAGGATACGATGCCCGTTTCTTCACTGACTACCACAATGACACAATCTGCCTGTTCGGACATGCCGATAGCCGCACGATGTCGGGTACCCAGTTCCGTGGAAAGACTGTGGTCCCTGGTAAGCGGCAGGAGGCAGCCGGCAGCCATGACCCTGTTTTCACGGATAATGACTGCTCCATCATGAAGAGGCGTATTGACGATGAAAATATTTCCCAGAAGTTCTTTGGAAACAAGACCTTCGATGCGGATACCCGTATCAATGCGGTCGTCCAGTCCCACACTTCTCTCAAAAACAATGAGGGCCCCGATTTTATTGGCAGACATGGTCATGGTCGCAGCGACTACATCGTCAATCACATGATCCCATTCCACTTCATTCATGACTCTGGATGAAACGTAGAATTTCCCCCGCCCGATCTGCTCCAGGGCCCGGCGGAGTTCCGGCTGGAATACCACCGGCAGGGCTACAATCAGCACCGTCATGAGTTTGTCGAGGATCCAGCTGACCACGTGGAGCTGAAGCCAGCCGGCAAGCACGGTAAAAATACCCAGGAATACCAGCCCTTTCAGGAGGGCCGTCGCACGGGTATCACGAATCAGTATGTAAATGCGATAAAGGAAAAAGGCTACCACCAGGATATCCAGTATATCCCACAGCCTCATGGTCATAAACAATCCCTGTATCTGGCTCACTATCATTTCTCCTATATAAAGTATTAATTATTTTCTTTTTGTTTATCTCATTTTAACATGAACGAGGCTTTCATGGAAATAGGACAGGTGGACTATTCTGAATAATTCCATATTTCAAGCTTCCGGATGCAGGAAGTAAAAGGAAGAGAGGATGGGTCTCAAACAAAAAGCGCCCCTTCCGGGGCACCTGCATGATACTTCTGATTTTCTGAAAAGCAGGAAATTCATTTCCCGTAAGTGTCCCATTCCATTTCCATGAGACGCCATCCCTGCCTGGTGGTATGGCCCTGAAGCTGGATGATGTCTTTCTGCTGCTCTTCATTCTGGGAAAGGGCCGTTTCCGCTTCCCAGCGGATATCATTCAGCTGGTCATCATACTGCTGGGCTTCGATATTCATCATCCGCTCCTGCAAGTCCGTAATAAGGAACTGCTGGTAGATAACCATGAAGAGCAGCAGGATGGAGATGATACAGAGCGGTTTATTTCTATTCCAGTAATCTTTCCAGGCCATGGAAAATTATTTCCTCATTTCATCGTCTAATTTGGTATCGTTATTGAGAAGGGCCAGGTGGTCCTTGGTGAATTCGATCCACAGGCGGGCTGCCCGGGAGAGGTAACGGCCTTTCTTCCAGATGGCATAGAGATGATGGGTCATGCGGGGTTCCGTCATGACGCGGGTCACCACTTTGCTGTCCTCACTGTTGGAGGGGCAGAGGCGGGACGGGAGGATGGCTACGCCAAGGCCGGAAGCCACGGTCTGCAGCATGAGTTCCCGCTGGCTCGTTTCAAATACGATTTTCGGGGTAAAGCCGATTTTCTTGCAGTTGGCGAGGATATCATCATGGAGATTGAAGTCATCCCGGTAAAGGACAAGGGGATAATCGGCCAGAAGCTTCATGGGGACTTCCCTGTTTTCTTCCAGCGGATAGCCCTTCGGCATGACTACGCACATTTCATCTTCAGAGAGGAAGAAGGATTCGAAATCTTTATTCGGGATAGTGCAGATGATGCCTACATCGATGATTCCTTCCTGCACGGAGGATTCAACGACCTTGGAACCGTGTTCATAAAGCTTGATGGCAATCTGGGGATAGTTTTTCTTGAATTCCCCCAGAAGTTTGGCGAAAACATGAGCGTCCGTAATAGGCGGCAGTCCGATTTCGATGGTATCCTGCTTGAGGTTGAATTCATTTTCAAAGTCCGATTTCAGATGTTCAAAAACAAAAAGGCATCGCTTGGCATAATTGTAGAAAATGGTGCCCGGCGCAGTGATTTCCACTGTCTTTGCATTACGGACGAAAAGAGTGACCCCCAGTTCCTCTTCCAGAGACTTGATCATACGGCTGATGGCAGACTGGGAAATATGAAGGTTCCTGGCTGCTTTGGAAAAGCTCTTCTGCTGGGCCACTTCCATGAAATATTTCAGATGACGATAATCCATAATTCCTCCTCATGCAGATCCGGCGTCGAAAATTTCGACTCCCCACGCCTTCCATCCTTGTACATTGGATAACTTTATTTTATAATGAGAATGTGCAAACTGCACATCCTGTCGTACTATTCCGTATGATTGTATAGAATACAGTCCGGATATCTATGCATATTTATCATGGAATATTGTACAGGATTTTAAGCTATCTTGCAAGGGAAAGCACGATAAAAAGGAATAATTTGAGGCTTTTGTGAGGAAATATTTATTTTTCTCCTGTCCGCCGGAGGATTCGAAAAAGTCATATTTCCTTTTATGTTTAGAACCTGCAGAGGGCAAAGCATGTATTTTTCAAAGAAAATGGGAAGTATTTGAAAAAGGAGTGTTGTTCTGTGACAAAAGTTAAAACAATGGATGGCAATACAGCGGCTGCGTATATTTCCTACGCATTCACTGAAGTCGCTGCGATTTACCCGATCACCCCTTCTTCCCCCATGGCGGAATCTGTGGACGAATGGTCCGCTCACGGGAAGAAGAACATTTTCGGAGACACCGTAAGGGTCGTTGAAATGCAGGCCGAAGGCGGCGCTGCCGGTGCTTTCCACGGTTCCCTCCAGGGAGGCGCCCTCACCACCACCTACACCGCATCCCAGGGCATGCTCCTTATGATCCCTAATATGTACAAAGTGGCCGGCGAACTGCTTCCGGGCGTTTTCCACATCGCTGCCCGTGCGCTTGCCAACCATGCGCTCTCCATCTTCGGCGACCATCAGGACGTTATGAGCGCCAGAGCTACCGGCTGCGCTATGCTGGCGGAAGCCAATGTACAGGAAATCATGGATCTCGCCGGGGTGGCACACCTTGCTGCCATCAAAGGCCGCGTACCTTTCATCAATTTCTTCGACGGTTTCCGTACGAGCCATGAAATCCAGAAAGTGGAAGTCCTGGATTATGAGGACCTCGCTCCGCTCATCGACCAGAAAGCCCTTTCCGAATTCAGGGCCCGCGCTCTTAATCCGGATCATCCGGTCATCCGCGGTACTGCTGAAAACCCGGATATTTATTTCCAGCATTGCGAAGCAGCCAACCCCTTCTACAATGCCCTTCCTGATATCGTTCAGGAATACATGGACAAGATTTCCGCCATTACCGGCCGTTCTTATCATCTTTTCGACTACTACGGCGCACCGGATGCAGACCGCGTAGTCATCGCTATCGGTTCTGTCACCGATATCTGCAAGGATGTCACTGATGCACTCAATGCCCATGGTGAAAAAGTGGGCGTCCTGAACGTTCATCTCTACCGCCCGTTCTCCGTAAAACATTTCCTCTCCCAGCTGCCTGAAACAGTGAAGAAGATTGCTGTCCTCGACCGTACCCGTGAACCGGGCGCTATTGGCGAACCGCTCTACATGGATGTGGTTTCCGCAGTGGCTGCTTCCGGCAGAAATATCAAAGTATGCGGCGGACGTTACGGCCTTGGTTCCAAGGATGTCATTCCGGAAGATATCATGGCTGTCTATGAACACCTGAAAGCAGAAAATCCGCGCCACAACTTCACCCTCTCCATCGTGGATGATGTGACCAACCTCTCCCTTGCTCCGGTGCCGGTACCGGAAATGCCGGGCAAGCTCGTTTCCTGCAAATTCTGGGGCTTTGGTTCCGACGGCACAGTCGGCGCCAACAAGAGCGCAATCAAGATCATCGGCGACCATACCGATATGTATGCTCAGGGCTACTTCGCTTACGACTCCAAGAAATCCGGCGGCGTAACCATTTCCCATCTCCGTTTCGGTGAAGATCCGATCAGGAAGCCTTACCTCATCCGCAAGGCTGACTACATCGCCTGCCACCGTCCGTCCTACATCTATAAGTACGACCTCCTCCGCGGCTTCAAGCCGGGCGGCATTTTCCTTCTGAACTCCCCCTGGAAGAAAGAAGATCTCGAAAGAGTGCTTCCTGCTTCCATGAAGAGAAAACTTGCCAGCCTCCATGCGAAATTCTACATCATCGATGCATTTGAAATCGCAAAGAACATCGGCCTCGGCGGACGTATCAATATGATCATGCAGTCTGCCTTCTTCCACCTCACCCACATCATTCCTGATGAAGATGCAGTGAAATACCTGAAGGACTCCAACGAAAAATCCTATGGCAGAAAAGGCCAGAATATCGTCGATATGAACAATGCGGCAGTCGATGCAGGCATGACCGGCATTGAAGAAGTGGAAGTACCGGCAGAATGGGAACATGCGACCACCGGCGGCTCCATTGCCAAAGCTCCGCGGCCGGACTTCGTAAAGAATGTATGCGATGTAATGAACCGTCAGGAAGGGGACGACCTCCCTGTTTCCACCTTCAAAGGCATTGAAGACGGTACTTTCCCGTCCGGTACCTCCAAGTATGAACGTCCATCCGCTGCCATCAATATTCCTGAATGGATTCCGGAAAACTGCATCATGTGCAACCAGTGCTCCGTAGTCTGCCCGCATGCCACTATCCGTCCGATCCTCGTTACCGAAGAAGAAGCGGAAAAAGCGCCGGAAGGATTTATCGTGAAGGATTTCAGAGGCCCGGTCAAGGGACTGAAATTCCGCATGATGATCGACCCCGAAGACTGCTACGGCTGCGGTATCTGCGTCAACACCTGCCCGGCTCCGAAAAAAGCACTCGTCATGAAGCCGGCTGAAACCCAGCTTCCGAAGCAGAACCTCTGGGATTACGCAAAGAGCCTTCCGCCGAAGAAGAATCCTCTCGGCAAGACAAACCTCCGCGGTGCACAGTTCGAACCGACCTATTTCGAATTCTCCGGCGCCTGCGCAGGCTGCGGCGAAACTCCATACATCAATATGGTCACCCGCCTCTTCGGCGATCGTATGATGATTTCCAATGCTACCGGCTGCTCCTCCATTTACGGCGCATCCTCCCCGTCCATGCCTTATACAAAGAATGCCCTCGGACAGGGTCCTGCATGGGCCAACTCCCTCTTCGAAGATAATGCTGAATATGGTCTCGGCATGCATCTGGGCGAAGGCAAGCTCCGCGAACGGCTCACTGAAAAACTGGAAGCTGCACTCCCCGCTGCTGATGATACGGTGAAGACCGCTATCAATGAATGGCTCGAAAAGAAAGATGTGGGCCTCGGCACCAGAGACAGAGCTGCCAAACTGGAAGATGCGCTCACCGCTGAAGTGGCTGCGCATCCGGAATACAAAGAACTCCTGGACCTCAAAGATCACTTTGTAAAGAAATCCCAGTGGATCTTCGGCGGCGACGGCTGGGCCTATGATATCGGCTTCGGCGGTCTTGACCAGGTCCTCGCTTCCGGTGAAGACGTGAATGTCCTCGTCCTGGATACCGAAGTTTACTCCAATACCGGCGGACAGTCCTCCAAGTCCACCCCGGCTGCAGCCATTGCCAAATTTGCTGCTTCCGGCAAAAAGACAAAGAAGAAAGACCTCGGCATGATTGCCGTTTCCTATGGCTACATCTATGTGGCACAGATTGCCCTGGGCGCCGATATGAACCAGGCATTCAAAGCCATTTCCGAAGCAGAAGCTTACCCGGGACCGTCACTTGTCATCGCTTATGCGCCGTGCATCAACCACGGACTCAAAGCAGGCATGGGCAAGTCTTCCGAAGAAGAAAAGAGAGCCGTGGAATGTGGTTACTGGTGCAACTGGCGCTACAACCCGAGCCTCCTCGAAAAGGGCAAGAACCCCTTCCATCTGGACAGCCGCGAACCGAAGGCAAACTTCCGCGACTACCTCATGGGCGAAGTCCGCTTCGCATCGCTGGCTAAACTCTTCCCGGACAAGGCAGAAGAACTCTTCGCCAAGACCGAAAGAGATGCCAGAGAACGCCGCGCCAACTACGTACGTATCCAGAAATCCTACGACCTGGCACTGGCCGAAAAGAAATGATTTAATGGAAATAGAAATACTGAAACACTGTGCTGCTGAATTTCTGCTCTCATACTGTGAAAGTGATAAGTGTATAGTGGTAAGTGGTAAGTGAAGGTATCCCGCTTCAATTCATGAAGCGGGATATTTTTTTATTTTATATTCAAAAAAGGCGCGCTTTCTTATTTTGCGCGCCTCCGCCACTTACCACTTAACACTTATCACTTTATTTTTTATTACCCCCATCAGAATATTTCTATAGTTTATCGCATTTAATATTTTCGATTCATGCGGTATACTATTAACAGAGAAACATCAATATAGTATTAAAGGAGGTACCAAATGGATTTAAAGACTCATAGAAAAGGCATGCTTCATGAATTGAAGAACGGCTTCTCCATCGACCTGACGGAAGAAGAATACAATGCAAAGCTTCCGGAAATCCGCAAAATCGCGGAAGATCTCTACGTCAATATGGACGTACTGGACGTGCTGGAAAAAGACTACAAGCTGAAACTGCTGGTCCTCTCCATCGCCTCCTGGTTCGGTTTCCACAATGTGACAGGCAAAGAACTCCTGGCTGCTGCTCATCTCCACAATAAGGATGACCTGAATCCCATGAAATTCTTTTTCATGAAAGCCGGCTGGGCCCCCTACTATCTGGAATACGAATATGTGGATGAAATGGGTATCCCCTTCCATGAAGTCATCGACACCTTCTATGCGGATGTGGAATTCTACATGGATATGTCGGACCAGCTGAAATATGTGAGATTACCCAACGCACTCCGGATTGTCTGAATCTGATCTGACCATCATATCCGATTGTTTTTCGTTCTTCGTTGTTCGTTGTTCATGACCGTCATTCGTGATTCGTGGCTCGTGATCCGTGGTCCGTGATCCGGGGTGGTGGGCCGCATCCATTCATATGGCGGCCCCTGATATAATTTGCTGTTTATCCACCTTAAAAAGCTGTGAACGAGGATTTTCCTCTTCACAGCTTTTTAATTGCTTAAGATGCCTATCAAAATTGTATTAAATTTTCAATTCGCAGCGTTCAGTCCCTTCCGGAGTCAGAGTACAGTGGAGCCGGGTCGGTAGTACTATCGTTTTTACAACCCGCCTGCGCAAAGCCCCCATAAAATATAGCGCTGCAACAGCAGCGCCACCTTCACGAATCACGAACAGCACAGATGAAGACTACCCCTCCCCGCAGGAAATGACTTTCACCTCCCATATATCCTCGAAATAGATCCTTCTCCCCGCCACCTGCAGCACCCGGAAGATTTTATCGATCTGCTCCACTTTCCCCGTAACCGTACGGTAGGTATCTATATCATAGTATGTGACAGTAACCGGCATCTTCCTCTCCACCAGCTGGAGCTCTCCGGAAAGTTTCCAGGCATGGTCTTCGGTGATTTCCCTTCTCGCTTCTTTTTCTCTTCCCGCTTCATAAAGCAGTTCGTCATAGCCCTTCAATCCGTTGAAGGGCAGGAACTGGCGGGCTCTGTTGTTATTCATGATGACCTCCTATCAGTGTATTGCGCTTCCGGAGCGTCGCCTTCGGCAGGTAATCAATCCCCCGGAGAAGTGCGTTCTTTCCAAATTTCTTTTTCACTTCAATCATTACCCGTTCCACATTTTTCTGCTTTTCCTCTGCCGCCTCCGGCCGGAAAAGGGAGAAATACCTGGGTACGCTTCCTGCGGGCACCACGTCATTGACAGATAGATTGATGGTGCGGATGCCCAGCCCGGGAACGACCTTTTCTTCATAAAGTTTGTCAAAAGCTTTCCATATATCTTCCGGCACATCGGTCCAGGCGGGAAGCCTTCTCGTGCCGGCGCTTCCCATACGGGGTCTTCCCGAGTACCCCACATAGAGGGAAATGCCCTTCGTCACCAGGTGTTCATCCAAAAGCTGCTGAATCAGTGTTTCTGCCATTTCAAAGACGAGAAGCGCCGCGTCTTCATAGGTGTAATCTTCAAAAAGCACCTGCCCGTTGCTGAGAGACCGCCCGCCCGGCCGGTAGGCGTGGATATCGGCAATGGTGCAGGATTCCCTGCCCCAGGCATGGTCGATGAGGTATTCCGCATTGACCCCGAATTCCCTATACAGCAGTTTCTCAGGAAGGAGTGTAATGCCGTGAAGATCGTAAGCCCCGTATTTCGCAAGCCTTGCCGCAATACCGCCTCCTATGTTCCACACGTCTGTAATGGGCCGGTGATGCCACATTTTTTCCCTGAAAAGGGCTTCATCAAGGTAAGCGATGTGAGTGGGAAGATGTTTGGCCAGGATATCCATGCCTATTTTGGCAAGAAATAAATTGGTCCCCACCCCGGCGGTGGCGCAGATGCCTGTCCTTTTATACACCGCATCCATGGCCATCTGCGCGATGGAAAGGCCATCCCTTCTATAAAGGGGAAGGTAGGGTGTCACATGGATGAAACATTCATCGATGGAATAGGCATAGACGTCTTCCTTTGCGAAATATTTCAGATAGGTCTTGTAAATATCGGCAGATACTTCCATGTACATCCGCATGTGGGGAGGTGCGATGATGAATTTGAACTTTGATGGAATTTCATAAAGCCGGCATCGGTTCCTGACCCCTTTTTCCTTCAGTGCGGGACTCACGGCCAGGCAAAGGGCGCCGGGGCCCCTCGTAGGATCTGCCACTACCAGATCCGTTTCAAATGGATCCAGTCCCCGGGACGCACATTCTACGGAGGCATAGAAGCTTTTCAGGTCGATACACATATAGACTTTATTCTCCATAGGCCCTCCGCCAGTTGAAATTCAAATAAATGTTCTGTAGTTATTATAGAATAATTGTTCTATATAATCAAGACGTATTTCATTAGAATTTCCCCAACACAAAAGAGCAATGCGTAGGGATGCATTGCTCTTCGTGTGGGAAAAACTATCCGGCATTCCGGTGAAGGAAATATTCCTCTCCCGGTCTGCCCCCATTATTTATTTCGGGTGGTCATCCACCCGTTCCATCTTTCAGCCCTGCAAAGCAGTCACGGTCGGCTGAAGGAAGGAAGAAACCACCTGCCCTGGCATCTTTTAAAAATGCCTTCCCCGGTAGGGTAGTTACTTCTGAAAATCAGGCCGCCCGATCAAGCAAACGGAACCCATTTGCCGCCTTTAACCTGGAGTACGGCGAGGTCCATCTTCGGATCGCGGTTCTGGTCGAATTCGAATTTGCCGGTAGCGCCTTCGAAGTCTTTAATCTTGGCCAGGGTATCACGGAATTTCTTGCGGTCGGTAGTAGTGCCGGACTGTTCAACTGCCTGATGGAGTACATACATGGCATCATAGGCCTGGGCAGCGAACTGATCCGGTTCATGGCCGTATTTAGCGACGAATGCTTTTCTGAAGTTCTGTGCTTTATCAGTCTTTCTTTCAGCATCCCACGGAGTTGCCACGAGCGTACCGTCAGCAGCAGCGCCGCCCTGCTGGATATAAGCCGGGCTGTTGAAGCCGTTGTTGCCGATGATTGGCTGGTTCAGGCCCATTTCTCTTGCCTTCTTGACGATGAGGGCACCTTCCTGATAGAGACCTGCTACGCAGATGACATCGGGGTTGGAAGCCTGAATCTTGGTAAGCTGTGCGGAGAAATCGGTATCTTTATCGGCAAAGGTTTCCACATCGACTACTTCCAGGCCCATTTCTTTGTACAGTTCCTGGTAAATCTTGGATTCGCCCACCATCTGGTCGTTGTTGTTGGAGTACATGAGAGCGACTTTCTTGAAGCCCAGTTTGTCATGAGCTTTCTTCATGGTAACCGGAATAGCCAGTTTGCCCGGAATTGCGTTTCTGAAAATATAATCACCGATATCAGTGATTCCCGGTGCTGTGGTACCGGTACCGAAAGCAACGACTTTGGACTGCTGGGCAATCGGGCCTGCCGCAAACATTTCACCGGAGGTCATCGGTCCTTCGATAGCAAGGACTTTATCCTGTTCAATGCACTTCTTGAATGCATTGATGGCTTCTGCCTTGACGAGCTTGGTATCATAAGTCTTCAGGTCGATCTTGACTTTGGTATTCGGATTCTTGTTGATTTCTTCAACAGCCAGATCCACGCCTTCCTTCATAGCTACGCCGTAAGCAGCGCCAGGGCCTGTGTAAGCGGTAACGAAACCGAGTTTAACAGTCTGTCCGCCGGCAGCTGCACCGGATGCTGCTGCTTTCTTTTCTCCACCGCCGCAGCCTGCAAAAACACCGACTACTGCACATGCAGCCATAGCTGCTGCCATACCTTTTAACCATTTCTTCTGCATAGTTCTTCCCTCTTTCAAAAAAATTAAATTCCCAGCAATCTGAATGGGCCATAGAAAAAGCCTCCACCGATGTTCCCATCAGCGGAGGCGCATGAGCGCGGTACCACTCCCACTTATCACTTACGGACTTCAAGTCTGGCACCGGAAATATAAGAGCCCCTACCTTCAAAAGAAGATAGGGGCGAAATCGCGGTACCACCCTACATTATACTCTGTAGTCCTATTCGTAACGTGAATGAACGCTCGCACTTACTTAGTTCAGTGAAAGAGCTCTCGAGGGATATTATGAATGCTGCCATCTACCGGTTCACACCATACACCGGCTCTCTGAAGATTAAACAACAGACCTTTTGTCTCGATCCTGGCTTTTCAGATTGTTTGGTTATCTGACGATATGAATATGATAGCCTATGAACTCTTTATTGTCAATACCTTTTTATGAAATAATTTTCATTCAGTGATAAGTGTGAAGCGATAATTGGTAAGTGGCGGATATGGCCGGTTTCACCGGCCAATCTTATATAGTGCGCTCCGCGCACGGGCCTGTGGCCTGTAATGGATGATTTTTAAAAAACAAATTCGATATAGGAGAGGGACTAATGTCTAGGAGCACCCACGCAAAATGGGCGCCCTTTTGTTTTGGCGCCCACCTTCACTTAACACTTACCACTTATCACTATTCACTTTTAAGCTCACATTCCCAGCGCCAGCCCTGCCGTATGGATGATAAAGGAAACAATCCAGGCCACAACGCACTGGAAAACGACCATCTGAATGGCCCAGCGGCTGCCGTTTTCCCTTTTTACCGTGGCAATGGTGGCGATGCAGGGCGTATAGAGGAGACAGAAAATAAGAAGGGTAAATACGGAAAATCCTGTCAGCGACGATTCAATGCCGGCCGTTCCGCCATACAGAACAGAGAGGGTAGCCACTACGCTTTCCTTGGCCATAAAGCCGCAGATGAGGGAGGTTGCCACTTTCCAGTCTCCAAAGCCCAGTGGTGAAAATACCGGCGCGATCCAGCCGCCCAGGAGGGCAAGGATGCTGTCTTTGCTGTCTTCCACCATATTAAGGGTCAGATCAAAACTCTGGAGGAACCAGACAATCAAGGTTCCTACGAAAATCACCGTAAAGGCGCGCTGCAGGAAATCCTTTCCCTTATCCCATACGAGCCGTCCCACATTCTTTGCTCCCGGAAGTCTGTAGTTCGGAAGTTCCATGACGAAAGGCACTGCTTCCCCTTTGAAAAAAGTGTTTTTTGAAAGGAGTGCCACTATAATGGCCGCCAGGATACCCGTGAGGTACAGGATGGTCATGATAAGCCCGCCTTTTTCAGGGAAGAAAGCGGCCGTAAAGAAAGCATAAATAGGCACTTTGGCGGAACAGCTCATGAATGGAATGAGCATGGTCGTCATTTTGCGGTCCCTTTCCGAAGGGAGAGTACGGGAAGACATGACCGCCGGCACAGAACAGCCAAAACCGATCAGCATGGGTACGATGCTTCGTCCGGAGAGACCGATTTTCCGGAGAAGTTTATCCATGACGAAAGCCACCCGGGCCATGTATCCGCCATCTTCCAAAAGGGAAAGGAAGAAGAAAAGCACCATGATGATAGGAATAAAGGACAGAACCGAGCCTACACCGGTAAAAATCCCGTCTACCACCAGCGATTTGACTGCTTCATTGACGCCGGCAGCAGTAAGGGATTCGTCCACCATTCCTGTAAGCGTTTCAATCCCCTCTGCCAGAAGATCCTGAAAAAACGCGCCGATCACATTAAAAGTCAGGTAAAAAACGAGACCCATGATGAGGATGAAAATGGGAATGGCCGTGTATTTCCCCGTAAGAAGCCTGTCCATCTTCCGGCTTCTGGCGTGTTCCAGACTTTCTGCCGGTTTCACTACAGTCCGTTCACAGAGCCGGCGGATAAAGAGGAAACGCATATCCGCCATAGCTGCCGACCGGTCGAGACCCCTTTCCTCTTCCAGCTGTTTAATGATATGACCCATCATATCGATTTCATTACTATCCAGCTTTAAAGCATCTTCCACCAGCTTGTCCCCTTCCACCAGCTTTCCTGCTGCAAAGCGGATAGGAATGTCCGATGCCTTCGCGTGGTCCTCTATGAGGTGCATAATGCCGTGAAGGGCCCGGTGAACGGCACCTTTGTGGTCTTCCGGTCCGCAGAAATCCCTGATTCCCGGCTTTTCCTGATATCTGGCCACATGAATGGCATGAGTTATGAGCTCCTGGACCCCCTGGTTCTTCGTGGCGGAAATAGGAATGACCGGAATCTGGAGGATCTGCTCCATTTCATTGATTAAGATACTTCCCCCATTCTTCTCCACCTCATCCATCATATTGAGGGCCAGGACCATAGGTATATCGAGCTCCATAAGCTGCATGGTGAGGTACAGGTTTCGTTCCAGATTTGTGGCATCCACGATATTGATGATGGCACTCGGCTTTTCGTCAAGGATAAACTGGCGGGAAACGATTTCTTCGCTCGTATAGGGAGAAAGGGAATAAATCCCCGGCAGGTCCACCACTTCACAGTCCGGGTGACCCTTGATGGTCCCGCTTTTCCGGTCCACCGTGACTCCCGGGAAATTCCCCACATGCTGATTGGCCCCTGTAAGCTGGTTGAAAAGAGTAGTCTTTCCGCAGTTCTGGTTGCCTGCCAGTGCAAAAGTCAGCTTTCCGGTGAGAGGTTTTGCATCATGATAGGAAGATTCATCATGGAATTTTCCCGGTTCCCCGAGCCCCGGATGATTGACAGCCTTCAGCCGGGGAATCTTTCTTGGCGAACGGCTCGCATCCCTTACGTCAACGATTTCAATCTTTTTTGCATCCTCAATGCGCAGCGTCAGTTCATACCCCTGCACCATGAGTTCCATAGGGTCCCCCAGCGGAGCAAATTTGATGAAAGTCACCTCTGCTCCCGGAATGAGGCCCATATCCAGAAAATGCTGCCTGAGTGCTCCCTCACCGCCCACCGTCTATAAAGTGGCCGACTTCCCTTCCCCTAATTCATTTAAAGTCATGTCCTCTCCCGATAAAAAGAAAGCTCTCATAAAAGAGAGCAGGTTCTGTTGTTATTATTATGTATGGTACCACGGCCGGCCTGTGCCGTACAGGGTTCATTTAAAATTTCCCCATGGCGCGCATCTGCCGCCGCACTTTTTCCTCAGGAATGGAAAAATCATCCCCGAAAAGCTCATGAGTCACATAAAGAGGTTCTACGCAGTCCACAATCCTTTTTGCCGCATCCGTCTCAAAAGGCCGGTGCTGGTCGATGGAAATAATATGATTCCGTATGGTTTCTTCACTCACCGCTTTGGGAATTTTCCCCACCGTCTGCCGCTGATACTCCCCGGACAAAGAGCAGGAGAGGTGAATCCCCTTAATCAGCGATTTGAGGCTCCCCAGCCGGTTTACAACGGAACAGATATAATCAGCTCCGTCCGACTCGGACGTGAGGTCCGGATTAGCCGCCATGAGGTGGCTCGTATCCAGCATGATGCCCACATTGTCTCCGGGTAGAAGGCTGAAGAAATAGTCCACCTCCGCCGGATCCAGTTTGTACAGGCCCGGCCAGAAAATATTTTCAAAAAGCACCAGCACATCCGGCGGTACCACATGGGCTGCCGGTCTGTAAACTTCCGCCGTTTTTTCAAGTACTTCCCGGCTGGTGTAATGAAACCTGCGGGTCCATATTTCCTTATTCCTGCAATGGGCCACATGCCACACCAGGTACTCCGGCTTCTCTGCCAGGGCCGCACGGATATTGTCACCAATCATCCCAAGCCAGTCTTCCACCGTTTCGCCGCCGAAATTCTCGACTATGGATTCCTTTGTGGGAAAATCCTCCGCCAGACTTTCTTTATTTCCCAGATAAAAATCCATCCATACCGGCCAGTAAGCCAGATGGCAGCCCACCGTCACCGAATCGGCCGGATGCGAAGAAGGCTTTCGGCCATAAATGAGATTTTCGATGCCATCCAGTCCAAGGCGGTCCAGAATTTCTTTTAAACCGGAAATCCGGTCATCCGACATCATGTAATGACTGACAGTCTGCTTCATGGATTATTTTTCGCCGCCTTTGCCAGAGCCCGCTTATAAGCTTCTGTGAAATACGGCACCGGGACGCCTGTTTCCTTCCCCATGGCTGCCATGCGGCCCAGAATCATATGGACTTCCGTATCATCTGCTTTTTTACCGCTATCAAGATCCCGATACAGAGAAGTCATGGTATCATCGGAAAGACTTTTAAAGAAATTCACATGCCATTCCTCATAGTCATCCCGAAGATGCACTCCTTTGGCTGCGGCCACAGAAATCATCTCCCGAATGGCCCCATGAAGAGCCTCCTCAAATCCCGGAGACGATTTCACCTTCCCCGCAGGTCCGTCGAAATAGCAGAAAAGGCAGGAATTGGTCCCCATCATGGCATACTTGGCCCAGCTGTCCAGACGGATGTCATCGGTCACTTCCGTGGGGATACCGCTTTCATTCAGAAGAACGGCCGCCTCTTTCAAGGCTTCTGGCGCAGGCCCCTCTTTCATGCCCATCACGATCTGATTGAAACCGGCCGTCTGTACCACCACTCCCGGCCCTTCCAGATGGGAGAATACACGGATCGTGCCATCCGCCAGAAGGCAGGGAGGCAGCCACTTTTCCATCAGATCTGATACAAGCACCCCGTTCAGAAGAGGCACCACCACCGTATCCGACTTAATCATGGGCCCCATTTCCCGGCATGCCTCTTTGATCCCGTTTCCCTTGCAGGAAAGAAGGATCACGTCCATTTTCCCCAGTTCTGCCGGATCATGGCTCACCAGTTTTGGACGGACATTGAAATTTCCAAGCATCTTCGATTTGACAGAAAGTCCATGGGCCCGGATGGCTTCCAGATTTTTTCCCCTTGCATAGAAATACGTCTCTTTATGAACCCTCGCCAGGGCCCCGCCCACAAAGCCGCCGATGCCGCCGATGCCAAATACAAGTATCTTCATATCGCACCTCCCATATCCGTTATATATAAATTTACTTTAAAATAGGAAGTCTTCCCTGTCAAATGAAAAAAAAGAAATCCACCAGCATAGCTGGTGGTTCTTCACATGCGGCCACAAGGGCCTTTTATCACCGGCTGCGCGTTAACGCGCTTGTGCTTCTGTCACTTGCATATTATTGCTTGCGACCCGTGAACGGGTCAAATAAGTCCCCTTCTACGTCTTCTTCCTCATCCGTTCTTAATTGGTTTTGGATATA
>Ga0256406_1000252_pt1 | contig 102384 bp, 88 predicted proteins | sample RumenRJG_03DNA_FD_185986 | JGI IMG/M metagenome (GOLD analysis project Ga0256406, IMG submission 185986) | Bovine rumen microbial communities from Lethbridge, Alberta, Canada - RJG_03 | ecosystem: Host-associated > Mammals > Digestive system > Stomach > Rumen | place: Canada: Alberta...
TGCTCATTTCTGTCAACTTTTGAGAAGAAAATCAGCAAAACGGAGCGCCAAAAACGAGCGAATGTTTAGAATCTTTACCTTCTACATTCCGCTACAAAGTGAACGGGCTTCGTCCGGAATACGTAACTTGGTTTCAAAGATGGTGATAGCCTCTATACACAAGATAATGGTAATCATCGATTGACTATGCCGAGCGAAATTGCTCAATATGCCAAAATGATGGTTTCTGACATGGGAAATATGATAGTAGGCGATATGCTTTATATTTCTGGAGGCCGTGGAACTGTTGATATTCGGTAGTAACAAATATTAGAAATAATTTAATTATGAAACATAATCCATTAGTAACCCTCGTTGCTTCTGTATATAATGGAGAGCGTTATCTGAGGGAATGTCTTGACTCTGTATTGGGCCAGGATTATCATAATATAGAGGTTATTATGGTGGATGACGGTTCTCCTGATGGGTCAGCTAATATTCTTGACGAATATGCTGGAAAGGATAACCGATTGAAAGTAATTCATAAAGCGAATAGTGGAGTTTGCGATTCCCGTAATGTCGGTATTGAGGCCTCTACAGGCGACTATATAGGCATTATTGATCAAGATGACGTCCTATCACATGATTATGTGAGCTATTTTGTTGGATTGCTGCAAGACAATGATGCGGAGATCGCCTACACACCGACAGCTGACAAATTCTTTAGTGATACAAAAGAAGACTCAGAAGATACTAAACGCGCTGATAAGGCAGAGGTGATTACCGGTCAACAAGCAGCTACGGATATGCTTTACCATAAAATTATTATTGCGCCTTGGAACAAACTTGTTAGTCGTGATATTATTATGAAGAAGAATGTTCGTTTCCAGTTACAGTTCTTTAATGGGGAAGGATTTGCTTATTCCATTGAATGTTTCCAACATGCCAAGCGAGTGGTTCGGGGACAGAGAAAGGTATATCACTATCGTGTCGGAGATCCAAACAGTGGAGCATCCAAGTTTAGACTGCACTCTGTAGAGAGCACCATAGCTTCTCAGATTTACATTCGCGATATCCTTATTAATAAAACGCCCGAGATAATGAAAGCATGGGCATTTAGTGACTGGCATTCGCATTGCGACGCCTTTAACATGATTGTAGGATGTGGAGTTGAAAAGAAATATCCGAAACATTACAAGGAAATAGGTGATTATTGTCATAAGTATGCCAGCCGTGCTTTCTCTGCACCAATCAGCTTGCAGCAGAAATTACGGGGAGTACTTTTCAAGATTAATCCTTACATGGCAGCCCGTATTATCAATCATTTCAGAATCCGTAAATTCCAGAAAGAAAATGATTCTTAAGAATTGAAAGAAGTGTTCATATAGCTAAAGATGATTATGTCTGTTTCTCTGATGCAGATGATATACTTTGTCCAGACTATATATCTGCTTTAGCATTTCAATATGCGGAGAAGGTTGCAATAGGAAACCGAAAGATATATTGCTATAGTCGAGATAATGCAGATAGTGCCATGACAAAGTTCTCCATCCAATAATGTTTGCATTCATATCGTTTATCATCATGAAATTAGGACACGATATGGATGGTGCCACTATTGTTAAGAACAGATTTATAACCAGTATTCCATGGTGGGCTTATGGTATATTAGTAATTCCATGTTGCTATCTGGTACAAGAACTCATATCGAGAGGCTTTAATACAATTAAAATGATAACTAAATTATGAATATCGGCATCCTTTCAATGCAGGAGGTTAAGAACTATGGTTCTTTTCTTCAGGCATTCTCATTGAGAAAGAATATTGAAGCATTAGGACATTCCGTAGATTTTATTAACATCATTCCCGGTCGACAATTAGCGGAATACCGCCAACCAAAATTTGCAAAGGTAGAGAAACTGGTGACTCGCCTCTGGGGCTGGGACTTCGCTAAGCGGTTTAAAACAATCTATCAGTTTCAGACCCGCTTCAAAAAAGAATTTCTGCCATATCTTGGGGCAGGTTTGGGAAATAACGACAAACATTATGACTGTATTGTCATAGGAAGTGATGAAGTATTCAATTTCGCCCAGCAAACATGGTTCGGATTCTCACCACAGCTCTTTGGACATGGACTTAATGCTGATAAGGTTATTACATATGCCGGCTCCTTTGGAGCTACGGATATTCCTAAGATAGAGCATCTTGGACTCAAAGATGAACTCATAGGCTATCTCAAGGATTTGGCGAAAATCTCTGTTCGTGATCGCAACAGTTATAAAGTAGTAGAAGGACTGACGGGAATAGAGCCAGAGGTGAATGTTGATCCAGTATTCATATATGACTATGCTGAATATATTCCACAGAAGCATTACAAGAGTGATTACATCATCGTATACTCCTATCCAGGACGTATTTCTGATCCAAAGGAGATACGAGCTATTCAAGCTTTTGCTAAGAAGAAAGGACTACGACTGCTGAGTATCGGGCATTATTTCCCCTGGTGCGATGATGTAGTCGTACCAACGCCATTTGAAGTGCTGGCATACTTCCGCGATGCTGCCTACATAGTAACGGATACTTTTCATGGCAGTGTGATGTCGATCAAATTCAACAAGCAATTTGCTACGATAGTTCGGGGCATGAATAACAATAAGTTGAGCTACCTGCTCGAAGAGTTTGGACTCTCTTCCCGAATAGTTCGTGATACGATTGATTTGGATCGTATTGAGGATACACCTATAAATTACAAATCGGTCAATGATATCATTGCTCGAGAAAAGGTGAGATCAATTAATTACCTTAGCGAAAATATCAATAAGTAATAAATCGAATGCAAAGCAAGAAGTTAATTCCTGGGTTTGATGTCATCATCTAAGCAATGAGCATATTGTGAATCGGATTGCGTAGTATACGCAATGGCTACTTCTGGGTCGCATTACTTATTGGACTTATTACCTATAGTGTTGGGATCTTCCCGATGTATCTCCTTAACGTATGTGTAACGCTGCTGTTCATGGCTGCTTATACTTGGAAACTACCGACAGAGAACTTGATGATCTATAAGAGACTTCGTGCATACAGCATACTCTTCTATGTCATTCACGATAGTTTCAAGAAAATTCCGAAATATCTTTTCAGTAACATACATAATGGACCATTATTATATGTAATCACATTAATAGTTTGTTGGCTGTCTTCTGAGTTCATTATCAGAATGAGGAACGTACGGGGCTTCCATTGGCTTAAGTACGCTTACTAAAATTGATTATATGTCACCACTTATAAATAAAATTCTTTCAACGGACCAGCAGTCCGTCGAGCAGTCCTTAAAGGCGGGGAAGGGAATATATACGTTCCTTAACCCAGTTTCGTATCTTGATGCGTTGAAGCATAAGGAGTTGTTTTCATCTTTTGACGGCATATATGCCGATGGCGGATTGCTGGCTAAAGCCATCAAGATGCTGTATGGAAAGAGTGTAAAACGACGGAGTTTTGACATGACGAGTCTGGCACCAGTCGTATTCTCCTTTGCCGCGAAGGACCAAAAGACAGTGGCTATCGTAGCCACAAAGCAGGAGATGGTGGAGAAGGCTGTGAAGACTTTGCAAGAAAACTATCCCGGACTGAACATCAGCTACTTTAGAAATGGCTACTTCTCCTCGGATGCCGAGATGAATGCCGAGGCACAGAAGATTGTTGGGTTGCACCCTGACTTTCTGATTGTCGGCATGGGTATCATCAAACAGGAAGAGTTTCTGTTGAAGGTGCGGGACGCCGGCTTCCAGGGTATTGGGTATACGTGCGGCGGTTTCATCCATCAGACGGCACAGGACAAGGTGGACTACTACCCTGAATGGGTGGACAAGCATGGATTGCGTTTCGTGTACCGGATGTATAAAGAGCCGCACACACGAAAGAGGTACGCCAAGGCAGCGTTTGTGTTCCCAGTGAGGTTCCTGTGGGAGAAGGTGACGGGCTAATGATGGATACTGAAATGAACGTTGATATTTATCTGGACTTTCTTCGTTTCGCTCTGAACGATAACAGTGCCGTACCTGATAGCGTTGCTAATATAAATTGGCAGGACTTGCTGAGATTTGCCAAGGAACAGGCTGTCGTGGGCATATATGCGCGTCGGATACTGTTCAGTAATGACAAGCTGAATGAATGCAACTGGTTGGGCAACAAACCGAACGAGGACGACGTGATGGACTGGATGGCTGAAGCTGCAAAATTACGTAAGCGTAACCTGTTGCTGTTTGAGAAGTCGACGGATATTACACGCAGGTTCCATGACGACGATTTCAACTGCTGTATACTGAAAGGTCAGGGTAATGCTTTGCATTATCCGATGCCAGAGTTGCGGACATCGGGGGATATTGACATCTGGGTCTGGCCAAGTGATGGACAGGTAAAATCTGTTCGCCAGGAAATAGGCAACTATGTATGGAAATCGTTTCCCGATGCCAAGATGATGTACCTACATATCGACTACCCTATCTATGAGAAAGTACCAGTGGAGGTTCATGTCTATCCGTCGATCCTCAACAACCCAGTCCGTAACAAGAAGCTACAACAGTATTTTAACAGTCAAAAAACGGATGTAGACAATCATTGCGTTTCTTATAATTTTGACGGAAACAGTTTCAGCTTTCCTGTGCCCACAGACAGCTTCAACCGCATCTTTGAACTGTGCCATATCATGCACCATGAGTTTGACGAAGGCATTGGGCTAAGGCAGCTCATAGACTATTTCTATCTTCTTCGCCGAGGTTTTACGGACGAAGAGCGGAAGCATGACTGTGAGTTGCTGTCAAGTTTCGGGATGTACCGCTTCGCCGCTGCCGTGATGTATATCATGAAGAAGGTGTTAGGTCTTGAAGACAAATACTTATTAATGCCGCCTGATGATAAGGCTGGTAGGCTGCTCTTGCGTGATATCATCCGTGGTGGTAACTTCGGGAAATACAACAAATCATTTGCGCATGATGGCAAGGACATCAATCCTAAGCGCTATTTCTACAAAACATTTCACAATCTCAGTCTTGTGAGGTATTATCCGAGTGAAACACTATGGGAGCCATTGTTCCGCACCTGGCATTTTTTCTGGAGAAGAAGATATCAATAAACATCGGTTATGACATATGAAAAAATCTGGCAGAAGATAAAGAGAATGGGGCAGCGTGACCGTAAGCAGCTGGCTTATGAGATGACACTCAAGGGTCTCAACGTAGGATATGTTCACCCCCACTACTACTTTGATGCCAAAGGCGTGCATACAATTCTCTTCTATCCCAAGGGCAGCCAGTATGAGGCAGATGATACATATCGGCTGCTGGGTTTACGCGAGAAGGAAGTTCATAGATGCTCTCCCAAGTGACAGAAGAGCGATGGAGTTCATCAATATGATATCAGAGCTCTTCAAACTGGAACTTGCATTTAAAGTCCAGAAGCTAACTCCCGATAAGATTAAAGTGCGAAGGGAGCGACGGTCCAAGACAATAGTCAGCAAAGAAACCTATGACAAGCGACAATTGCTGCCCTGTTATATCAAAATATAGGTTAAACTTGGAAAATCATTTTTTGCGTAATCCACATAACCGGCTGAAAAACAGCCAGGAGATGTGGTGTAGCGGAAAATAAGACGTTTACATACTGCCTGACAGTTTCGGTTGATTTTTAAGAAAATAGATTAAAACCACTTTTTTAGTATTAAACATTAACTATAAGTTTCTTTCACAGCATAGTGAAGAATATTGTTGTGGAAGTAAAAAAAATAACTATGAATATAATTAATACAGCCATCGACGGTGTGGTGATTATTGAACCACGACTTTTCCGCGACGCTCGCGGTTATTTTTTCGAGTCCTGGAACCAGAATGAATTCAATGAAAAGGTTCGGCCTATTGAATTCTGTCAGGACAATGAGAGTATGTCTTCTTATGGAGTGATGCGTGGACTTCATTTCCAGCGTCCGCCGTACACCCAGAGTAAGATTGTCCGCTGCGTGCGTGGTCGAGTGCTTGATGTTGCGGTGGACATACGCAAGGGCTCGCCAAGCTATGGTCAGCATGTGGCTGTTGAGCTGACGGAGGACAATCATCGCCAGTTCTTTATCCCACGTGGTTTTGCTCACGGATTCGCTGTACTCTCTGAAACAGCTGTGTTCCAGTACAAGTGCGACAATTTCTATCACCCGGAGGCAGATGGAGGTATCAGTATCCTTGACGACAGTCTTAACATCGACTGGCGCATCCCTACTGAGCATGCGAATCTTTCTGATAAGGACACTAAGCATCCGTTGCTAAAGGATTTTGACACTCCATTCGATATAAATGTCGATCTATATAAATAATATATTTCACAATGAATATTTTAGTAACAGGTGCCAACGGACAATTGGGCAACGAGATGCAGCTCGTGGCTAAGAACAGTAAAAAGGATAAGTATATTTTCACAGACGTATGCGAGGGATATGAGTATCTCGACATAACTGATATCGATGCTATCCGCAAAAAGGTACACGACTGCGACATCAAGTGCATCATCAACTGCGCTGCCTGGACCAATGTGGACAAGGCGGAGACGGCTGGCGACATTGTAGAGACTCTTAATGCTACCGCTCCGGAGAACCTGGCCAGGGTGATGAAAGAAGTTGACGGAGAATTGATACACATAAGCACAGACTATGTCTTCGGCGGTGATCCTTACAACACTCCTTGTAAGGAGGATCAAAAGGGGACTCCGACTGGAGTATACGGTCTGACCAAGCTTCACGGAGAACAGAAAATTGCGGCTACGGGTGTGAACTATATAATTCTGCGCACCGCTTGGCTCTACAGTGAGTACGGTCATAACTTCGTGAAGACTATGCTCAACCTGACCGCCACAAAGCCGACATTAAAAGTTGTCTTTGACCAGTGTGGAACCCCTACCTATGCAGGGGATCTCGCTGCAGTCATCTTCGATATTATTGAAAATCATAAGTACAAGAACCATACGGGCATCTACCATTTCAGCAATGAGGGCGTGTGCAGCTGGTACGATTTTACCATTAAGATCGCCCGTTTGGCAAGGCACAACAACTGCGAAATCCAACCATGTCACAGTAACGAATTCCCAAGTCCGGTAACACGACCTGCCTATTCTGTACTCGACAAGACCAAGATTAAGGAAACCTTCGGTATCAAGATCCCTTACTGGGTAGATTCCCTTGAAACCTGCATGAAGAATATGGACGCTTTGAAGATTTAGACGATTATGAAAGGAATAGTTTTAGCAGGTGGTAGCGGTACACGTTTGTATCCTATCACCAAGGGTATCAGCAAGCAGCTGATTCCTATCTTTGACAAGCCGATGATATATTATCCTATCTCGGTTTTGATGTTGGCTGGTATCCGTGAGATTCTGATTATCTCAACTCCATTCGACTTGCCTGGTTTCAAGCGACTTTTAGGCGATGGAAGCCAACTGGGTGTGAAATTTGAGTATGCTGAGCAGCCATCACCAGATGGCTTAGCCCAAGCCTTCATTATCGGAGAAAAGTTTATTGGCGATGATTCCGTTTGCCTCGTATTAGGCGATAATATCTTCTATGGTGCAGGATTAAATCAGATGCTGCATCAGGCAGTTGTAGATGCAGAACAGAATAACAAGGCTACCGTTTTTGGCTATCGAGTAAGCGATCCGGAGCGATATGGTGTAGCAGAGTTCGATGAGCAAGGCAATTGCCTGAGTATCGAAGAGAAGCCTGAGCATCCAAAGAGCAATTATGCTGTAGTTGGTTTATACTTTTATCCTAATAAGGTGGTGGAAGTGGCTAAGCATATAAAACCATCCGCTCGTGGTGAGTTGGAAATTACCACCGTAAACCAGGAGTTCTTGAAGGATAAGCAGTTGAAGGTACAGACTATGGCAAGAGGATTTGCCTGGCTTGATACCGGAACCCATGATTCCCTTTCTGAGGCATCTACCTTTATCGAAGTCTTGGAGAAACGCCAGGGCTTGAAGGTTGCTTGCTTGGAAGGTATTGCTTATCGCCAAGGATGGATAGATAGTGATACGTTGCGTGAGAATGCTCAGCCAATGCTGAAGAATGACTATGGCAAGTATCTCCTTTCAATCCTTGAAGAGAAAGATCAAACATTAAAAAAGAATTTAGAATATTAAGAAGATGAAGAATATCATTATCACGGGCGGTGCTGGTTTCATCGGCTCACACGTAGTTAGACTTTTCGTGAACAAATATCCTGAGTATCACATCATCAACCTCGACAAGTTGACTTACGCTGGTAATCTGGCTAACCTCAAGGACATCGAGGACAAGCCTAACTATACTTTCGTTAAGGGTGATATCTTCGATTTCGACCTGATGCTGAAGCTGATGCAGGACTACAAGGTGGATGGCATCATCCATCTCGCTGCCGAGAGCCATGTAGATAGAAGTATCAAGGATCCATTCACTTTCGCTCATACCAACGTGATGGGTACCCTGTCTCTGCTCCAGGCTGCCAAGATTTACTGGGAGAGTCTTCCAGAGGGATACGAGGGAAAGCGTTTCTACCACATCTCTACCGATGAGGTGTATGGTGCATTGCAGATGACTCATCCTGAGGGCATTCCTGCTCCTTTTACCACCAAGGCATCCAGCGGTAAGAACCACGAGGCTTATGGCGAGGAGTTCTTCCTGGAGACTACCAAGTACAATCCTCACTCTCCATACTCTGCATCTAAGGCAAGCTCAGACCACTTCGTGCGTGCTTTCCACGATACATACGGTATGCCTACCATCGTGACCAACTGCTCGAACAACTACGGTCCATACCAGTTCCCAGAGAAGTTGATTCCATTGTTCATCAACAATATCCGTCATCGCAAGCCATTGCCAGTATATGGTAAGGGTGAGAACGTGCGCGACTGGTTGTATGTAGAGGATCATGCACGTGCCATCGACCTCATCTTCCACAAAGGCAAGGTGGCCGACACCTATAATATTGGAGGTTTCAACGAGTGGAAGAATATCGATATTATCAAGGTGCTCATCAAGACTGTAGACCGACTTCTCGGTCGCCCGGAAGGAGCAGATGACGACCTCATCACTTATGTTACCGACCGACCAGGACACGACAAACGCTATGCCATCGACAGTCGTAAGCTCCAGCGGGAACTGGGATGGGAGCCCAGTTTGCAGTTTGAGGAAGGTATAGAGAAGACTGTTCGTTGGTATCTCGATAACCAAGAATGGATGGACAATGTGACATCTGGAGACTATCAGAAGTATTACGAGAATATGTATAAAAATCGATAGTCTTATTGTCTATTTACCCTGTAAAGGATTAGAAAGTTGGAAAAGGACACAAATATAGAATTTTTACGTTGGTGCCTGCATCCAATAGATAGCGTACCTGCATGTATTTCTAAAATTTCTTGGCAAGAGCTTTTAGCTTTTGCCAAGAAACAAACCATCGTCGGTATCTACTGGCAGGGGATTCAGAGACTTGGAGATAACCCCAATAAACCTTCTGAGGACGATGTCATGGATTGGATGGGGGCGTATACGAAAATCGTCCGGCAGAATGTAAAAACTGACGATGCTGTTGCTAAGCTGACAAAGATCATGCGCGACAACGGCATCGGCTTCTTTGTGTTTAAGGGACAGACCGTTGCATCGTACTATCCAACACCTGAGATGCGGACGAGCGGTGATGTGGACTTCTACGTTTTCAAGAAGGATTGGGCACGGGCTAAATCTTTATTGGAAAAGGATGTCAAGATGACTGACGACCACTCCGGCCAACACTGGGAGTTTACCAAGGATGGCATTCCCTTCGAGATGCACTATCATACGGCAGTATTCGCAAGTTGCAGCAGACAACGCTATTGGGATGAGCTCATAGACAGCTATTTCGATGATATTCTTGACCATGTGGAGATAGATGGTGTTGGGGTGCCGACACTGCCTCCAACGCTCAATGCCATCTATCTGTTTGTTCACATCTACCACCACTTCCTGAAAGAAGGTATAGCACTGCGGCAGTTCATCGACTGGATGATGTTCTTTGAGGCCAAGCATGATGAAATAGTAGTTTCTGAGCTCACAGCCAAACTCGAACGGCTCGGTTTGCTCCGCGCTTTTAAAGCTTTTGGTGCTGTATTGACTGTAGTCCTTGGTATGGAAACAAAGTACTTCCCCTACTCACTCACGGATAACGATAAGAAATATGTGGACAGAATTCTGGCTATAGTCTTGCGATATGGCAACTTCGGTAAGTACGGTCGCAAGGAGCAGCAAGGAGGATGGAAACATTCTATAGAAACAGGATTACGTTCAATTCGTCATATCACGCAATTCTTTTGGTTATCACCTGCCGAGAACCTGCTATGGATACCCAAGTTGACTATTCGCTCCATTGACAAAAACAGACACTAAAATATTGTGATGACTTACGAGGAGATTTGGCAGAAGATAAAGTGCATGAGCCAACGCGACAGAAGACTAGTGGCTAATAAGATCCCCCCAAGTTACAGAGATTCATTGATAAATGTTTGAAAGAATGAAGTACGACAAGTTGACGATAATAGGACTACCAAAGAAGTTTAAGGTGTATTATGCATTGGATTATCTCTATCCGGACGGCCAGCTGCCGGACAATCCTGATGACATCCTCTATGATGAGTGGCCGGCAGATGGCGAGGAGGGTGAGGATGCGATGATGGTGTATGAATACTATAAGTCGGCGACCGGCGTATATGCAGCTTACAATGAGACTGTGCATGCACTGTCATTTGAGTTGTCACCTTGGGCATCTGATGCTGATGTGAGCCTATATGTGAAGCTTGTCAATGCTGTGCTGAAAAAGCATCCACGTGCCAAGCTCTATGCGAAATATGATATTCTCAAGGGACTGACGGAAGAAGACGAGAAGAAGATGATAGCTGACCGCCTAAGCTACGTGAAGCATCTGTTGAAGACCAAGGATGGCTTCACAATGGATGGCCTTTTCCATGGCTTTACACTGAAGGTCGCCCATCTCCGCCCTGCTCCGACTCTCGACATACAAGCAAGAGACCTGCGCCAGATGTTTGCCGATATGCAGTGGGAGAAAGAGTAGCTCACGCACGAGGATTATTTTCTCGCAAAGGCGCGGAGAACGGAAAGGATTCCTACGGAATGCTGGACTTGGCGGCTTGGCGAGAGATGGTTCACGCAGATTTTTTGTTCTCGCAAAGGCGCGGAGGACGCAAAGAATTCCTACGGAATGCTGGACTTGGCGGCTTGGCGAGAGATGGTTCACGCAGATTTTTTGTTCTCGCAAAGGCGCGGAGGACGCAAAGAATTCCTACGGAATGCTGGACTTGGCGGTCTTAGCGGCTTGGCGAGAGATAATTCAGGCATGAGATTTTTGTTCTCGCAAAGGCGCGGAGGACGCAAAGGAATTTCTACGGAATGTTGGACTTGGCGGACTTGGCGGCTTGACGAGAGATGGTTCACGCAGATTTTTTGTTCTCGCAAAGGCGCGGAGGACGCAAAGAATTCCTACGGAATGATTAGCTTGGCGGTTTGGCGAGAGACTTGGAGATTCTGTGAAATGAGTAGAATCTGTGAGACTTATTCTCGCACTGTTTTTATTTCTCACGGATAACACGGATGACACAGATTTTGCTCGCAGAGGCGTGGAGGTCGCAAAGAAAAAGAAGGCATAAAAGTCTTATCAGAATGATGTGCGACGGATACGTATAAATTGTTTATCCTCTCCACTTAACGTCCGGTATAGACTGCGAGATGAGCCAATGTCGAGACAGTGCATTGAACATCGACTATACGGCAAGAAGGTTACATGTAGATGTGGATAATCATTTTCATTAATATGGCAATTTATCTTCTATTGAAAACGAATTCAAGACCATATTTCTCATACATATCGAATTTACGGTCAGAACTGACCAACGCAATCTTATCAGAAATTGCTTGAGCTATGATGAGACGGTCGTTGGGGTCTCTGTGTTCATCAAATAATGGCAGAGTAGAGTATGTTTGAAGATTCTGTACGGTTACAGGTACAATCTTAATACTCATTTCATCAAGCCACTGAGAGAATTCGCTTATATCAGCATTCTTCCCTTTACGCTTGATGTGCAGTTTCCCAATTTGGGATAGATGAATGAGCTCATGTACACAGACGGTGCTCGTAAAAAGCAAGTTTTCGTAGTCCATGATTAACTCGCCCACTTCTTTGGAGATTTCATCACTTCTTTTTTCTAATAAGAAGACGAGTATGTTGGTGTCGAGGTAGTACCGATTCATCTGAGGACGGCTCTCATGTCTTTCACTTCTACATAGAGCTTATCCTCATCATCAGAGAAAAACCATTCGCCGAGCTTGTTAAGCTTCTTAGGCATCATAGCCCTAAGTTCCTCTCTTGAAATTTTCCTTTTTATTCTTGTTGCCATAGTTATGTTTATTTTGAGGCAAAGATAAGAATTTGTTTTTAAATACGCAAGGATTTATCGACTTATTTGGATTCTAAAATCATCTCCTCCACTTCCTTCTCTGTGTTTCCTCGTCATCGACTGACATATCCATATTACCGTTTAGCTCCCATTCGCGGTTAGTGTCTGTAGCACCGGTGCTGGCCGGGCTCTGAACATGAACACCATTTCCCCTGTTGTCTCCTTGAGGCGGCAGGGGATTTCTGTTTGCGGCTGTGTGAGCAGACGGATGGATGCCCCTACTGACAAGATAGTTCTGCCGAAGCTGCTCAGTGACCTCGGGGCGCAGCTGAATGGTCTCCCCGTTCCATGACACCGTTCCCATATGGATGCGCGTGCCAAACTGTCGATAGAGGATACGGTTGATGTCCGCCGTTGTAAGACTTGGGTTATCAGCCAGCAGATTGTCGATGGTCTGCTTTATTTTAGCAAAACGTGTGGTGGCATCCTCGAATTGGAGCAGCTCCTTGATGCTAAGGAACTCTCCACCTTTGAAGACCGTCTTGTTCTTATGGTCGATGAGAATGTAACCATAAAAATACATGGTAACTATTTTATATATTGAATTTTATTATTAAATTTGCAACGTTTTAATATGGTATTAAAATGTAGCAAAATGAATTCAAATATAGAAGCCGTCATACTGGGGGAAAAAAGTGCGGCTGAGTCCAAGGCTGAAGGCTGGGCTGAAAGGATTTACCATAGGTGAGAAAAATTGCCTATCAGTTCTTTGACGGCGAGTATCAGGGCGTACATCTTCTTTTTGTGAAGCCCAAAGGAGACAATCCGACTCCAAGAGAATGCGACATTACTGGCAGAAGACTGTCCGGGGTAACCGGATTGCCGTCAGTGTTCATCCTTCACCTCGGCCCCACTTATGAGCGGCAACGGCTGATGGACAAATGTGTGTATTTCATCATGTCCGAAAAATATGCTTTCTTGCCCATGGTGGTGGCTTTAGAAAAAACGGCAAACAGAAAGATAACATCACCACACGGAAACAAATGAGTCCCACAGCAATTTACAATATCTTTAGGGCGATGGCAGCGCACGCCTCGGCGTCGGCAAGCGCATGGTGGTGGTTCTTAAGGTCGTAACCGCAGCACTCGGCGATGATGTCGAGGTTATGATGACCGCCCGGCCATACCTGGCGGGATTTTATAAGAGTGCAATAGAATGGATAGTCGGGATAGTCCATCTGATACATACGGAACACGGCCTTGAGACATTTCTCGTCGAATGCCTTGTTGTGGGCAACGAGAGGCTGACTCTCTATCATCGGTTCTACCTGTTTCCATACGTCGGGAAAGATGGGTGCATCATCTGTATCCTCACGGCAGAGACCATTGACACTGGAACACACATAATTATAGTAGTCGGGCTCGGGATGGATAAGAGAGTAGAACTGGTCTACTTTCTTGCCATCACGGACCACTACAACGCCGACTGAGCAGACACATGTCCGCTCGAAGTTGGCCGTCTCGAAGTCTATAGCTGCGAAGTCTTTCATTGTCTCTTTGTCGGCAAAGTTAAACCTATGGCGTTACTAAACGTTGCCCAGTCACAGATTATTTTGGGAGTTGTATTGTTCCGCTGCCTCGTTAAGCATCTTCCTGATGGTCTTAACAGCGCATTTGGGAGAGACGATTTTCACTCCCGGCCCGTAAGAGAGCATGAGGGCATAGAACTCGAAGTTGAGGACGACCTTGCATTGGAAGAGCACGCTGCCGTCTTCCTCATTGCGCTCAAGTACCATCTGTGAGCTGTGGACGGGCTTTGTCTCGATGTAAGGAGCCTGCTCGCTGTTGGCTATGAATCGGACGGTTTCAAGCGGTGTACTCCTCGTTTTGGTAACGCCAATGACATCCTTGAAGAACGTTGACGGATCGAAGTGCTTGTCGTCCTCGAAAGCGATGTCGCGGTTGGGCGTTACGGCCTTCATGCGGTCGAGTGCCAGATTGAACAATCGGTGGTCTGTCGTCCGCGTACAGAACAGGAACCAACGGTTGCGGTATTCTTTCAGCAGATAGGGCCATACGGTCCAGTCCTTAGGCTTGGGATTGTCGAATGGCTGATAGCTGACGGTTATCGTTTGCCGGTTGGCGATATAGTTGTAGAGAGGATTGAGGAACTTTAGGCCCATGAGGTTGGAGTTGCGCTCAAAGTCCACGATGGGAGCCCGCTCACTCTTGGCAATGGCAAGCGTATCCTGCAAACGGCCGATTACATCCGACAGCTCCGTGAAGGCATCAAAGTCGGCATACTGCCTGAGCATGTCCACAGCCTCGGCAAGCTTGTCATAATCGTTCTGCGACATCGGCAACTCCGTGATGGAGAAGTCGGGGTCGGCATACCTATAATATTTATGGTCATAGACCTCTATCGTGCATTGTAGCCGAGTTTGTCGCTTCGCATCATCTGTATGTCAAGCTGTACGGAGCGGGTGGATATGCCTTTTCTGATTCCTTCAAAGTCGTAAAGGGCATCTGAGCAGGCATCGACAAGGTCTTGCAGCGTCCAACGGCGTTGACGGTTGCGGAGGCAGTTGTCGATGGTCTTATATCGGAGTAGAGCGTTCTTGTTGGCTGGCATAATCGCTGTGTTTTAGCTTTTCGGGTGTAAAGATAAGACATTTCTGCGAAATCTATTTGCGCAATTCCACTTTTTTATCGCCGGAACGTCACTTTTTTCTGGTTGCGCAAAAACCTTGCGTAGCGCGACGCTAACTTTGCAACCGCAATGAAGGCCATAATGACCGGATAATAATCAACAGATATGAAAGAATTCATGATTAATGACACGCCCGTCAAGATGTGGGCACGGGCGTGCGACGCCCATGCATGGAAGGAAGTGACCAATATCTGCTCGCTTCCGTTTGTCTATCACCATGTTGCGTTGATGCCGGACCTCCACGGAGGCAAGGGTATGCCCAAACTCCAAAGAAAATTTACAATTCTCTTCTCATTCACAAAATTCATTTTGTATTTAAAGATGTCGCTAAATATATTTAAGAGAGCTAATACGGAAATAATAAGAAGGCCCATTATTCCATATTGTTTAATTGCTACAGGTGTCAAAAATGTAATCATTAGAAACCAAAGTAATCCCGATATTCCTTTTGTTCCCCATACCGTCGAATACATATTTTTTATTACAAAAGATAGCTCTGAAATAGACAGAAGCATCATGACTGCAATTGCCAGTTCTATGTCCTTTAAAGATGACAAGCAGATAAGACAGGACTTTGCAGAGGACATATTCCATTCCGATAAAGAAATAGGATATTATTTTCATCGTCGACGATTATAGTGATATTTTACGTGTTCTGGCGGAATCGCAGTTTAATGGAATTGAATCATTATTTCATATATTCCCGTTGCTCAAATCAATAATATCATTGTGACATTAAATACTATATAGAAAAACATACATGTCGGCCAATCGGTTACGATCTTCTTATTCTTGAATCTTTTACACGCTTTTTCGAATCTTAATGACACAAGACAATAGAGCATTATCCATATCGGAACAAAGCATGTTAGGACGAAGAAAGTGTTGAGTATACCGAATACATCCAAGAGCCTTATCACTAAATAACTTATCGGGATTGTCAGAAAAAACGAACTTCCCATGCGTGGCCACGTATTCCAAAAGGGGTCGAGGCACGCAAGCTTATAGAAAACATATATTATATAATCGACTACCAACATCCAACTAACTATTCTTCTTTTGCTTCTACGTTTTTTCTGTGGCGGATTCCGCGGGAGCATTATGACACTATATGTTGTTTGACCGCAAAGTTACTAAATATTTTCCCCACAACCAAATTTTCAGCTTTATTGAAAGATAAATAGAGTCGGTGAATGACGTTTATTGTGTCTGTTTTGTCGGTCATACCAAAAAGCCACACCTACAACCGCGTCAGCTATGGCCGTCAGATGCAAATAAAGTGGAAGATGGCTTCTCCGATTCCCGCTTCCGTCATGCAATATGCCAAACTCAGCAACGTTATTTAAGTGGCATATCGGTCATAAATTGTTAGTAGCCCGCTGATTCAGACAAATTACAACTCTCTCGACTTCGTCAATGCGTCACCCAAAATTATAGTACATGGCTGATGCGATTGATATCAATACGTACGATGGCTTGGCACTTATTCTTTTCTGACAAAAACCAAATAAAACCTCTTGCGCTTGCAATGGGCTGTGCCCATTGTTTCTTCTCCGTCGCCGGCTTACTCCGAAGCAAGTTTCGGCAAGCCGGCGACGGAGAAGAAAACAGCCTTCGTTCCTCAGGCTTGCAATCGCAAGTAAAACCGGCAAAACCGCTGATGCCGCAAAAAATCCATACACCCCCCCTGGGATTAGGTTGCGCTTGTAGACGTCCGGAAACCACCAATAGACGATGGTCGTTAGCAGGAACGGTAGCAGGGTTAGTTGCCGTCTAAGAAATAAAGGATTCGGTCTTACGACCGACCGTTTTGCAGCCTTAAATGGACCGTTTCGCAACGTAAAATGGCCTTGCTTTGTAAGTGGCTGTGAGTCAGTGCGTAGCAGAAGCAGAAAAGATTCGATTGCGATTTGAATTATTATTACAAACGGAATCTGAGGAGATGAAATTGCACGACAGTTAATGTGGGGTAGGAGGGCGACGCCGTAATCCTCGAACATACGCCAATTTACTATTGCATGTCGCGGCACTTGTAGCCTTCAGAAGAAGAACTACGTAAACGTTTGCGTGTATTTTTACGTATACACAGTGCTAACTTAATCTGATATTTTCATAAATTTGCGCTCGATAAGCGACGACTTTGATAACGAGCCGTCATCTTGAACGAATCTAACTGTAATTCAACCAACTAATTAACTAAAACTTATCAGATGAAAGCGAAACAAAAATGTGGACTGGCGATAATGCTTGTTCTACTGTTTGCACTTGTTGCCAGGTCAATGGTGCAAGAATCAACAATCACGGCTTTATGGGACTTCCAGCACATGAATCCCTCGTCATTGAAAGGTATTCACATCGAAGGATCACAGGACCATGTAGCGTCCAATCAGTCTGGCATTCAGATGTTTGTCATTGCCAAGAGCGGTAAGTTTGCCGTACGCGCCAACGACGTACAGGTGAACGCCAACACCTACCTCCGCATTCCGGTGAAGAGCACCGCCGATGTGGTGACGGTAGTGGCCAACGGAGGCTATTACCACTTCAAAATCGGCGGCAAGGCTGCCACCTCCAACACTACGACATATACGGCTACGAGCAGCGACGTAAGCAAGGGCTACGTCGAGCTTGCGGCAACAGAAACGAGCTATATCTACAGCATCAAGGTCGTGCAGAACAACGCAGGTTCTTCATCGTCGTCGACGACTCAGACCGGATCGCAGACCAGCACCACAAAGGCTACGGCGAAATGGGATTTTGCCAACGTGAATCCATCATCGCTCAGTGGTCTTACCATCGAAGGAAAGCAGGGACGCATACCGTCGACCCTCGACGGCATAACCATCTATTGCATAGCGCAGTACGGTAAGTTCGCACAACGCACTAACGACGCGCAGTTCAACGCCAAGACGGCCCTGCGTGTACCGGTGACGACGACTTCCGATGTCGTGACGGTAACCAGTGCAACGGGATACCATAACTATAACGTTGGCGGTGTGGCAGCAACAGCCGATGTCACCAACCACACTGCAACGGCCGCTGAGGTGAGTGCCGGCTACGTCGTCATTTACGCTACGGGATCGTCGTACCTCAAGAGTATCAGCGTGGTGCTGAACAAATACTCCGCACCGTCGTCCTCGTCCTCATCCTCCGACGATAACAAGACTGACAACAGCACCGAGAGCTCCGGTTCCTTCACCGCTGTGTCACAGAACTACTACGTTGTCAAGGCCGGGTCGGCAAGCAGCTTCCTCGCAGCATTGAAACAGGCCAACGCCAGCAAGTCGTCGGGCCGCAAGTATATCTTCCTCCCCAACGGCACTTACGACCTCGGCACCACATGTCTCACCGCCATCACCGGAAACAACATATCCATCATCGGTCAGAGCATGGACAAGACCATCATCCGCAATGCTCCTGACGTGGCTAACGAGGGCATAGGCACTACGGCCACGCTGCTCAACCAAGGCCAAAACACTTATCTTCAGGACCTTACGCTCAAGAATGCGCTCAACTACTACAACGCCACTTCGGCCGGACGCGCCGTATGTCTCCAGGACAAGGGCAACAACACCATCTGCAAGAATGTTCGTATGCTGTCTTATCAGGATACTTATTACAGTGCCAACCGCAGTGGAAAATTTTATTTTGAGGGCTGCGACATCCATGGAACGGTCGACTTCATCTGTGGTGGCGGCGACGTATTCTTCAACAAGTGCACCCTCACTGTCGAGAAGCGTACAGCAAGTGGAAAGGGCAGTTGCGTTATTGCGGCGCCATACACCGAGAGCACATGGGGATATGTGTTCAACGACTGTAAGATTGTCAACTACGCCGAGAGCTACTCCCTCGGACGCGCATGGGGCGGAAAGCCTCGTGTGGCTTACATCAATACCACGCTCGGAGCTCCAACCAAAATCATTGCATCGCGCTTTACGGCTCAGGGCATGAACGTCATAGCCGATAAATTCGTCGAGTACCGCTCTGTCAACAGCAGCGGCACCGTAGTCTCGCCAAGTTCAAACAAGGTTAAGTTCTATCAGGGATCAACCTCTGCCACTAAGGAGACCATCATCTCCTCAACTGCAGCAAAGGACTATGCCATCGGCAACGTCTTCGGCTCATGGAAGCCCTACAACGATGCGGCTCAGCTCACGCTGAAGACGCTCTCGCAGAACGGCAATAGCATACAGTGGGGTAAAGTCAGCGGAGCAAGCTCCTATGCTATCTTCAAGGACGGCACTCTGCTGACCATCGTCGGCAGTGCTACGACCTCGTATACTATCACGGCAACAGGCACCTACAGCGTAAGAGCGTCCAATCCTAACGGCGGTTTCGGTACTGCCAAGAGCCTTACGGTATCGAGTGTCGGATCGTCATCGTCGTCATCATCGTCGTCGTCAAGTACAAGCACAACCGGACTGAGCAAGTACGATGCCAACGCTCCAGTGGGATGGGGTACGGTAGGCGGTAGCATCACCGGCTCCGGCGACCGCAATGCCGTTGTCGTCACCACTGCCGCTGACCTCGTCAGCGCTATGTCTGGCACTGATGCCAAGACCATCTACATCAAGGGCACCCTCACCTTCGACGGACAGCTCTCAGTCAATGGCGCACAGAACAAGACCGTCTATGGTCTGCCGGGATCGGTACTCATCAATCCTACCCACACCGACGTTGTGAAGAAGACGGGCATACTGATGATAAAGAACAGCAAGAATATCATTCTGCGTAATATAACCTTCAAAGGATCAGGTGCTTACGACATCGATGGTGAGGACAATCTCACACTTCAGAACTCGCAGTATATATGGGTTGACCACTGCGACTTCCAGGATGCTGTGGACGGCAATTTCGACTGCAATAACGCCTCCGACAATATCTGCGTCACGTGGTGCCGATTCCGCTATCTGAAGGCTCCTTACGCCGGTGGTTCCGGTGGCAGCAACGACCACCGCTTCTCCGATCTCTGGGGTGGCAGCGACAAGAATACCAAGGACTTAGGCAAGCTCCGCACCACCTTCGCCAACTGCTGGTGGGATGAGGGCTGCAAGGAGCGTCAGCCACGTGTGCGCTTCGGACAGGTGCACATTGTCAACTGCCTCTACTCGTCATCTGTCTCCAACTATTGCGTGGGAGCCGCTTACCGCAGTAATATATATGTAGAGAACTCGGCTTTCACCAGTGCCAACGCTCAGAAGACTCCGTGGAAGGTCTATGCCACAGCAAAGGGATACACCGACTACAATATCACGGTGAAGGGCTGTTATGGTGCTGCCGACGTGCAGCAGCGGTCGGGCAGCATCGCTTACTTCATTCCTTCGGCCTACTATAAGCTGACGGCATATCCTGCCAGCGAGGTGAAGACTGAGGTGTCGGCACATGCCGGAGCAACACTGAATATCTCGGCTCCATCGGCAAAGGCAAAGGCTGCGGCGTGGGGAGAATCGACCACGGCGATAAATGACGCTGAGGCTGACGGAGCCACGGTGGTGAGCACCGTCTACTTCTCTGCTAACGGTGTCCGCCAGAGCTCGTTGCAGCATGGTCTGAACATCGTTAAGACACATTATTCCAATGGCAAAACGACTGTCAGAAAGGTAATGGTGAAATAAAATAGATTACCGCCAAGTTGTCCGATTGTATGCGTTTTTAACCACTCCTTCGGACGATTTGGCGGTATTTTATATACGAATAATCAGCGTTCAGTAGCATCTTTCCCATTTTTCCGGATTCACCCACGAACTACTGGTGTTAGCTGAACGGGCAGAGTAGCATCTGAACCCTTTTCTCAGTCCTCATAGCGATGTGAAATTTGTTTAGAATTTTAACCATATACAACATGTGTTGCACTTATCCACCAGTAGGGATGGGGTTTATCCCCGTCCTACCAACTGCGGACAAGATACAAAGCAAATGCCCCGCAGCAGCGAGGGTGGGGATAAACCCCAACCCTACCGAGTGCTACAATCACTTTGATAATCCATTGATAACCATAGTGTTGCACACATCCGCCGTAGGGACGGGGTTTATTCCCGTCCTACCAACAGCGGACAAGATACAAAGCAAATACCCCGCAGCTGCGAGGATGGGGATAAACCCCACCCCTACTTGTATGTATGCTGCAAATGTTTTATTTCTTAATTTAGTGTTCACGTGGCTACATGAGTTCCTATTCATTTGCATCTTCAATCCCCCGAACTTCAATTTTTTTGACGATTAGTCACTGCTGAGGCTTAGACTGTGGGGAATGTTTACGAGGTCTTAGGGCTTGGGCATACACTTTTCGGTCCATTCCAGCCAACCGCCACGGAGATTGACAACCTTGTAGCCTTCGTTAGCGAGGATGCGGGCTGCTTTCAGACTCCGTTTCCCTGACCGACAATACACCGCTATGGTCTTGTCCTTGGGGAGATTGGCGACAGCCTCGGCCTTGAAACCGTCCTTCAGAACGTCGATATTGCGTGCGCCGTCGATGTGGCCGGCACTGTATTCGTCAGCCGTCCTGACATCCACAAGAATGACAGAATCCGACTTGATGATTTCGGCAAACTCAGCAGCCGATACCGTTTTAATAGAATCATGCTGGCCACTGCAACCGGATGCAAAGCCTAAGAGTCCGAGCAATAGTGTCAATAACTTCTTCATATCAGTTTTTGCTACAAACTTACGAATAAAATTCGAATAATCATGCCCGAAGGTTGGAAAAGTTTTGTTTTACGGAAAAACACATCAAATAACTGCGTTTTGATTTCAATATTCGTGGATTTCTCCGTATATTTGCCAAGGATTAGCAACAAACGAAAACCACACTGGAATATGATGGAAAGAAAGCTAAAGAAGAATCTGCTGCTCACTATGATGCTCATGTTAGCTGCGTTGGCCATAGCAGCGTGCAAGGAGAAGTTGGGCTCTGATACTCAGACAGATACATTCAGAACGAAGAGCGGAAAGGAGATTACTTTCACCGCTATTAAACACGGCAGTATACGAATCACGTTCGACGGCAGGGTGATAGAAGTCGACCCCGTTAGTAGGCTGGAACCGACGACCGATTACAGCACGATGCCCAAGGCTGACTATATTTTAGTTACCCATGAGCACTACGATCACTGCGACACGGTGGCTATCAGACAGTTGGAAAAACCCTCGACGGTCATTGTTACGAATGCCAACTGTGCCAAAATCATCGGGAAAGGGAAAGTTATGCACAATGGCGACCATCTGAGTCTCGCTGATGACATCACCGTAGATGCCGTTCCGGCCTACAATATTACTCCGGGTAGGGAAAAGTATCATCCCAAAGGGCGCGATAATGGCTTTATTCTCACGCTTGACGGTTTCAGAGTATATATCTCCGGCGATACTGAGGACATTCCCGAGATGCGGAACATAAAGAACATCGACGTGGCCTTTCTCTCCACCAATCAGCCATTCACGATGACTCCAGCACAGACGGCTCGCGCAGCAAAGATAATCAAGCCGAAGATTTTCTTCCCTTATCATTACTCCGACACTGATATTCAGCAGGTTGCGAACCTCTTGAAGGGATCCGGCATCGATGTGAGGATAAGAAATTACAAATAGGTGGCACTGACAGAATCGGTACTACCCCAGGCTTTTCCTAATTATCTGAGGAATCGGCGTGCTAATAATATATTTCATAAAGTCGTCTTTGAAGCCTCCTTCCTCAATCGTGACATTGTCCAAGCTGATGGTTATTCCCGAGGCCTTCATGGCATCGTCAAAAGAAGTGGTGCGGTTAATTTTGTCAAATTGCTTCTGCGTTACCGATTCATACTTCTTGTAGTTTTTAATGAGCGTAATATCTTCTTTGCCGTCAACCTGCTCGAGTCCTTTTGCTTCAAAAATGTATTGTTTTTTAGCATCCGTAGCTTTAAGGATTAGTCCGGGGAGCCCAATCAGTTTCCATGGACCATTATCGAGAGGAATATCTTCGGCGTACCACACAGTCCAATGACGCCCTTTGAAGTTGGTTTCAGCTTTCGTACAGTGATAGCCGAGGATTGTGCAGGTGTCTGAGCCGATGCTCCATTGTGGTGTCTGTGTTTTCTCCGATATCCGATAGCTGTTCATCATGGCATCGTCGAAGGTAGTTGTCTCGCCCTCAGGATAATTGCGATATACAATCCACGATATTGACGATTTTGCAGGCATGTTAGTGAAATCGCTTTCGCCGCGGTCCATTTTCTCCTTCATCCATTTGTCGACTATCGCCTTGCGGCCACTGTAAAACTCGCTGACAGTCTTGCCCATATCGAGTCGCATGTCATCGTCGCTATAGTCATAACCGCCAAGAGAATCAACTTTGGTGGTATCTTCGACCAATCGCGCTGCATACGTGACGCGGTACTGCACCTTGTCGAGGACGGTTGCCGGTTCCTTTCCTTGAGAGCTGCCTTCGGTGTAGGTGTTCTGCCCCTGCGCCGATGGCTGAACAGCAATCAGCAACATTGATGCGAGTGATAAAACTTTAAATATTCTGTTCATATATATCATTTTTAAGGAAATGTTAACGCAAAGGTAATAAATATCTTGAAGAAACAGCAAAAATCTTCCAATTATTTCGGCAGACGATATATTTCTTTTGTTGCGGACGACAGCAATCGTCGCGCCATGCAAACGACCATTGCTGAATGTCCGTTGTATTAGCAACTCAGTGTGCCAACCAACTCTTTCGCTCCCGCTGCACCGATGTGATGTATTGATGATGCTTGTATCGTCACGCATAGCTGTGCATGCCGGTGAGGAAATAATTTACGCCGAAATAAGTCATGATGATGCTGAGGAAAGCCAAGACAAGATAGAGATGATAGTTTCTCGGACGGTTGAGGGCCGGGAGACTCTCGGTGTAGATGGCTGCGGCATACAGCATGAAAGTTATCAGAGCCCATGTCTCCTTCGAGTCCCAACTCCAGTATGTTCCCCAGCTTACGTTGGCCCAAATGGCTCCGACGAAGATGCCGATTCCGAGTGCTGATATTGCGGGATAGAGGAATACGCGGCTAAGTGCTTGCAGCTCAGCGGCCCTCGAGGGAAGGAAGAGTCCGAGCAGTCCGCAGATGAATGTCAGCGACAGTAGCGCGTAGCTCATCATGATTATGCTCACGTGGATGCTCAGCAGTGGACTGTTGAGAACTGGCATCACCTGTCCTATGGCTGGATCCATCTGTCCGAGATGGCTTACGAGGAGGAAAAATCCTGACAGCAAGAATCCAAATACCATTACAATTCTGAACCTCTGTTGCATGATGATGGCTATGAGCTGCACTATCCATGCCATGGTGAGCATTGTCTCGTAGCCGTTTGCCATTGGTATTGTTCCGCTAATAATCCACCGTATGGCGAGTGCTGCCGTGAGGGTGAGGAACGACAGAATGAGGATGAGGGCGAAAACGAAGTGCCATCCCCTCCACAGCATTACTGCTCTGGTACGGCTATGTCGTTGACTGTCAGTCGTAAGGCGGTATATGAAAAAGAAAAGCGTGACGAATCCTAATGTAATGTTGACTATGAACAGGATTGTTGCGAAGGGCACTGAGTCGTTGATTATCTCCGCTTTGTATTGCATTTGCGACGGCAGACTGCTCCCGCCACACCTTTTCTGGTATCTTGCCATCTTGCTGATGAATGCGTCGATACGGTCGAAAGCTCCGGCCTGAGCATCCTCCGCCATAAGATGGAATACGCTGTTGATATACAGTGCATGCTGCGGCTCGATGCTCTTTGGCAGCGTGTCGGTGGGCGCGTACCACGTTGTCGCCCCGTTCTTTTCGGTATATGGCAGCATTTTCAGCGACGACTGCTCGCGGAGCTGCATGAGGAGCATCACCTTGTTGTCGAGGTCGGCGGCCTGACGATGCTTTTCGTCGTTTTGGCCGGAATAATAATCTTCGAGATACCGGCTCAGCGCATAGCCGTTGGCGGCCATGGGCGAGAAAAGATCGTTGAGCGCACAATAATCGCCGAGTTGCAGTTCGTTCTTCAGCTTCCCGTTTTTAACCTTAATGAAAGGTTCACGGCACCAGTCGGAGTAATAGAAAATATAGCCCGAGAGCACCTGCTCGGGTGTCAGTCCGCGGTACGACCTGTGGCCGTTGATTTTCTTACAGAAGTCGGAGGCATACGTCTTGACCGGACATATCCGTCCATTATATAATATGTATAGCCGTCCGAAGGCCTCCGCTGTCTGTCGTGGTAGCACCCTCTGAGCGTTGCCGTGTGCCGGAGCGAGTACTATGAGCATGAGGGCCACGAGCGTCCCCTTCTTCAGCAGCGGACTGCGCAGAGCCCTGCGGTAGGCACCTTTGGGGTCGAAGAGCATGTAAATCAGCGCGAAGAAGAGCAGTCCGTAGCCAGTGTATGTCACGGCTATGCCCCATGGATCGCTGTTTACGGTCAGAACGCTGCCCTGTCCGTCGTCGTCATAGGACGCCTGATAGAATCTCACCCCGCGGTAAGTGAATATCTTGTTCATCGATACGCGTGCCGGTATCATCTGCTGTCCGTCAATAACGGTGAATTCAGTCTCATAATCGGCTGCGGCGTTGGTGCCGGTGTGGTATTTCGTATCGAATTTATTCAGTCGCATCTTGAACGGCAGCCGTTCCTCGGTAATTCCGCTGCGGCTGTCCTTGACATAGAAAGTAGCTGTGGTCTCACCCATTCTGAGGTCGACCATACCCTGACGGGCACATAGGTGGGTGATAAGTGCTCCGGCGAGGATAACGAGAAAGGAGAAGTGGAGCAGCAGAGTGGGGAAGTGGCGGACCCTTCGGCGCAGGATATAAGCAGCACCGACAGCGGCGAGCAGTGCCCACAGCACCGTGAACCACCACGAACCGTAGATGGCTGTGGCTGCAAAATCGGTGCCTTTGACCTTTTCTATTATCGTTGCCGCTGCCATGACGACGAGCAGCAGGACGTAGAGAGTGATTGTAACTTTCTTTAGCATGGAAACCAATGTTTGCTTTTTTGTGATGCAAAATTACATAAATAATGATGATTTGCGGAAGATGTGCCGTCTTAAATTAACCATAAATTTATAATTCATGGTCAATTCATGGCAATCAAATGTAAACATGAATCTCAATGAATTAACTTCGCTGCCACGGCACCGAACATGGCCTATACGAGCATAGTACGAGGAATTATTAGTGTAAAAATATTTCGTTTCTTTGTGCCAAATGGTTCGGCTCTGTAAGTGTCTCATATTCAATGTGTTTGAGAAACATGCCATTTGGTGTTCTGAAACGGTCCATTTGGCAAGCTCAAACGGCCCGTTTCAGGATGCAAAACGGTCCGTTTGGGAACGCGAAATGGTAGGTATTGGAATGGTGTTAATATTTTTCATAATTTTAATCCAATCTCTCCGTATCCTCAGAAGAATACTGAGGAATAAACGGGTTCCACGTTTCGCGACTATTATCCGGTGGACGAAGAGTTACGATTGTAGTGGCCATGGGTTTCTTTTCTGCGGTCGTGACTCATAGCGAATACTCTTCTTAGGGTAGCAAACATTGGGTATTAGGCATCATTATAATTAGGTATTTTGACCGCTGATGTCCCTTTTTTCTCCTCTCCCTTACCTTAATTATATAAAAATTGCTTACTTTTGCATTGTGGAAATTAACGTAACAAAGCACCAGCTCTAAATTATGAAGAATCAGAAGATGTATGAGGCTGACGACAAGATGATCGTTCTCATTCGCGACAACTACGATCTGTTGCAGATACTGAGCTGTTTCGGAATAAATCTTGGTTTCGGCGACAAGACCGTCAGGGAGGTTTGCGAGCAGCAGAATGTCGATACCTACACTTTTCTTGCCGTTGTCAATTTCGTCATCAACAACTATAAGGAGTTTGATGATGCCGGCCGCCTGTCGGTGTCGACTCTCATACAGTATCTCAAGGCCAGTCACCAGTACTATCTCGGTTTTGAGCTCCCTTTTCTAAGGCGCGAACTTCTTGAGGCCCTCGACGAGAACGACAATCTGGGCCGCTTCATTATGCGGCTTTATGATGAGTATTCACGGTCTATTCAAAATCACATGAAATACGAGGAGAAAACGGTTTTCCCCTATGTCGAGAAACTTCTCCACGGCGAGCCTACCGAAGGCAACTTCGATATCGACACCTACTCCGACCACCACGGTCAGACGGACAAGAAACTCGGTGAGCTCAAGAGCATTATCATCAAGTATCTGCCCTCCGACGTGCAGCATAACAACCGCCTCATGGCTGCCCTCTACGACCTGTACAACTGCGAGAACTTCCTCAGCCAGCATGCGAAGGTGGAGGATGAGATTTTCGTTCCGGCCATCCGGCATTTGGAAAAAAAGACAAAGAATTCGGATGTGTCGAACCAGATAAGTAAGATGATAAACAAGAACCCTGAGTCGTCGGAGACGCTCAGCAGCCGTGAGAAGGATGTCATCGTGGGTGTGGTTCAGGGAATGACCAACAAGGAGATTGCCGACCATCTGTTCATCTCGACGAATACGGTCATCACCCACCGCCGCAATATCGCCAAGAAATTGCAGATTCACTCACCGGCGGGCCTCACCATCTATGCCATCGTGAACAAACTCGTCGACATAAGCAGCGTAAAACTGTAAGTAACAAACCGCCAAAAGGTTACAAATTGAAATATCCGGGATTGATGCCAACCGCCAAAACTGGATATTTTAATTTTTAATACAATTTTAATACTAATAAACTTGCTTCTACATTATTTATTTAGTATCTTTGTAGCAGTGTTTCAGCAGGCTGGGATTTGTAGACTATAGAATCTTCGTTCCGGTCGTACGCAAATTGGACGACAAAGTGACTAAACATTTATTAATTAATAATTAAATTCAACAAGTTTATGAGAAAAATTTTACGCTTCACATTAATTGCTGCAATGGCTCTCATCAGTGGTGCCTCTATGGCCCAGACCACTGTGACATTCGATGCCAAAACAGACATGGGAAAGTACACTACCGCTCCATCTGGCAATGACGAACAGTACGACACTCTCAGCAAGGAGGGTGTTGTCGTCGTCTGTAACAAGGGTGCTTTCGCTACCGGCAAGCAGTACCGTTTCGGTAAAGGTGGCTTCGCCCAGATTTCTTCTACGGCAGGCAACATCACAAAGGTGGTATTCACTTGCGGTGCTAATGGTACTGCAAAGTACGGTCCCGGAAACTTCACTGATGCTACTGCCGGAACCTACACTTATCAGGAAGACGGTAAGGAAGGTACATGGGAGGGCAACAATGACTCCTTCCAGCTCACAGCAAGCGGTTCTCAGGTGCGTGCCACAAAGATTGAGGTTACCATCGGCGGTACTGTAACGCCATCGCTCGCTGCTCCTACTATCAGTGGTGAGACTCCATTTGCCGAGACCACAACGGTGACTATCGCTGCTGAGGACGGCGCTACCGTCTACTACACCACCAACGGTCAGGATCCTGACGACCGCGAGGGCATTCAGTACACTGCTCCGTTCACACTCTCGCAGACTGCTACCGTTAAGGCCATCGCTTACAAGGGCGACCTGCAGAGCACTATCGCTACAAAGGAGTTCAAGAAGCAAGGTAATGTGGTTACTACCGGCAACGGTACCGTAGAGAACCCGTACACAGCTGCCGATGCCATTGCTATGAACGATGCCAACGCTCTGCCTGCCGATACTGCTTTCTACACCGGTGTCATCACATCTGTCAAGGAGGTAAGCACGCAGTTTGGTAACGCTACCTACACTATCGCAGCTGCTGCCGGCGCTCAGGACAGCCTCGAAGTGTTCCGTGGCTACTATCTTGAGAACAAGAAGTTCACTGCTGAAGACCAGATAAAGGTCGGCGACAAGGTTGTCGTAAAGGGTCACCTCATCAACTACAATGGAACTCTTGAGCTCGGACAGAGGAACTACATCTACTCTCTCAACGGCAAGACTACTGCCGGTGACGAGCCTGTAGAGCCTAAGGATACCGCAAGCTACACTGTCGATCAGGCTTTGTCCGTGCTCGTTTCTGACGCTGAGACTACTGATGTCGTTTACGTAACTGGTAAGATTAGCCAGATTGACGAGGTGTCGACGCAGTTTGGCAATGCTACATATTATATTTCTGACGACGGCACAACTGCCAATCAGCTCCAGGTGTTCCGTGGTAGGTACTTAAACAACGAGAAGTTCACCTCTGAAGACCAGATTAAGGTTGGCGATGATGTGAAGATTGCCGGTGTGCTGAAGAACTACAAGAAGGGCGATACCGTGACTAAGGAGGTGACTAACAGCTACATCGTTGCCATCAACGGCGTCACAACAGGTATCAACAGCGTTGTTGCTATTCCAGTCCTCGATGCTAATGCACCTGTCTACAACCTCGCTGGCCAGCGCGTCAGCAAGAGCTATAAGGGTGTGGTCGTACAGAATGGCCGCAAGTTCATCCTCAAGTAAGGATGCGGTACTGACAATGTCGGCACATCGCTTACTCCTGTTTAATCGCCATCAGTATGAAAGGGTGGTGCTGGAGGAACGGCGATTCTTTTTCCGCTCGCCGCTGCAATAATCGGTTTTTGATGAAACGGCGGCAGAGGAGAAACTGCCGATAAACAAAATGGAGGATGTCTTTCGCTTTTGGAAGGCATCCTCCATCTTATAAGAATCCCAGTCTTATTGGCTGAAATCTATTGCAACAAATTTCTTTCTTTGGTCGAAAGGCTTTTGGAGACGACGACTGAAAAACATCGTCGGATATTTTTAGTGGTCTGATTTGGGCTGTGAAATGATTGTGTGAGGTGATGAAAAACATATATTTTCCTCCTGCTTATCCTTTTGTTTGTCATGCATTTTTAATATTCCGCAACTCTTAAACTTTGTTCTAAAAAACCTTTAACGAGTCTTAACGGAAAAATAACCTTGCAAACGTTATCATTTATTAGAATTAATTTGTAACTTTGCACACGCTTAAGCAGGCATAGAAAATATACTATCTGTACACGATTAAATTGTTGCAATAATAATATTATGTATTACACTTTGTTTATAACCGTTATACTTACGGCGGTAGTATTGGTTGTTGGCGCTTACGTCATAGCCAAACTGGTAGGTCCGCGTTCGTATAACCCGGTGAAAGGCGAGCCTTTCGAGTGCGGTATTCCTACGCGTGGTAGCTCATGGATGCCGGCACATGTTGGCTATTATCTCTTTGCCGTACTGTTTTTGATGTTTGATGTTGAGACGGTGTTCCTGTATCCATGGGCAACGGTATTCAACTCGCTGTCAGCAAATTACGGCGGTGCAATGCTTTTCTCGATCTTTTTCTTCATGTTGGTATTAGTGCTGGGCTTGGCTTATGCCTGGCGGAAAGGAGCTCTTGAATGGAAGTAAGAAAACCGGCTATCAAGGCCATCCCCTACAACGAGTTCAAAGACAACGACACACTGGAGAAGATTGCTCAGGAGCTCAACGAGGGCGGAACGAATGTTGTCGTCGGTTCCCTTGACCAGCTCATCAACTGGGGTCGCTCCAACTCGCTGTGGTCGCTGACTTTCGGTACGTCGTGCTGCGGTATTGAGTTCATGGCCGTAGGTTGCGCGCGTTACGACTTCTCTCGTTTCGGTTTCGAGGTGACACGTAACTCAGCCCGTCAGGCCGATCTCATCATGTGTGCCGGTACCATCACTAACAAGATGGCACCAGTGTTCAAACGTCTCTATGACGAGATTGCCGAGCCAAAGTACGTCGTGGCTGTCGGTGGATGCACCATCAGCGGCGGACCTTTCAAGAAGAGCTACTCCGTAGTTCGCGGTATCGACGAGATTGTTCCTGTCGATGTCTTTATCCCTGGCTGTCCACCACGTCCTGAGGCTATCCTCTACGGAATGATGCAGCTCCAGCGCAAGGTGAAAGTTGAGAAGTTCTTTGGCGGTGCCAACCATAAGATGACTAAAGAGGAGAAGGAAATTTCCATGGGTCTCGGCGGTCTTCACGGCATCAGCAATGAGAATCTCTCCGGTGCCGTTATCGGTAATAAGGAACCAATAATCGTCCGTCAGTCGCCAAACAAGGAGGATGTCGAGAAACTCGGCGAGGAACTCGATGCCCTTGATCAGGCTGAGCCGGGAACGACGAAGTATGAAGTACAAAACGACGCTCCCGTGGAGAGTCAGGAGGGAGGAAGCAAATAATGAAATTAGAATATACAGTTTTCAGCTTCGACACCTTCAAGGAAGAGATGACGAAGCTCAGGGACGCGAAGCATTTCGACTACCTCGTAACAATTATCGGTGAGGACTTCGGCAGTGAAGAAGGCCTCGGCTGCATATATATTCTTGAGAATACGGAAACTCATGAGCGCATCAGCGTAAAGCAGATGGCACGGCAGATTGGCAACGACTACGTTATTCCGTCTGTTTACTACATCTGGCGCGCTGCTGACCTCATGGAACGGGAGGTCTTCGACTTCTTCGGAATCAAGTTCTTGGGACATCCTGATATGCGACGCCTGTTCCTCCGCAACGACTTTGTCGGTTATCCGCTGCGCAAGGACTACGATATGAGTCCTGAGCACAACCAGTTCCCGATGACCGATGAGCCCGAAACGGACTGGACATCGGAGTGGAACCTCAACGACCTCGGTGAGCTTGTCGAGACAAAACACCGTCTCTTCGGTCCCGACGACTACGTTGTGAACTTCGGTCCTAACCACCCGTCAACACACGGTGTGCTGCGCTTGCAGACAGTTGTCAACGACGAGACTATTGAGCACGTCTATCCGCATCTCGGATATATCCACCGCGGTATGGAGAAGATGATGGAGGAAATGACTTATCCTCAGACTTTGGCTCTCACCGACCGTCTTAACTATCTCTGCGCCATGCACCACCGCCATGCCCTTGTGGGTGTCATCGAGGAGGCCATGGGTGTGGAACTCAGCGACCGCATACACTACATCCGTACAATTATGGATGAGCTCCAGCGTATCGACAACCACTTGCTCTTCCTCGGAACATGCGCTCAGGACCTCTCGGCGCTCACCGCATTCCTCTATTGCATGCGCGACCGTGAGCACGTCCTTAACGTTATGGAGGAGACTACCGGTGGACGACTGATTCAGAACTATTATAGAATAGGTGGACTTCAGGCCGATATCGACCCGCACTTCGTTGAGAACGTCAAGGCTCTCTGCAAGTACCTCCGCCCGATGATTCAGGAATATCTCGATGTCTTCGGCGATAATGTAATTACTCACCAGCGTCTTGAGGGTGTAGGCTACATGAATCTTGCCGACAGTATCAACTATGCTCTCACCGGTCCTGCCGGACGTGCAGCCGGATGGCATAATGATGTGCGTAAGAATCATCCTTATGACCTCTACGATAAGGTGGAGTGGAAGGAGATTACGGGTACTGGCTGTGACTCGATGACAAGATATATGATTCACATCAATGAAATGTATCAGAGTCTGAATATCATTGAGCAGCTCATCGACAATATCCCTGAGGGTGAGTTCTATATCAAGCAGAAGCCAATCATCAAGGTTCCGGAAGGACAATGGTGGTTCTCCGTCGAGGGCGGTGCCGGCGAATTTGGTGTCTATCTCGACAGCCGTGGCGACAAGAGTCCTTACCGTGTTAAGATGCGCCCGATGGGTCTGACCCTTACAGGAGCCTTCGACAAGATGCTCCGCGGTGAGAAGATTGCCGACCTTATTGCTACCGGAGCCTCCATCGACTTCGTCATTCCTGATTTGGACAGATAAGTTTCATGAAGTAAAGGTAGAATAGAAAAGATAAAAAACTTATGGAAAAGGTTTATATATTGTCATCTTTACCCCAAATGTTCGACTCGCTGCTCCGCGATACTTGTGGGCTGTCGAACTTCTGGGCTGTCCTGATAGAATGCGTTCTTGTAGGATTACTGGTGTTGGCAGCTTATGCTACCCTCGCCATTATCCTTATCTTCATGGAACGTAAGGTTTGCGCTTATTTCCAGTGCCGTATCGGACCTATGCGTGTAGGTCCGTGGGGAACGTTGCAGGTCATTGCCGATGTGCTGAAAATGCTCATCAAGGAGATTTTCTTCGTCGACAGATCTGATAAACTCCTCTACTGCATTGCTCCGTTCCTTGTGATTATTGCCTCGGTGGGCACGTTCTCGTTCCTGCCCTGGAGCCAGGGATGGAATGTCCTCGACTTTAATGTCGGCATATTCCTGCTGACGGCTATCAGCTCCATTGGAGTAATTGGTATCTTCATGGCCGGATGGGCATCGAACAATAAGTACTCTGTAGTATCGGCTATGCGTGGTGCCGTTCAGCTTATCTCTTATGAGATGTCGCTCGGACTTTGCCTTATCTCTGCCGTTATCCTCACAGGTACTATGCAGATTTCCGGTATCGTTGAAGCTCAGACGGGTCCCTGGCAGTGGCTTATCTTCCAGGGTCATATCCCGGCAATCTTAGCTTTCCTCGTGTTCTGTATCGCAGGTAATGCTGAGGCTAACCGTGGTCCTTTCGACCTCGCTGAGGCCGAGAGTGAGCTTACAGCCGGTTACCACACTGAGTATTCAGGTATGGGATTTGGATTCTTCTATCTTGCTGAGTATCTTAATCTCTTCGTTGTCAGTGGAATAGCTACAACAGTTTTCCTCGGCGGATGGGCTCCGGTGAACATCGGTATTGCTGCTTTCGACAGTGTCATGGATTATATTCCTGGCATTGTCTGGTTCCTCGGAAAGACGTTCGTTGTCGTATTCCTGTTGATGTGGATTCGTTGGACATTCCCACGTCTGCGCATCGATCAGATACTTAAACTCGAGTGGAAATATCTCATGCCTCTGTCGCTGTGCATCATTGTTCTGATGGTCATCTGCGTCAGCTTTGGCTTAACATTCACTATCAATGGGTGATCATCTCACGGATGATGATATTCTCTTAGGCTCTGAGCTGTAGTGAATAATCATTAATCTTGAGTTTCACCAATAAATTAAGGAAATGGAAGATAAAAAACAATCATATTTCGGTGAGGTGGGAAGTGCCTTAAAGACGCTTGCCACGGGACTGAAGGTGACGATGAAGGAGTATTTCACTCCTAAGACCACCGAGCAGTATCCTGAAAACCGCAAAACGACTCTTCATGTCGCTAAGTGCCACCGTGGTCGTCTGGTCTTCAAGCGTGTCACAGAGGATGAGGTCAACGAGCCGCAGATTCAGAAGCGTGGACTGAAGGTTGGCGACTACAAGTGTACAGCCTGCACAATGTGTGAGCGTGCTTGCCCTAACGACACTATTAAAATCACATCGCACATGGAGACCGACCCCGAGACTGGCCGCAAGAAGAAGGTTCTTGATGACTATCAGTATGACCTCGGCGACTGCATGTTCTGCGAGTTGTGTGTCAACGCTTGTAATTTCGACGCAATAGAATTTGTCAACGACTTCGAGAACTCTGTTTTCGACAGGTCCAAGCTCGTCTTGCATCTTGACAAAGAAAAGTATCAGGGAGGTTCTCTGCCGAATATTATCGACGGTGGTGCCGACTGGTCTGTAGGAACGTTTAACACTAAAACAAAATAATCATGGCAAGGTTAATAATGTTTATCATTCTCGCTGTTGTGATACTGGCCTCTGCTGTGTTCTGTGTTACAACGAAGCGAATCATGCGCGCTGCCACAGCACTGCTCTTTGTGCTGTTTGCAGTTGCCGGACTTTATTTCATTCTCGATTATTCTTTCCTCGGAGCTGCTCAGATAAGCATCTATGCCGGAGGTATCACGATGATGTATATCTTCGCCATACAGCTTGTCGACAAGAATACTCTTCAGGGTATGCGTGAGCATTGGCTTGGCAAGAAGACGATTCTTGCTGGTGCCATCTCGCTTGTGGGTTTTGCTACGGTAGTGCTCGTCTTGCTCAAGAACGCTTTCATTCAGAAAGTTGTCTCTGCCGACGCACTGTCGAATGAGGTTAATATGAGCGACATCGGTCGTACTCTTATGAGTGCCGACAAGTATGGCTATGTGCTTCCGTTCGAGTTTATCTCACTGTTCCTACTTGCTTGTATCATCGGTGGTCTGGTGATATTGAACACTAAGAAGGACGGTAATAATAATGATAAGGAGGAAACAAAATGATACAGATTGAATATTTCTTTATTCTCAGCGGACTGCTGTTCTTCATCGGTGTGTTCGGTTTCGTCACACGCCGCAACCTCATAGCCATGCTCATCTCTATTGAGTTGGTACTGAACAGTGTCGATCTGAATTTCGCGGCTTTCAACCGCCTGCTTTTTCCCGATGGTTCTGAGGGCATGTTCTTCACTCTCTTCTCCATTGGTATTAGTGCGGCTGAGACTGCCGTAGCTTTGGCTATTATCATCAATGTTTACCGTCATTTCCACAGCGATCAGGTGAACAGTATTGAAAACATGAAATGGTAAAACAGAAAAGAATATGTTTGATTACGCATTTTTGATACTTCTTCTCCCCTTCCTGAGCTTTCTGCTGCTCGGATTGTTAGGTATGAAGATGCCTAAGAAGGTTGCCGGTATCATCGGCACCTGCGTTTTGGCGGTGCTCTTTGGCCTTAGCCTGTATACGGCTTACCACTACTTCTTCTATACAGGAGAGTATGAGGCAATGAAGGAGACATTCCACGTCGTCAATGGTCGCCTCGACGGTGGTCAGGGTGTTTACCCGACGGTGACGGTATTCAACTTCACATGGCTCCGGTTCACTGAGCTCCTTACCTTTAATATAGGATTCCGTCTGACACCAATCAGCGTAATGATGCTTATCGTCATTACAACGGTGTCGTTCATGGTTCATATCTACTCGTTCGGTTATATGGCTGAGCGCGATGAGAACTATAAGGCTGAGGGCTACGAAAAGGGATTCCAGCGTTTCTACGCTTTCCTGTCGCTCTTCACGATGTCTATGCTCGGCCTTGTCGTTGCAACGAACATCTTCCAGATGTATCTCTTCTGGGAGCTCGTCGGCGTCTGCTCTTATCTGCTTATCGGATTCTACTATCCGAAACACGCTGCCGTTCACGCTTCGAAAAAGGCATTCATCGTCACCCGTTTTGCCGATTTGTTCTTCCTTATCGGTATCCTCTTCTTCAGTTTCTATGTCGGAACGTTCAACTATGATATGAATGTAACCCCCGGACTTACAGAAAAACTAACTGCTATCGCCGCTAATCCAGCTCTTCAGTGGGTATTGCCGACGGCTTTGTTCCTTATGTTTATCGGTGGTGCCGGTAAGTCAGCAATGTTCCCATTGCATATTTGGCTGCCTGATGCCATGGAGGGTCCAACGCCTGTGTCGGCTCTTATCCATGCTGCCACGATGGTCGTTGCCGGTGTTTATCAGGTTGCATCGCTGTTGCCTATTTATATCCAGTTCCATGCTACTGAGCAGCTCCACTGGATTGCTTACATTGCAGCATTCACCGCTTTCTATGCAGCCGCAGTAGCTTGTGCTCAGCGTGATATCAAGCGTGGTCTGGCCTTCTCGACCATCTCGCAGATTGCCTACATGCTCGTTGCTCTTGGTGTTTGCACATCACTCGAGGGTGAGGGTAGTCTTGGATATATGGCCAGCATGTTCCACCTCTTCACTCATGCTATGTTCAAAGCCCTGCTCTTCCTCTGCTCCGGTGCAATCATTGTTATCATCGGCAGCAACTTCAAGGATTATATGGGCGGACTGCATAAGTACATGCCGATTACTAATATCTGCTTCCTTATCGGAACCATCGCCATCAGCGGTTTCTGGCCATTGGCAGGTTTCTTCTCTAAGGATGAGATCGTTGACGCATGTTTCCACTTTGCCCCGGCTCTTGGCTGGTTCATGACTCTTGTCTCAGGAATGACAGCGTTCTATATGTTCCGCTTATATTATGTAATCTTCTGGGGACAGAGTTATTACGAGCTTGATCCCGAGCATCGACGTCGTCCGCAGGAGGTTCCGTTCGTTATGTGGGGTCCCCTGGTTTTCCTCGCTATCATCTCATGTGTAGCTGGTTGGATACCTTTCGGACATTTCGTTTCTCTTAACGGTCTGCCAGAGGAGATTGCACTTCAGCATTTCGAGTTCGGCTCAACCGCTTGGTTCTCTCTCCTTGCTGCTACTATCGGATTCGGCCTTGCCACATGGATGTATGCGGGTAAGAAACAGCCAGTTGCCGACGCTCTGGAAAGAACCTTCCCGAAGCTTCACAAGGCTGCCCTCAACCGTTTTTACATCGACGATGCCTGGCAGTTCTTCACACATAAGATTGTCTTCGGCTGCTTCTCTATTCCAATCGCCTGGTTCGACCGCCATGTCATTGACGGCACGTTCAACTTCCTGGCTTGGGGTACCAACGAGGCCGGTGAGTCTATTCGCCCGTGGCAGAGCGGTGACGTGCGCCAGTATGCAGTATGGTTCATCACCGGTACCGTCGCTTTAACATTAGTATTACTTTGCTTGGTTTAAAAGATGAGTTGGATATTAACAATTTTCGTGATTATTCCAGTCCTGATGCTTTTCGGCCTTTGGATGGCCCGCAATGACAATCAGGTACGTGGTGTGATGGCTACAGGAGCTACGGTGTTGCTTGCTGCTGCCATTTGGCTGACAATATATTTTGTTCAGCAGCGCAATGTCGGCAATGACGATGCCATGCTGCTTGCTAACAGCGTGACGTGGTTTGCCCCGCTGCATATCGACTTTGCCGTTGGTGTTGACGGTATTTCTACGGTGATGATTCTGCTTAGTGCAATCATCGTGTTCACCGGAACGTTTGCATCCTGGCAGCTCGAGCCGATGAAGAAGGAGTACTTCCTTTGGTTTGTCCTCCTTTCATCAGGTGTGTTCGGTTTCTTCATCTCTACCGACATGTTCACTATGTTCATGTTCTACGAGGTGGCTCTTATTCCTATGTATCTTCTCATCGGAGTCTGGGGAACAGGTCCAAAGGAGTACAGCGCCATGAAGCTTACCCTTATGCTTATGGGAGGTTCGTCGCTGCTCATCCTCGGTATCCTCGGTATCTATTATTTCACCGGTGCTACGACGATGGACGTATCGAAGCTTGCATCCCTCCACATGGATGTGACGGCTCAGAAAGTATTCTTCCCGTTCGTATTTATCGGCTTCGGAGTTCTTGGAGCCCTCTTCCCATTCCACACATGGTCTCCTGACGGACATGCCAGTGCCCCGACGGCAGTATCTATGCTCCACGCTGGTGTGCTGATGAAGCTTGGTGGTTATGGCTGTTTGCGTATAGCAATGTTCATCATGCCTGACGGACTGGCTATGTGGGCACCTTTCTTCCTCGTTCTGACATGTATCTCGGTTGTCTATGGAGCTCTCTCTGCCTGCGTTCAGACCGACCTTAAGTACATCAACGCTTATTCGTCGGTGTCGCACTGCGGTATGGTGCTCTTCGCTCTTCTTATGATGACTCAGACCGCCATCACCGGTGCTATCCTTCAGATGCTTTCCCATGGACTTATGACAGCACTCTTCTTTGCTGTTATCGGTATGATCTATCACCGTTGCGGCACCCGTGACGTCCGTCAGCTTGGTGGATTGATGAAGATTATCCCATTCCTTGCCGTGGCTTACGTTGTTGCCGGTCTTGCCAACCTCGGTTTACCGGGTTTCTCAGGTTTCGTTGCTGAGATGACCATCTTCGTAGGTTCCTTCGAGAATGGTGGAATGTTCCATCGTGTGGCAACAATCATCGCTTGTACATCGATAGTTATCACCGCTGTCTACATCCTTCGTGTTGTCGGTAAGATTCTTTATCAGGCTGTGCCGAACAAAAAGTTCTTCGAGCTTCATGATGCCACATGGGATGAGCGCGTCGCTGTTGGCGGACTTATCTTCTGCGTTGCCGGTCTGGGTCTCTGCCCGCTGTTCTTCCAGGACATCATCGTCAATGCGGTCAAACCTATCTTTAACACAATTATCGCCAACGCGCCTGCTGTTTCAGCATTGGCAAATATGTAAAATAAAGGACAATGAACTATACAGATTTCTTAAAGATGATACCTGAGGCAGTTCTTACTGCCATTCTGGTTATTACCTTCATTTGCGATTTTGCATCTGCCCGTCAGACTGAGCGTAAGTGGATGAATCCACTGGTTAGCGTCATGTTCGCAGCTCTGACAGTTGTTTGTCTTCTGCCCATGGCTCCTGTCCATGCCTTTGGCGATATGTATGTCACATCGTCGGCGGTCAACGTCATCAAGGCCATTTTAGCCTTTGGCTCCCTCATCGTTGTTCTCCAGAGCCGTTCATGGGCTGAGGCCAGCGGTAAGGAGGGTGAGTTCTATATGCTTCTCACCTCTACACTTCTTGGCATGTTCGTCATGGTCAGTGCCGGAAACTTCCTTATGTTCTTCCTCGGACTTGAGATGGCCAGCGTTCCATTGGCAACAATGGTCGCTTTCGATATGAAGCGCAACGAGAGTGCAGAGGGTGCTGCTAAGTTCATCCTCACCGCTACATTCTCCAGCGGTGTCATGCTCTATGGCATCAGCTTTATCTATGGAGCTTGCGGAACACTCTATTTCGACGATGTCCGTCACACTCTTATGACTGTCATTGCCAGCGGCGACCTCACTAAGGTTTTCCTTCCGGTTATGGGCCTTGTCTTCTTCTTCAGCGGTCTCGGCTTCAAGATTTCTCTTGTACCGTTCCACTTCTGGACAGCCGACACTTACCAGGGAGCACCTACCACCGTCACTGGTTATCTGAGTGTTATCTCTAAGGGTGCGGCAGCATTCACACTCTTGTCGATTCTCTTCAACGTCTTCACACCTATGGACCGCTATTGGCACGTTCTGCTGATGATTGTTGTTGTCTTGAGTATCACTGTCGCCAACCTCTTTGCCATCCGTCAGGGTGAGTTGAAGCGGTTCATGGCTTTCAGTTCTATCTCTCAGGCCGGCTATATCATGCTTGCAGCTATCGGCGACAAGTGGCCTACATCGGTGTCAGCACTGAGCTATTACATTCTTGTTTACGTTGTAGCCAATATGGCCGTGTTCTCTATTATCTCTGTTGTTGAACAGAATAATGGTGGCAAGACCGACATTGACGACTACAATGGCTTCTACCAGACGAACCCGAAACTGTCATTCCTTATGACTCTTGCGATGTTCTCTCTCGGTGGTATACCTCCATTTGCAGGAATGTTCTCGAAGTTCTTCGTTTTCATGGCTGGTGTTGATGGATCCGATATCCACACAACCATGGGTGCTTGGAGCTACGCAGTCGTATTCATCGCATTGCTTAACACTGTCATCAGCCTTTACTACTATCTGAAGATTGTGAAGGCTATGTACATCAAGCATAACGACAACCCACTGCCAACATTCAATTCCGACAATAACACCAAGTTCGCACTCGCACTCTGCACTACCGGCATCCTTTTGTTCGGTATTTGCTCGTACGTCTACGACTGGATTTCAATGGCTGCCTAATTATCAGTCAGTCATTCTGTAAAACCGGTTCTCCCAACCTTCATTAGATTTTCAACATGCTGATGAGGATGGGGGAACCGTTTTTTCGTACCCTATATCTAAGTCTACTGTTGTTCCTTTGTCGGATGATTTTGTAAAATCTGATTTCCTGTCGGTTAATCAAAATGGATTTTGCATTTATCTGAAATTCCTTTTCCCAGCTATAGTTATCAGCTGATAACCGTGATGACGGAATAGAGATATTATGCCCGTCAGCAATAATCTTGATTTAAGGCGATTGTTATTTCGGTGCAAAGGTACACAATCTTTTTACCGATTCCAAATTTCAGTGGTATAGAAAGAAGGGTAGATTGGGGTATAGAAAGGGGTATAGGGCTATGGATCTGTATTTCTTAGAGTTATAGGATTGTTCGTTTAATTCACCATTAACGATGCTCGTTGCCTCGGTTTTGATGTGTCGTGACTTGATACAGTATATAATAATGTATTACTATTCAAACCGCTGATAATAAGATATTTGCAGTGCTCTTCTACCATAGGTACGGGGTTTATCCCCGTCCTACCAACAGCGTACATGTCTTCAATGGCTCACGAACATATCTTAAATGGCCAACGAATATATCTTAAATGCCCCACGAACATATCTTCAATGGCTCACGAATATATCTTCAATGGCCCACGAACATATCTTCAATGACTCACGAAGGTATCTTCAGCGGAATAAGGGCATAATATAGGTTCATATAAGTAAGTACGAGGGCATGGAAGCGCATTCTCTTATGTAAAAAAACGAATAAAACCGGGTCGCGCTTGCAATGGGCTGTACCCGTTGTTTCTTCTCCTTCGCCTCAGGCTTGCAATCGCAGGTAAACCCCGTAAACCTTTAATACAAAGGTTCTTGCAGCACTCTGCCGCGTAGGGGTGGGGTTTATCGCCACCCTCGCAGCTGCGTTGTGATTGTTTTGTATCTTGTCCGCAGCTGGTAGGGTGGGGATAAACCCCACCCCTACGGCGGATGCGTGCAACACATTAGTTATCAAGGTGTTGACAATATGATCATTTCATTATAAACACATTGTTAACGTAGTTTCTTTGAAATTTGTTATATAGAAGAAGCACGGAGTGCACGAAAGCATGTGTTTTCTGCGCGTCCCGCTATTCAACCTCTTCGAGGCTGGTCGTGGATTTCTCGCGTTTACGTTATACCCCAGACTGCGGTCGCTGCGCTCCCTTAGTCTTGGGTTATTGATAATTAAGCCCCGTCGGGGCTTTACGTCGGCAAAGAAAAAAATCGCGGCGTCAGGGATGGTGAACACGTCATCAATTTCAAGCCGTCGGGGCTTTACGTTGGCAAAGAAATAATCGCGGCGTCAGGGATGGTGAACACGTCATCAATTTCAAGCCGTCGGAGCTTTACGTTGGCAGAGTAAAAATCGCGGCGTCAGCGGTTTTCCAGGTTTTCGTTGCCGTGATGCAAACATGAGGAACGAGGGCTGTTTCTTCCCGGTGCCGACTTGCCGAAGCTTGCTTCGAAGCAAGTCGGCACCGGAAAGAAACACAGGGTGCAGCCCTTGCATCACGGCAAGGGCTTTTCCCGGTTTTTGTTGGAACAAGATGCCATAAAAAATTCTACTCACCGTAAAATCCTAAATTATATTATCATTTTTGCAGAATTATTTGTACTTTTGCAATGAATTATTGAAATGTCATTACACAATAAAAAATATAGTGAAATGAAAAAGGTTTTGGTGACAGGTGCCAACAAAGGCATTGGATATGAGACTGCCCGCCATCTTGGAAAAGCCGGCTGGCAGGTTATCATTGGTGCGAGGAACGAGCAGCGTGCTCTCGATGCTATCGCAAAGCTGAAAGCCGATAAAGTCGATGTTATCGGATGGCAGTTCGTCGACCTCTCCGACAATGATTCTATCGTCCGTTCTGCTGAGGAGATTACGGTCAAATATCCCGATTTATCGCTCCTCGTCAATAATGCCGGCATTCCCGGCGATATGTCTGTTCCGAGCTATGAGCAGACTGTCAGCGACGTGGCTGCAACGGTGCAGGTCAACTATATAGGCACTTTCTGTCTTACTAAGCACCTTATTCCATTATTGGAGAAGAACCGCGGACGTATTGTCAACATCACCGTGCCCTCCCTTTTCAGTCCTTACTGGCACCCTATGGCTTATGTAGCAAGTAAGGCAGCCCAGAACACCATGACGAGTATAATGGCCTGGGAGTTCGATCATTACAAGAAGCCCCTTGAGATTTTCGACATCCATCCCGGCGCTACGTCCACCGATCTCAACAAGCACTACGATGGTCCCGGCTCGCACAAGCCTGACGTTATAGGCGATAAGATTGAAAAAGTTATCGACGACGGCCAGCGGCATAATGGCGAGTTCATTGAGCTCTATCCTATTGTTGACGAAGGAAACTATTGACTCTCAGACTTTTACATCGGCCTAAGGGATTCTGTATCAATAGTTCGGAATCCTGGTATCTCAATTTTGACTAAGGGCGAGAGAATTATTCTTCTTGGGGGGCAATAGAAATGTACACATGAATGAAAGAGAATGGAGAAAGTGAAGAGAAGTAAGGAAGAATGGACAAGACGATACATCAGTTTCGTCTTTATACTGTTTATCATAGCCTTTGGCACATCGCTCTCGATACGTGCCAATCTCGGTTCGTCGCCAATCTCCGCTCCACCTTACGTCCTGTCGCTCGTCGACGGCATGCCACTTACTATGGGCGAGATAGTCATCATGATGCATGTGGCCTTCATTATCATCCAGATTGTTCTTCTGCGTAAAGACTTTCAAATCAGACAGTTGTCGCAGATTCTTGTCTCTTTCCTCTTCGGTTTCTACACCGATGTTACGATGTGGATGACGAGTTTCCTGCAGATTCCCCAGACCCTTCCTCATGCCATCGGCTGGCCCCTGCAATTCATTGAGCTGTTAGTCGGTGGAGCGTTGTTAGCCTTCGGAATAGCCTGTGAGGTGCGTTGCGATTCGCTTATGCTTGCCGGCGAAGGACTCCCTTTGGCCATCTCGAAAGTTGTAAAAAAGGAGTTCGGTAAGGTAAAGATGTGCTCCGACACCATGCTCGTTGCTATCGCCGTAGTGCTGATGTTCGTATTTTTCCACACTTGGAACTGGAAGATGGTAGGCGTCGGAACCATTGTCAGCATGTTCTACGTTGGTTTCATGGTGAGGATTTATGCGCCTCATATTGCGTGGCTCGACAAGATATTTATCCCTGAGAATGAGCGCGTTAAGGAGGCCGAGGAGGAAGAAATCGTACGTGAGGAGGAGGATGCCGTTCCGTTCGTCATCACTATCGCCCGTGAATATGGCAGTGGCGGTCTGACCCTTGGCCGTAAACTCGCCACGCGCCTTGGTGTCGACTACTACGACCACGATATTATCGATGCCACCGCCGAGCGTCTTGGCTACAGCACCGATTTCGTCCGTGAGAATGAGCAGAACATCAGTAACGCCAAACTCTGGGAGCTTATCTTCACCGACAAGAGCATACCGTTATCTATGAACCCCTCCCACGACGATGCCATCTTCGTCAGCGAGAGCCGCATTATCCGCAATCTCGCTACGAAAAAGCCCTGTGTCATCATCGGCCGCTGCGCCAACTGGGTACTGCGCAACGACGACAAGGCTTTCCGCGTGTTTGTCACGTCGAACCGCAAGGATGCCGTACGGCGCGTTATGGATAAGGACTCCCTCGACGCACCGTCGGCTGACAAGCGCATAGAGCAGGTTAACACCGGCCGCAACAACCACTATTTCCAGTATACCGGTCGCCGCTGGACCGACGCCCGCGACTACGACCTTGTTGTAAACACCAGTGCCTTAGGCGTTGACGAGTGTGCCGACCTCATTGTAGAGTGCATCCGTCACCGTGGCGGACTGCCCGCAACGGCTACGAAAAGCTGATTTTTTTATGAACGAGAACCACAAGAAAATACTCTACCATCTCATAGCTGTCGTCGTGGCCCTGACATGGGGCTGCACCTTCGTCAACAGTAAGATTCTTATTCTCCACGGCATGAGCCCGGAGGAGATTTTCACCGTGCGGTTTATTATCGCGTACCTTTGTATATGGATTTTCACGCCGCGCCGTCTCTTTGCCGACAATCTGCGCGACGAGGCCCGGATGGCACTTCTCGGCATCACCGGCGGATCGCTCTACTTTGTTGCTGAGAATACTGCCATCGGCATAAGCTACGTCAATAATGTGTCGTTCATTGTTTGTACTGCACCATTGGCCACAACGCTGTTGGCCATAGCCATCTTCCGCGATGTCCATGCCACGTGGAAGATTATCACCGCCTCCATCCTTGCCGTTATCGGTGTTGGGATGGTTATCTTCAATGGCCATTTTGTCCTCCATCTTAATCCCCTCGGCGATGCCCTTGCCCTCTGCGCATGCCTGTGCTGGGCCGTCTACAGTCTGCTGCTGCGCGGTGTCAGCAAGCGTTATGGTGCCGTCTTCATCACTCGCAAGGTGTTCTTCTACGGACTCCTGACCATGCTCCCGTTTTTCGCCGTCAAGCCCTGGACCTTCCCCCTCGCAAAGTTTACCGACACCGCCGTGTGGGGCAATCTGCTCTTCCTCGGTCTCGTGGCTTCGTACATTTGTTTCTTGCTCTGGAGCTGGGTGACGAAGAAGATTGGCGCTCTGAAAACCACTAACTACGTCTATCTTAATCCGATATCGACGGTTATCGTCAGCGCCATCTTCCTCGACGAACCCATGAAACCGATGTCATTCATCGGCTCGCTGCTCATCCTTGCAGGAGTGTTTGTGGCCAACCGGCAGAAAAATTATTCATAACCGGCAATCCCTAAAGACAATTTCTTACCCATGAACCATAGATTCAACTATCCAATACAACTAATTCAATAACAGCCGATTATCCATTCCGGCTCATGCGACCAATGATTCTGAAAACGTAAACCAATAAAACTTCTTACCCAAATGAAAAAAGTAATTCTCTTCATTCTTCTGTTTTTGTCGATAACGGCAGCCCGTGGTCAGAGCGTCAGGGAGTCCATTCGCTTGGACGACGGCTGGAAATTCGCTTTCGGCTATGCCGGCGACGCAACGAAAGACTTCGGCTGCGGCACCGAGTATTTCAATTATCTCACCAAAGCCAATTCCATCCACAATACCGGACCCTACTCGCCGAAGTTCGACGACAGCGGTTGGAAAGCTGTCCGACTGCCCCACGACTGGGTGGCATCGCTGCCCTACGACAGCAGCGCGAGCAAGTCGCATGGCTATAAAACCGTAGGCTACAAGTACCCGGCAACGAGTGTGGGGTGGTACCGCAAGACCCTCCACATCGACAAGTCCGACTTCGGCAAGCGGCTCTCGCTGCGTTTCGACGGCATCTTCCGTGCTGCGCAGGTGTGGTTCAACGGTATGTATATGGGAACGGACCCCAGTGGCTATGCCTCTCAGATTTATGACATCACCGACTACGCCAATTACGGTGGCGACAATACCATCTGTGTGCGTGCCGACGCGTCGATGGAGGAGGGCTGGTTCTACGAGGGAGCCGGCATCTACCGTGATGCGTGGCTCGACAAGCGGGCTCCAGTGGCAGTTGCCGACTACGGTACCTTCGTCCATGCCAATATCAGCAAGCCTTACGACAAGGCTGTTGTCGTGGTCGAAACAGAGGTCAACAACAGCTCGCTGGACAACGTTGAGTGCACCGTCAGCCAGACCCTGATGGACGCCGACGGCAACATCGTGGCTAAAAGTGATGATAAACCCTTGTCGATGAGGGCGAAAGACAACGCCAAATGTGTGCAGTCGTTGGCGCTCAATAATCCCCATCTGTGGAGTCCCACGACCCCCTATATATATAATGTAAAGACAACTGTGAAACGCGACGGACGGATTGTCGATGAATACACTACGCCGACGGGTATCCGCGAGATCGTTTTCGATGCTCATAAAGGCTTGTTGGTCAACGGAGTACAGACAAAGATTAAAGGCGTGAACATGCATCAGGACCATGCAGGAGTGGGTTCAGCAGTACCGGAGGCCCTCATGGAGTACCGGATTAAGCGGCTTAAGGACCTTGGCTGCAACGCTTATCGCGCGTCGCACAATCCGATGAGTCCCGCTTTGCTCGACATCTGCGACCGCGAGGGCATTATGGCCATTGACGAAAACCGGCTTATGGGCACCAACACCGAGCATATCCGGCTCTTGGAGAATATGATTAAGCGCGACCGCAACCATCCGTCTGTAATCCTATGGAGCGACGGCAACGAGGAGTGGGGACTCGAAAACAACGATATGGGCCGGCGCGTGGCAGCCTCGATGAGGGCCTATACCCATCTGCTCGACTCTACGCGCCATTCCACCGTAGCCAATGCCGGAGGCAGCGAGCTGATAAAGGAGCTCGATGTCGTAGGATATAACTACATTGTGCAGAACGACGTCATGAACCGCCATAACCAGCATCCGGAGTGGAAGATTACGGGAACGGAGGAAACCACCGGTTGCGGCACGCGTGGAATATATGAGTTTATGACACCCGAGGAGACCGGTGCCGGACGCATGGCATCGAAGAATCGTCGCGGTGTCGATGGCTTTATGAACGTCATTGAGCGCGGATGGCAGTTCTACGACAGTCACGACTGGGCATCGGGACTGTTCTATTGGACCGGTTTCGACTATCGTGGTGAGCCCGACCCGCTGGTTTATCCAGCTGTCGGATCACAGTTCGGAATCCTCGACTATTGCGGTTTCCCAAAGGACGAGGCATGGTATCTGAAGTCATGGTGGACCAATGAGGATGTACTCCATGTATTCCCGCATTGGAATCTTCATGGCCACGAGGGCGAGAAAATCAGCTTATGGGTCTACAGCAACTGCGACGAGGTCCAGCTGACGGTCAATGGCCACGACCTCGGACGCAAGCCGATGCCACGCAATGGCCACTTAGAATGGACGGCAGTCTACCATCCCGGCAAGGTCGTAGCCAAGGGTTATCGCCACGGCAAGTTGGTCAAGACCGACATCATCGAAACTACCGGCAAGGCATCAGCACTGCGCGCAGAGACCGACAGAGCGCAAATCACCGCCGACGGACGCGATGTGGCTGTCGTCAATGTGTCGGTTCGCGATGCCAAAGGGCGCGTCGTTCCCGACGTATGCGGCAAACTCACCTTCAGTATCGTCGGCGAGGGACGCATAATCGGTGTCGGCAATGGCGATCCGGCGTACCATGGCATCGACCATCCAACGGATATTGACTGCAAGCAGATGACCATCCCCGCTTTCAACGGCTACGCGCAGGTCCTCGTTCAGAGCACCAAGACCTCCGGACGCATCACTCTCAATTGTCAATCGGATGGCCTCGCTTCGTCGGCCATCAAGTTGCTGACGCAGTAATGACCCCTAAAAGATGATGGGTCGGATGACGCAGGGTCTGATTGTTGTCAGCCTAATCAAATGGAAGGATACAAAAATATTGTAATAATATTTCACTTAATATCCGGTTTTAGTCCGACTCTCTAACTGTCTCATAATCAGTGAGATTGTAAAACATACCATTTGGCGTTCCCAAACGGTCCGTTTCAGCTTGTGAAATGGGCCGTTTGAGGACGCGAAACGGCCCGTTTGGGAACGCCAAACGATATGTATTTCTTTTGTGTTAATATTTTTCGTAACTCTGAATCCGCTTTTATGGAATTGTATAATGGTTCCTGGCCGTCCAGAAACATGTTCCTTCAGCTCGTGTGAAGTAATTAAACTCACCGTTCCGCTTGCCGGTAATATGTTTTGATTAGGTTCGGGACAGACCCCGAATGGAAAATCACTATTTTTGGGTATGCACAATTTTTGTTCATTTTTCGGCTAAATCATACCTTTGCAACCCCAAAACAAAGATATGAAAAAAGTTACAATTCTATTTTGCGCCGTGGGCTTGTCGATGCTATCAACGGCAGTCAGCGCACAAGACAGTATTCAGGAGAAACGAATAAGTGGCAATGTGATGACAGAAGTGAACTTCGGTCATCGCCATAATCAGGAGCATCCTACCATCATTGACTTCCCACACGTCGTTGTCGGTGGACAATGGCAGATGGGCCGCGGCTGGTCAGCAGTCGTCGAGATGGAGTATGAGCGGTTCCATAGTGATGGCAGTTGGCAGAATGGTTTCGTCGACAACTACGCCACTAACAAGCTGTATATCAATAAGGAATGGAACGAGGCGTTGAACGTCAAGGCCGGTATCGTCGATATTCCCGTTGGAACGACCAACAGCGGTGGTCCTGCGCTGACCATCTACGACCCCTACAGCGAGAGCGCCCTGCTGCCTATGACATGGCATGAGGGTGGTGCGGCAGTGTGGGGACGAAGCGGCATCTTCCACTATGAGGCTGGTGCCTACGTTTATGGTGCTGCGCCTTTACGGCAGTCGCGGTTAGTGGGAGCCGCCTCGAGAGTGGGCATCCAGACTGGCGGCGGACTTGATGTCAGCTTGTCGGGCTATTATGGTACGACGACGGTAGGCATGGAACAGCGCCAGGGCCTCGACCTCGGCGACAGTCGGCATGTGGCCCATGTGGCTCTCGACTTTGCTTATCTCGCCGGAGGGTGGACCATCGACGGTCAGGCTATCGCCAGTAGTGCCAACAGCAACCGGTCGGCGGGGGTAGAGGTGGGCTACGATGTGGCTACACTCATGAGGCTGACACAATTCTCAATTATTCCCTTCGCCCGCTACGACGGTGTATTCCATGTCGAGAACGCCTCGTGCAATAAGTGGACCGTAGGTCTGAACGCGACATTGCCATTGGGATTCACCTTCAAAGCTGAAGCCGCGCGCATGAATCCTACTAATGAGCGGCATAAAGCATCGATAGACGTGAGCATAGGCTGGCAGGGCGAATTCTGAAACGCTCCTGCCGACGGAACGTTAAGGGCAGTTTTTTTTCGGCCGATTATTCTTTATTAACGTGTGATGTTGTGATTATTCCAACAATTTTTTGTAAGTTTGCAAATGTCATTTGAGCTGAATGATGATACGGATGGGGCGATGGTCGACAGTCTTTGGCATCATCTGCCATAATCATCTTTATCAATGACTTTAATGAGGAGTATCCAACCATTTAAATATCAATACACTATGTTAAACAAGAAAGTACAAGATGCAATTAATGCACAGATCAATGCTGAGTTTTGGTCGGCCTATCTCTATCTGTCGATGTCGGCATTTGCCAATACTAAGGGCTATCCCGGCATTGCCAACTGGTTTGAGATTCAGTATCAGGAGGAACTCGACCATGTGAAGATTTTCTTCGATTATGTCCTCCAGCGCGACGGTGAAGTACAGCTCCAGCCCATTGATGGCGTTCCAACGAAGTGGGGATCACCACTGAATATGTTTGAGGAGACCCTTAAACACGAGCAGAAAGTCACCTCACTCATCAATAATCTCTATTCCGTATCGCTCGCGGAGAACGACTTCGCCACCCAGAGCATGCTCAAATGGTTCATCGACGAGCAGGTGGAGGAAGAGGAAAACGCAAAGACAATCATCGACAGTCTGCGCATGATTGGTGACAACGGCTATGGCCTCTACACCCTCGACAAGGACCTTGCCACACGTGTCTACACCCAGGCAGCTCCTCTCGCAGCTAAGAACTGATATCGGATAAACGATTGACTGTGAGCTCCTTGTAAGGGGCTAAGCAGATATTTGTCCCCACCCCGGTTTTTGGTTTGCCGTAAAGTCATACCGTCGGGTGGGGATAAGCTATCGTTCTCCGTCGTCAGTTCCTTGTTAATCTTTTGTTGTTTGTAGTTAGCAGTTTTCCTATTATGGCTGTTTAGATTGCCAATTTCGTATTGCTATTTTTCGTTTTTGCTCTTTATTCTCGGATATTTTTTGTAACTTTGGCGGAAATTTAAAACTCAGGTCGCCTGAAAGGCATTCCGGTCAATGCAATCGGAGGATGCGCTTGCTTGCTACGATCGAATTAAACGCTGAAATTACATTATTCCATTTATGGCAACAAACAGTGACGAACAGAAGATATTAATGCTCATGGCCTATCTGGCTGGGCAAGATCTGTCATTAGATACTATTAAGAAATTCTTCGACAGAAATACTCCTGCAAGGCAGATAACAACAACAGTTAACGGTCTGGTTCGTAAGGGGCTGCTCAAGGAAGAACACAACTATTATTACGGCAGAAAGTCATTTCGGCTTGCTGATGGCATATTTTTTGAGTATCTCACCATGCTTCTGAAGCCCGATAATAGGCTTTGGTTCAATCGAATAGCGAGAACCACAAGGAAACTTAGGAATATAACGGTCCTGACGGATGTCGCCTATGCCATCCGACTCATTCAGAACTGCCATACCAGCACGTATTCCTCCTATCATGCCAGCTTCTCCCTGCTCGTCAAAGAGGTTGCTTGCATTTTTACTAACCCCGACTATCGCAATATCGTCTTGGGGCTCTGCGATGAAATTCTAATCCCGGTATTGGATAAATTCTTTGGCGAAGCCATCGTTGCCGATACGGATTTGCCATGGGATTACATTCGTCAACTGTTTATTGATCATTGCAGCCAGACCACGGTAGACCTTAATCGCCCCGGGCTCATCACTCGGTTCAATTATTATTATTACCTCGGTACGGGCGAGCTGGTTGGCGATATCAATTCATTTAAGGTTGATGAAAGCTCTCTTCTGATTGTAGCCATAAAGAAGCTCTACGAGAAAGACTATGCCGAATCGTTCAAATTATTCACTAAGGCGATGACAGCGCATAACAAGCTTGCGAGCTATGGTTATAAGGGCAGTTTCAGCTCGTTTGCCGCCAACTATTATTACGTGCTCTGCATGATGCTCAACGGTTCGGAGGCTGCCTCAAAGAAGCTGTCGGCTCTGTACAATAAGGATTCGTTTACCATTTACTATAAGTTCAACGTTGTCTTTAAATTGATTAAAACCTTCTTCTTCGATCATAAGGAAATCGATTTTGAATCCGCTTCGGTAAACCAAATAGCTCAGGATCCGACGGCGAAGGCACCCTATCTTCTTGCATGGATGGTGGCTAAGCTCACGTGGACGTTGCCTAAAGGAGGTGTAGAACTCGATTTCACGATGGCTCCCCACTGGGCTTGGCTGCGCGCGGAGCTCCGGCCTACAGGGCTCGTCGGCAATGCTGAAGGATTGAAATTCCCTGACTCTGTGTTCGGTCGACTGAAGATTAAGCCTCTGTGGGAGACGAAGTTAGAGGAGATTATCAATGCCGGAAACGATAAAGCCAAGGATGATGCCGACAGACAGGAACGGCTCTTATACATCATCGACAATACGTATGTGCAGGCGCTGTTACAGAAAAAGAAGAAGGACGGAACGTGGTCGCCGGGCCGGAGGATGAATACTACGGCATTGAAGAAATTGAAAGTCGACAGTCCGCAGATTCTTGACGAAAACGACAAGAAAATCATTGATAAGCAAAGCTATTACGATTACTATATCTCTCTGCCTCATAATATTGATAAATTGGTAGGCTGCGACCATATATTCACCGGTGATGTCACCGATCTTCATCAGGTGAATATTCATGAGGACAAGCCTTTCCTGATTATCGACAAGGAGAAGGACGGCTCTTTCTCAGTGACAACCAATGTTGAAGAACTCGCTTCAGCGACTACGCGGGCAGCATATTACAGGAAAAATACCGACACCGACTACTCTGTTTTCACGCCGACGACATTCGAGAAGAGGGTCTACGCGCAGATCCTCTCACAGCGGAAATACCCTAAGGAGGCTGAGCCGCTGATAATGAAGCTCATAGCTACGTTGGGAGGCAAGACGGAAGTCCACTCCAACATGGTTGTGGAACTCGACAACCTGGAGCGCGTCGACGGTCAGACGAAGCTCACTCTGCGGTGTGTGCCCATCGATGCCATTACATTCGCAATATCAGTTTCGGTACATGTTTTCGAGGATATGAGCTTTGCGCCCGGTGAGGGCAATGTGAATGCCATCGCCACGAGTAATGGTAAGAAAGTCCAGGTGGTGCGCCACTTGCGTGTCGAAAAGAGAAATATGCATCTGTTCACCCAGGAGTTGGTCAATGTCGGGGTCATCGACGACGAGAACGACTTTGCTCCTACGATGACGACGGAGACTTTAAGCGTAGGCACTGGCGCCTTCCTCGAAATTATGGAGTGGGTTAAGAATAATTCCAACATCTGCGAGATGGAGTGGCCTGAGGGCGAACGCTTAAAGTATCACCCTGCGGTTGGTGCCAAGTCGGTAAATATCAACTTTAAGTCGAAGAACGGATGGTTTGATGTTGAGGGAGATATACATATCGATGAGGATGAAATCATATCCCTCCAGCAACTCTTGGAGATGATGCACGAGCAGGGCTACCGTAAGTATATAAAGGTAGGCGACAATGAATATATCAGTCTCAGCAGTGAGCTCAAGAGAATTTTGAAGCGCCTCGACACCGTCACCACTGACCGCCGTAATCACCTCCAGATGTCTACGGCGGCAGCAGGGCTCATCGGCGATGTCATCGACAATAACAATCTCCATATAGGTAAGAATAAGGAACTTGAGGCCCTGCGCAAGCGTATCAAGGACAGTACGACGAGTGAACCTCAGGTGCCGAATTCTTTGAATGCCACTCTGCGCGACTATCAGCTTGAGGGCTATGAGTGGATGTGGCGCGTAACGTCCTGGGGAGCAGGAGCTTGTCTGGCTGACGATATGGGTCTCGGTAAGACTCTGCAAACAATCACGCTCCTCCTCGATCAGGCCGAAAATGGTGCCGCGCTCGTTGTGGCACCTGCATCGGTGGTTCCCAACTGGCGCAACGAGCTCGCACGGTTCGCTCCTACGCTCAACGTCACTATCCTCAACAGTGCCGACGACCGTGAGAAAGCTATCGACGAGGCGGGTGCCGGCGATGTCATCGTATCGACATACGCTCTGCTTAACATCCAGCACAAGAAACTCTCGGAGAAGGAATGGGACGTAGTTTGTCTCGATGAGGCCCATACAATCAAGAATCCGAACACGAAAATGTCGAAGGCTGCGATGATGCTGCAAGCTAAAAGAAAGGTGATCCTCACGGGAACGCCTATTCAGAACCATCTGTCGGAGTTGTGGAACCTCTTCCAGTTTATCAATCCCGGACTCCTCGGCAGTGCTGAGCAGTTCGGTAAGAAATTCATTGAGCCGATTGAAAATAAGCACGATAAGGAACGCCAGAGGCAGTTGCGTCGTCTTATTTCGCCTTTCCTGCTGCGACGGACGAAGAATGATGTGCTCGACGAACTGCCGGAGAAGAACGAGATAACGATGCCCGTAGAACTTAGCGATGAGGAGATGAAAGTATATGAGGTGCATCGCCGTATGGCGGAGAAGTCTGTCCGTGCTGATAAAACAGTGAAGGTCAGTACCTTAGCAGAGATTACCAAGTTGCGCGAAATGGCATGCAGCGTTTCGCTCGTCGATAAGAAGTGGAAACATGAATCGAGCAAGGTGGCTGCTTTTGTCAACCTTGCCGAGAATCTTAACGACAGCGGCAATAGGGCTCTCGTATTCAGCCAGTTTACGAGTTTCTTCGATCAGGTGAGGAAAGCCATGGATAAGGCCAAGCTGCCTTACCTCTACCTCGACGGTTCCACGCCGATGGGACAGCGTGAGGCCCTCGTGAAGAAATTCCAACATGGCGAGTGCCCGTTCTTCCTCATAAGCTTGAAAGCCGGGGGACTGGGTCTTAACCTTACCGGAGCTAACTATGTCATCCATCTCGATCCATGGTGGAATCCGGCCATTGAGCAGCAGGCTACAGACCGCGCATACCGTATAGGGCAGAAACAGGATGTAACCGTCTATCATCTTATATCTCAGCACACTATTGAGGAGAAGATTCTCCGACTGCATAAGAGTAAGCGCGACCTTGCCGACTCGCTGCTTGAGGGTACCGACATGGGCCACGCTCTCACTCAGGAGGAGCTCCTCGAACTGTTGGCGTAGTCGTTTGGTCGTGATTTTTGTTAGAATAAATTGAGCTTTTTTATGGAATTATTTTTCATTCTTATGCTGATTGGTGTTGTCGGTGTATTCCTCTACACCGGAAGTACCGCCGTCTTTGGTAAGGTACTTGGACCTCTCATCGTCATCGTTTTTATCGTTGGCATGTGCGCCCATGAAAAAAAATGAGATGGACAAGGAGGAGAAAGAAAGGGAAGAATGGAATAAAAATTTCCAGGAAAGGCTCAAACGGGAGGACGATGCGGCCAGAAAAATACGTATAGAAGAAATGCGTAAGAAGGAAGAACGAGCGCGTGAGTACGAGTAAACGGTTGTGCCGGAGGGTGACAGAAATTTCTTTGGTATATTGATTACGCCAAGATTTAATAACAAAGGATAATTGAATGGTTTACAGAGAATTAAGTCTTTTTGATGAACCAGAGGATGAAGAAAAAGCGAAATTAATGAAAGAGGTCGAAGCCATTGACCTGAAGCCGCTTTTCGAACGTCTTGCCAAGAGTAAGTTCCGCAGCTCTTTCTATCTCAACGCCAAGGATAAGGAGTATATCCGTCAACACGGATGGACGAAGATAGAGCAGGGGGTGGGTGAGACTATAGCCCGGCGGCTTGCTCCAGCCGATATACCTAATGATGGCCGACAGACGCCCATGCGTCATGGGGTCTTCCCTCCGTTCATCGCCCAGCACGCTACGGGATGCTGTTGTCGTGGGTGTCTCGCCAAATGGTACGGCATTCCAAAGGGGCGGCAGCTCACCGTCAAGGAGCAAATTTTCCTAACCCGCTTTGTCATGACATGGCTGCACCGGCAGTGCGAAAACGATTTTTGACGGCTGAAAACCGAAAATTTGAATTAAAAACAAAAATATTCGGAGAAAATAGGAGATTTTAAAATAATTTGTTTAAGTTTGCAACATGGAATTGAGAAGAACGATAACAGGCATTGTCAATTTCTATGTTGACGGTTTCCGCCACATGACGTGGGGCAGGACGCTGTGGATTGTTATCCTCGTGAAGTTAGTGATAATCTTCGTTCTGTTGCGTATTTTCTTTTTTCCTAATTATATTGCCACTCACCGCGGAACGATGCGAAAAAGTGATTTTGTGCGAAAGCAGGTGCTGAAGGAGGCTCCGCCACCACAACGAACGCCCGGTTTGGGACAATGAATCGATTAAATAACTTAAAACCAACTATGACAATATGAACCATCTCGTATTAGAAATTGCACCGTCAGTCGTCGACTGGTCGCGTGCGCAGTTCGCCTTGACAGCCGCCTACCACTGGCTCTTTGTGCCGCTGACCCTCGGATTGGCTGTCATTATGGGTATTGCCGAAACAATTTATTATCGTACCGGGCAACTGTCGTGGCGCGATACGGCCCGATTTTGGGAGAAACTCTTCGGCATAAATTTTGCCATCGGCGTTGCCACCGGCATCATCCTCGAATTTGAATTCGGCACAAACTGGAGTAATTATTCATGGTTTGTAGGCGATATCTTCGGTGCTCCGCTGGCCATAGAAGGTATTGTGGCGTTCTTTATGGAGTCGACATTCGTGGCAGTGATGTTCTTCGGATGGAAGAAAGTGTCGCGCGGCTTCCATCTCGCCTCTACATGGCTCACCGGCTTGGGTGCTACAATATCAGCGTGGTGGATTCTTGTGGCCAACGCGTGGATGCAATATCCTATAGGCCAACAGTTTAACCCTGACACTATGAGGTTCGAAATGTCGAGCTTTGCCGATGTTGCTCTGTCGCCGTTTGCCGTCGACAAATTCCTCCACACCGTCACTTCGTCGTGGCTTATCGGTGCCGTTTTCTGTGTAGCGGTGTCGTGCTGGTATCTGCTTAAAGGCCGTGAGACGGTTATGGCACGTCGAAGTATCAAGATTGGAGCTTCGGTGGGACTCTTCGCTGCGCTTGCAGCTTTCGCCACCGGAGATAATTCGGCATATATGGTGGCCCGCACCCAACCCATGAAACTTGCTGCTATGGAGGCTCTTTATAACGGAGGAAAATCGCAGAGTCTGACGCTCTTTGCAGCCGTCAACCCCTTTGCACAGCCCGATTATGCCTCTCAGAAGGAACCGGCATGCCGCATTGCGTTCCCGAACCTGCTATCCGTTCTCGCTACTCACGACATGAATGGCTATGTGCCTGGCATTAACGACATTATAAACGGTTATACCGACAATGAGGGACAGCGCCAGCCATCGTTAGCCGAGAAGGTTGACATGGGCAAAAAGGCTATCGATGCCGTTGCGCTCTACCGCACTATGGGCAACAAATCGGAGAAAACGCGGCGCACTGTGGCCGATAATGTGAAATATTTTGGTTATGGATACGTTAAGGACGCATCGCAGACGGTGCCGCCGATAGGCATAACGTTCTGGCTCTTCCGTACGATGGTGGGGCTCGGCACCTTCTTTATGCTCTTCTTTGCGGTCGTTCTTTTCGTCGTCTTCCGTAAAGATATCAGCGAGAGGAAATTCCGTTGGCTTCATATTCTTGCGCTTATCGCCATTCCGTTGGCCTGGATTTGCAGTGAGAGCGGATGGATGGTAGCCGAGATAGGGCGACAGCCATGGACAATTCAGGATATGTTGCCGACGTGGGTGGCTGTTTCCGACCTTCAGCCACGGAGCATCATGATCACCTTCTTCCTCTTCCTGGCACTCTTCACGACTCTTTTAGCCGTGGAAATCAGTATTCTCTGCAAACAAATAAAGAAAGGTCCTGAACACTCAAACAACGATACACTATGATAACATATAGCTTTTTGCAGCATTACTGGTGGTTTATCATCAGTCTGTTGGGAGGAATCCTCGTCTTCTTGCTCTTTGTCCAGGGTGCTAACACGATGATTTTCAGTCTCGGAAAGACCAGTGAGGAACGTCGTCTGGTCATCAACAGCACCGGACGGAAGTGGGAATTCACCTTCACTACGCTCGTCACGTTTGGCGGAGCGTTCTTTGCCAGTTTCCCACTCTTCTACAGTACGAGTTTCGGAGGTGCCTACTGGTTGTGGATGATAATTCTCTTCTCGTTTGTCATTCAGGCCGTTAGCTATGAATTCCAGAACAAAATCGGAAATTTCCTCGGCCCGCGTACGTTCCAGATTTGTCTTGTTATCAACGGCATTGTAGGTCCACTGTTGCTTGGCGGTGCTGTGGCCACCTTCTTTGACGGTAGCAATTTCACTGTCGACAAAATGAATATTGCCAACAATTTTCAGCCGGTTATCAGCCGTTGGGCCAATGCCAGCTGCGGACTCGATGCACTGCTCGATATATATAATGTGATTTTCGGCATTGCAGTGCTTTTCCTTGCCCGCGTCTTGGGGCTGCTGTATATGACGAACAATATCGACGACGATAGTCTTCGCCAGCGGATGAGGCGGTCGCTGATATGGAACTCAGCAGCATTCCTTGTATTCTTCCTCATTTTCTTCGTTCATGTCCTCGTCAAGGACGGCTATGCGTATTACTCGGACGGAGTAATTGTCATGGAGCCAATGAAATATCTCCATAACCTTTTTGCCAATCCTTTTGTCCTGATTCTTCTGTTGGCGGGTGTTGTTTCGCTTGTTGCAGGCATCATCATGACCATAGTGAAGCGCGGATTCATCAAGGGAATATGGTTATCTGGCTTTGGCACTGTAATGGCGGTGACTGCCATCTTCCTTATGGCGGGATGGAACAACACTGCATATTATCCGTCGAATGTTGACTTACAGAGCTCTCTGACTATTGCCAACAGCTGTAGCAGTGAGTTTACCTTGCGAACAATGGCTGTTGTCAGTCTGCTCGTTCCGTTCGTCTTGGCTTATATTTACTACGCTTGGCGTTCCATCGACAGTAAAAAACTTGACCGTCAGGAACTTAAAGGCGGTGATATCTATTAGTAAACGGTTATAGGCAATGAGCAATTTCCGATTGGTAACTTAATCATTTATTGCTCATTGCCCTATTGTTTCCTGTCCTTTTGCTGTGGCACTTTCATTTAAGTTCTTTGGCAAACGCGGCACGATAATTGCAGCCGCGCTCTTCCGATGAGTTCTATCTATAGCAAGATTCTGATAACCAATGGCCTAAGCAATACCGGCCAAGGCAAATGCAGCTTAGTATCTTTTATTTATATCCCTAATATTTTAGGCTTTCTAGTGAATTTTTTGGGTGCAGAGATTAATCAATGGCAGAGTGCTTTGTCTATCATCCTCACGACTCAGAGATGAAAACGCACCAAAAAACAAATATCGAAATATCTTTACATCATTCCCAAACCTATCATTTCGGCTTCCCAAACGGTCCGTTTCAGCTTGCGAAATGGACCGTTTGGCGTCCTAAAACGGACCGTTTTAGAACTCAAAATGGCATGTATTAGTAACCGGCTGAGAATCAAAGAAGTACAAAGATGCGTTGAAATACTAAGTAATACGAATTATTTTTACATCTTGTCATTGATATTCTCTTGCTGCTCCAAGCTTCTCCTAAATAATATAGGCTAATGAAAGGACCATAGTTGCTTGCTTTAGAGAATCGAAAACAATCCTGGTTGGACAATTCGGATGTAAGGACAAGCTAATATAAGACAAAAAGAAAAGAGTCCAAGTCTACAAGAAACTTGGACTCAATCTATCGACTTGTTCATGCGAATTGAATGTGGTTCAATCCTTGTTGGGATCTTCTCCTGCATGAATTCGTTTCTGCCTTCTTATGAACCACTTAGCCATGAAGTAGAGTAGGGCAACGGCCAAGAGGATAAGAATGGTGAATTTGATGTATTCGCCATACTCCATAATCTTATCATCGAGCTGCTCTTCAGGTACGAAAGTGTGAAGCCACCATCCGAGTGCGGCCAGTATGCAGTTCCATACACCTGCTCCGAGAGTAGTGTAGAGGATGAACTGCCAGTATTTCATCTTAGCCAGTCCAGCGGGAATTGATATAAGATGTCGGATACCCGGGATGAGACGTCCGGTGATGGTAGCCACCATTCCATGGTCGTCGAAGTATTTTTCGCTTTTCTCCACCTTCGCCTGGTTGAGCATACACATGTGTCCCCACCGGCTGTTGGCAAAGCGGTAGATGATTGGTCGGCCAAGATAGTAACCGCCAAGGTAGTTGATTGTTGCACCAACGTCGGCTCCAATTGTACCGAAAAGTACCACGAGCCAAATATTCATATTCCCGGCCGCCGAGTGATATGCCGCCGGAGCTATGACAAACTCAGAGGGCACAGGTATTACTGTGCTCTCGAGAAGCATGAGGATGAATATCGACCAGTAGGTGAGATTATTCAAAAGTGATGTCAGCATAATGTGATAATCGCTTGTTTGCTATCTGATTATTATTTCTTTTTGTTCCTTAAAAATCTTCCTATTCGTCCGGATCCCAATTTTTAAGTTCCTCTTCGGCCCACTGCAGTTCTTCATTCTTATTCAGCTTTTTACAGCATTTGATGAGACACTTATAGAATTCCGGTCTCTTAGCCACATTCTGGTCTTTCAGTTCTTGTAGTTTCTTGTATGCGTACTCGACAAGTCCTAAGTCGTATGCTTCCTTGGCCACCCTGATGTAAATGTCTTGATTTTTCTTTGCTTCCTCGATAGCTTTTTCATAGCAGTTTATGGCCTGTTCTGGAAGTCCTTGAATCATAAACACATGCGCTCTCATGCAATCGACATCAGAGTAATAATGTTCAGGCAATCCAGGGTAGATTCCAAAGGTCTCTTTATAGACATCGGCGAGAATATCGAGTAGTTTGTGAGCTTCATCGAAATTGTTTAATGCCTCCCCAAAACTAACCATGTGATCAATTATATCGCGTTTCCTTCTCCATCCTTGACCGTCATTTCTGACATTCTCCAGGTCCATAGCACGAACTATAGCTTTGTAAGCCTCAACTATCCTATTTTCTGAGACCAGAATGCCGGATAACATCTTATAAATCTGAGGATCATTAGGCTCGAGGCTGATGTATTTTTTGTAGCATTTCTCTGCTCCTCGTAGATTTCCTAATTCTCCAAAAGCTTTTCCTTTGTTCATTAGAGCACCAAGGTCGTTAGGGTCTATGGCCAGAGCATAGTCAGCTGATGTCACCGCGTCAGAGGCTCTTCCGTCTTCTATCTGCAATATTGCCATCAGATTCCAGTACTCACCCGAGTAGGGATCATCGTTGATGAGCTTGTCGATGAGCTTTTCACCTTCGGCAAATTTCTTGTTGTTGATAAGAACCTTAGCCTTTACCGTTTGATAGTCAGTCTCTTCAGTCTCGTCGGAGCGGTTGAGCCATTTTTCAGCCAGCCACAATTCACCGTAGTCGGCAAATAGTACAGCCACGTCGAGAGGCATATCATCGTAGTAGTCGTCGCCATAGAATCCGTTCCAAGTCCTCTCCAAGTAATCGTCGGCATCCTTTATCTTTTTGTCTGCAAGCATTATTTCGGCGATAAGTAGATGATAGTCAGGATCATCCTTGTCGGTAATTTGTTCGGCGATTTCGTTTGCTTTTTTACTATTCCGATTCTCGAGAATCTCATAGCGTGCTAAGAACGACAACGGAGCAACGCTGCCGGGATAAATCTCGACAGCTGTCCGTGCCGCCTGCAAAGCTTTGTCGTCGTCGCCGGCCTCATGGTAGTACTGTGCTATGTCGGCATATTCGTCAGTACTGAGGACGGCGTTCGGCTTATCGGCATTCTCGTATTTGGCGAGAATAGCCTTGAACTCTTTTGATTTATAATATCTGTCCATTTTTGGTTTTACCAGACCTCCTCCTTTCTTGCAGGTGAGGTAAGCCTTTCATTTTTTTTGTTTATCGTTGTTATTTCTTTTTATTCCAACTGTCTTTCAGACCCACAGTCTTGTTGAATACAAGGTGCTCGGCAGTAGAGTCGGGATCCATCATGAAGTAGCCGATGCGCTGGAACTGCAGATACTGACCAGGTTTTACGCTGGAAAGATAGTTCTCCACGTAGCAGTTTTCGTGTATTTTCAAACTGTCGGGGTTCAGAAGCTCACGGAAATCGCGGTCGTCAGCCGATGGATTCTCGACGTTGAAAAGACGGTCGTACTCCCTGACCTCTGCCTTCATGCAGTTGTCGGCCGACACCCAATGGAGCGTTCCCTTCACGCGCCGGTTAGCTCCCGGCATGCCGCTACGGCTTTCGGGATCATATTCGGCCTGAATTTCCGTGATATTTCCGTTGGCATCCTTGGTGCATCCTGTGCATTTTACGATGTATGCATTCTTCAGTCGCACTTCCTTTCCAGGTGTCATACGGAAGAATTTCTTTGGCGCATCCTCCATGAAGTCAGCGCGTTCTATCCACAGATTCTTCGTGAATGTGATAGTGTGTGTTCCTGCTGTCTCGTCCTCAGGATTGTTGATGGCCGTCATTTCCTCGCTCTTTCCGTCGGGATAGTTGGTGATAACCAGTTTCACTGGGTCGAGAACGGCACTCACACGTGTGGCCCGCTTATTCAAATCGTCGCGTACAGCGGCCTCGAGAAGGGCAACATCGTTCAGAGCATCGAACTTCGTATATCCGATGGAACGTATGAAGTTGCGGATACTCTCGGGCGAATAGCCGCGGCGGCGCATACCACAGAGAGTCGGCATCCGTGGGTCGTCCCATCCATTGACGAGGTGCTCGTCGACGAGAGTGTGCAGTTTCCGCTTCGACATCACAGTATATGTGAGGTTCAGACGGTTGAACTCAATCTGTCGTGGGCGGTTGTCGTCGAGGCCATCCTTAGCTGTTCCGTCCATTTCCTTCAGGAAATCGATGAATTTATTGTACAGCGGACGGTGAGGAACGAACTCGAGAGTACAAATAGAGTGGGTTACCCCCTCGAAATAATCGCTCTGTCCGTGTGCGAAATCGTACATTGGGTAGCAGTGCCACTTAGTTCCTGTACGATGGTGTGGAGTCTGAATGATACGATACATTATTGGATCGCGGAAGTGCATGTTCGGATTGGCCATATCGAGTTTGGCTCTCAGCACCATGCTTCCCTCCACAGCCTCGGGAGTGTTCATCTGGTTGAAGAGGCGCAGATTCTCCTCCACGGGTCTGTCGCGGTATGGACTCGGTGTTCCCGGCTCCGTCGGAGTGCCCTTTTGCTGGGCAATCTGCTCCGATGTCTGCTCGTCAACGTATGCATTGCCGTTCTTGATCATCCAGATGGCAAAATCCCAGAGTTTGTCGAAATAATCGCTGGCATAATATATATGTCCCCATTTGAAGCCGAGCCACTTGATATCGTTGAGGATGTTCTCAACATATTCAGTGTTTTCCTTCGATGGGTTAGTATCGTCGAAACGGAGATTGCAGACCCCACCGTAATTCTCTGCCACACCAAAGTCCATGCAAATAGCTTTTGCGTGACCAATGTGCAGATAACCATTCGGCTCTGGCGGGAAACGGGTTTGTATGCGTCCGCCGTTCTTACCTGCCGCGAGGTCCTCCTCTACGAGCTGTTCTACGAAACTCAGAGAGTGCTTCTCTTCGTTAATGTTAGTCTCAGTATTCATCTTTTCTGTAATTATTATCCCGTTTAATATATTATAAGGTAATATTAGACTGCAAAGTTAATGCAATTGGTTGATATAACAAAGAAAACCGGTGTATTTTTGTTTTTATTTCAAAAGGTTGTGAATATGTCGCAGGAAGCTTTTATTGTTAATATAACTTAATATCCATGGCAAATATTTGATTATATGAAATTAATCATGTACCTTTGCACCCGCAATTCAGAACAAGCGCAATGACGCATAAATCTGAAGCGAATTTTTTCGTCGGCATAGCTCAGTTGGTTAGAGTATCACCTTGACATGGTGGGGGTCCTTGGTCCGAATCCAAGTGTCGACACAACAAAAAGCCAAGCAGTTGATAATCAATTGTTTGGCTTTTATCGTTAGATGCATCCTTCAGATTTATGGTTTAGTATTCTTCCTCAGTCCAATGCTGTTTATATCCCTTTAGCTCAAATTTTTCCCAGCCGCGGGTATTGGATTACACTATTACTTCTTTCGTTTACTGTATTTTTGCTTTACGAGATTGTAGGAGTTTGCAATCAGTTCGCGAGCCATATCGTCAGGAACGATGTTCGCGTGGATGCCAATCCAGTATTTCCCGTTCTCGTGCGATGGCTTGTCGGCCCACTCATAGTGCTCACGCAGTTCGGCAATCCGCTCCGTCTGACACTTGACGGTCACGAGATCGTAATCGGCGATGTCGAGAAACGCAAACATGTGGCCGCAGACATAAAACACCAGTACGCTCTCGCCACCTTTAATCTTGGCAAAAGGGAATTTCTCCTCCACATCACCCAACGACAGACAGTAGTCGCGCAGTTCTTCTATATTCATATTCCGTTTTTTTTATTGTTCTGAACTATCCACATCAACCATCATAGTTGATGTTTCGCTAATCCCGGAAGATTCTTCCGGCATTATCTTCCGCAAAGTTACATCATTTATTTGTCAGTGAAAAACATTCCACAAAGATTTCACTTTGAATGACAATAAAATTGATTGCTGAGTCAGAAAATGTGAGCAATAACGAAATTTTCAAACGAATAGTTTGTTGATTTTGTATAAAATTACTAATTTTGCTTTCAAAATATCAATACAGACAAGAACTAATCATACTGAGGTTAAATCATTAATGTAATATTTTATGAGGTTTAATGCCGAGAGCAATAAGGTGCTCGTGGGCAATGGTTACGACATTCCTTACTTCGAGCCGTTCGATGAGGGATGGATAGACCGTTATACCGTCATCGACGCCAACGGTGACTACACCACATGGTGGGACGACTATTCGGGTCATGCCTATACTCAGGCCGGTCCCGACAATGGCAGCGACGACTGGCTCATTACCCCCGACATCCATTTTGCGCCCGGAATCTACACGATAGCCTTCCGCTATTGGGGTGGTCTGCCGGGCTATTCCGAGTACGCCGGCAACGCTTTTGAGGTGGGATTCGGTCAGGGCACCGATCCGTCGAAGTTCAAAACCGTCGGCAAGGTCACTGACATCATCCTCGAAGAGAGCCAGCAGAAGGAGTTTTCCGCTACCGTGAAGGTATCCGCCGACGGCACGTATAATGTCGGAATCCACGACATCAGCCCTAACAACGCCTACCTATTATATATAGACTCGCTGTCGATAACGCAAGGTGGAACCCTCGAAGTGCCTGATACAGTGGGCTCTCTGCGTGCCACAGCCGACCCCGATGGTGATCTGAAGGTAAATATCAGTTTCACGGCACCGACGACGAACGCCAATGGCGATGCCCTCGATGCCATCGACCATGTGTATGTTGTCCGCGACGACAAGGATACATTTGTTTTTTGTATGGGGGAAAACCGTGTTCGTAATTTAACATCTCCAAGTGCGGGGTTTGCTGGTGTGAAATTGCGAAATATGTTTACAGTAATCAGGAGTAGGTCATTTCGTGTTGCGAAACGGTCCATTTCGCAGTCTAAAACGGTCCGTTTTGCAGCCTGAAACGGTCTGTTTCGCAACGTCAAATGGCCCGTTTCGTAAGTCGTTGATTATTAGGGAGTAATGCGGATGGGTCAGTTTTGAATTTTATTTTACATTTTGCCACCCTGTTTGTTCCCTTTTGTGGCCTCTTCTTTTCTGTATATAATTATATAGAAGTCAGCCCTGTCCATTTCATCTCTAACGCATAATGGACTGTTGTTTGGCATTTGCTGCGCAATAAATCTTGCGTCGTCATTATGCTGGTTCGTGCCATCAATAGGCATGGTCTGCTACGGTTCCGTTGCCTTATTGGTGTGAATTGCCCGTTTGTGCAATGAAATTGTATGGAGAGTTCAATACCATAATATATCGTCTGGACTTTCGTGATTGCAATTCACGACTCGATATGTGTGCAAGTCTTCTGCTGTTCTCACAGCATTACCTTTGCATGGCTGAGGCCGATGAATAATCATCATGTGAGTTTATTTCGCTACACCTACCGCATTATCGCCAGCTCGTGCCACAATAGTAATTCCACGCCATGTCAGGAGGTTCGCTTTAGAGATGATGACATAGGGGTGGGGCGCAGTTGCCGGATCTGATGATGAAGATTTGGAGGAAGTTGCAATATGTGGCAATGGCAACGCAGGGGATGGTATGACAGTGACGGGACTATGGAGATAGACATCCATATTCTCGGCACGCTTCATGCGCCACACGCGGATATCGGTGGTTTTGAAACGTGAAGCAACGGTGAGGGCCTCGTGGCAGATAGTGCTGTAGCCGATATAAGCGTTTAGCCGAGGCAGTGCCGAAGCACCGATGAATACGGCAATGAGCATGCCGCTGCCAAGGATATTTATCGTCGTGAGCAGTCGTCCGTGGCTGTTGGCGCTGAAAAGGCGGCAGAGGGCGGCGATGCCTATAACGGATAGCACCGTTGCGGCCAAGACGATGGCTGTAGTGTTAATTTCAGGTACTATCTTCCATCTTACTATCAGCACAGCGGGGAGAGCCACAACGATTATCGCCGACGGCAGGGCTAAGGCGTAGCGCAGCCAAGGGCAACGGCTGTAACGCTCAAGGAACATTGCAGCCGAGTAGGTCATGAACGGCACGGCTGGCAGCATATATATTTGCAGTTTGGCACTGAAACAGGACAGCAGGGCCACTATCGACAGCGCGGCTGTGAGGAAAAAGAGCTGAAGGGCATTGCGCTTAGCCCCGCGGCCGAGGGCCTTGACGATGATTCCGGCCACGAGCAGCGACCACGGAGCCACACAGTACCAGTAATGAATGAGGTAGTAGACAACCGATGCCTTATGATGGAAGGAGTTTACGGCACGGCCAACTGTCTGATGCACAGTCATATCGTAAAGATAGCCGGAGCCACCCTCGTTCCATACGGCTGCCAGCCATAGTGCTGTGAGCCCACCGAAGCTAATCCATGTGGTCCATCCCCACAATCGCTTTATCAGCCGTGGCTGGCGAACGATGATGAGATAGACCACGGTCGTCGTGAGAGGAATAAGCAGTCCGAGGGGACCCTTCGTCAGCACAGCGAGGAACAGCCACAGCGGAAATCGCCACCGGCTACTTCCACAGCGGCTGTCACCGTTGATGATATTCCACGCCTCCCTCATCGCGAGGACGATGAACATCGTCATGAGCATATCCATGCGTATCGTCAGTGCTGCGGTGAGGAAGAGTCCTGTCGTGAGCGTCATCAGTCGGGCAGCGGCACGGCTCTCACCTCCCATCTCGTTTACGGTCCAGCGGTCGACGGTATCGACGGTGACAAGGGCCGGAACAACCGAGAACAGCGACAGCAGCCACATCCTGTGGGTACCCGTCAGCCAGCGGCAGAGCATGATAATCCACAGATACAGTGGCGGTTTGTCGGCGTAGGGCACTCCGTGATTGGTGAATACGAAGAAAGTGTGGTTGCGCAGGGCCTCGTCGGCAATACTCAGATAGCGCAACTCATTCGACGGGGTGAAGTCGCGGAGAATTATCACCGGCAGCACAGCCACGATGAATCCGGCGTAAAGCAGATATCTGTTTGTCTTCTCGCTCATAATACAATCTTTTATTCGAGCGCAAAGATAAACAGCGAATCTGTAGTCAATCTGGATTACAGTTGATGCCGAAGTTAATTTTTCTTACTCGATGAGGATTAAACTATAAATGTCTCGCCACAGACATCGCACGACTCATTTTTTGTTCGCAGTAGGAGATTGGCGCTGGCGCTCAGCATCCGCAGGAACTCGCTGACGGCCCTCCGCTCATAGTTGTCCTTGAGGGTCAGTACCGATGTCGGCAGGAGAACCGTCGGCTGTAGCGGCAACCTAACTATTCCGCGTACGGCAAGTGTGGCTACGTCGGGTACAATACTCACCCATCGGCCACCGCGCACCATATATATAATGTGGGAGAGGTCGTCGATTTCCACAGCTGGGTGCGCCTCCACATTCTGCTCTTTGGCTATGGAGTCGAAACGACGGCGGATGAGCATTGCCGCCGACGGCAATACTAACGGCTGTCTGACAACCTGCTGAATATCAATTGAATCCTTCATTGCCAACGGATGATGCTCGGCGACGACGGCGCAGAGCCTTGTGCCGAAGAGTGGACGGCTCACGAGATCGTCGTCGACAGTCCGCGGAGTGAATGTCATAGCCACGTCAAGAATGTGTTTCCGCAGCATCTCCGGCAGTCGGGGAGCCGCCGTCTGAACGATATGCAGACAGATACCGGGGTGGGCACGGTTGTACTCCGTCAGAACATCGGCCATCAGTGCCGAGATTCCGAGGCCTGAGGCCAGTCCGATGTGCACTGTTCCTGTTTTTACAGCCTTGGCATCGGCAAGCCGCTCCAGGCCCTGACGGGCGTCGTCGAGGATGCGTCGGGCATCGACAAGAAACAATTTGCCGTCGGCAGTGAGCTGCACATGCTTGCCCTGACGGTGGAAGAGAGGCACGTCGAGCTCTGTCTCCAACTGCCGTATCTGCTGCGAGAGGGTACTCTGAGCCACATTCGAGAGTCGGGCAGCATCAGTGAAATTCATCGTTGTTGCTGCATTGACGAAATATTTTACTAAAGTTTCCCACTTGGAGAACCCCTTTATAAAAAGGCTTTCCCAAAGGGTATGCGCATCTTTAACTTTTCAAAAAACTTTTTATGAGCAGTAGAATATTGCATTATCGGACTTCTCCTTTTAAGGTCATTTGCCCTTTCACATTTATTAAGCACTTGTTAAACTACTTTGTTTATGGGCATCCTGCTATTTGAACTTTTCAGAAACCCCTTGTTTATGGGCATTTTGAACAAGTGGGAAACTTTAGTATTTTAGTTGTCTTATCTCCATATTTTTTTCTCTGTTGATTTTCGTTTTAGTCGGGAAACATATAGCTGACAGATGATTCTACGTTAATATCCTAATCTCATATTACATTGATATTCAGTCGATTAACTTTCTTTTCCTCTGCCAGTATCGTGCTCGTCCGACTGCAAATATACGGCTTTTTCTCGAGATTCATCGAAAATATCGATTAATTATATAGAAACAATCCTTAAATCCCGATTACAACAGCGTGGTATTGTTGCTACCTTTGCACCAGAAAACAAAATAGAAAGGAAAACGATATGAATGACAAGCTGACAAAAGACATGAGTGTAGGCGCACTTGTCGCCGACGATTTCAACCGTGCAAAAGTTTTCGACCGCCTTGGCATCGACTATTGCTGCCACGGCAGCGAGACTCTCGAGAGTGCTTGCGCTAAGCAGAACCTCAACCCCGACGACGTATTGGCAAGCATCGAGACCACCGCACCCGAAGGCGGCCGGGCACCGGAGTTCGCTGAGTGGCCCCTCGACCTGCTCGTCGACTACGTGCTGAAGAAGCATCACCGCAACTTCCACCTCCACCATGAGGAGCTGCTGAACCTCGTGAAGAAGGTTGAGAGCGTACATGGCGAGCGGCATCCCGAGCTCCATGAGGTGAGAAAACTCGTTGAGGGCTCGTTTGAGGAGCTCGACTCCCACTTCGCTAAAGAGGAGCAGGTGCTCTTCCCCCAGTTCTACGAGATGTACAACGCTCGTGAAGAGGGTCGTGAGCCAGCACCATTCCACTGTGGTTCAGTGGCTTATCCCATCCGTCAGATGATGCTCGAGCACGACACCACAGGCGATACTTGGATGCACATCACTGAGATTACTGAGAACTTCACGACTCCTACCGACGGTTGTGCGTCGTACAGGCTCATGAATCACGAGCTCTATAAGTTCTTCGAGGACCTCAAGGAGCACATCGCCCTCGAGAACAACCTCATCTTCCCCGGTTTCATACGCATGGAGCAGGAATAATAATTAACAATAAACAAAAACAAGAGTTACTTTATACAAAAGAATAATATTATGGAGAATCAGATGTTTTGCTTTCAGTGTCAGGAGACAGCCAAGGGCACTGGTTGCACCGTTCGCGGTGTGTGTGGTAAGAAACCGGAGACAAGCCGCTGGATGGACCTGCTGCTTAGTGTCACACGTGGTGTAGGAACAATATACCATTCGCTTCTCGAGAACGGAATGGCTGACGACACTACCGTCGACGACTTCATTGTCGATGCACTCTTCGCTACCATCACCAATGCCAATTTCGACGACAGCGCTCTGCTCGCTAAGGTCGACAAGGGTCTGGCTGTGAAGAAACAACTGCTCGCTGCAGTCGCAGACCGCGGCCTCCGTCTGCCCGATTATCATGAGGTAGAGTGGGGTGGCGAGAAGAGCGACTTCACCGCTGAGGGCGACCGCGAGAGCGTGCTACGCACTGCCAACGAGGACATCCGCTCACTGAAGGAGACTATCGTCCTGGGACTCAAGGGTATGGCCGCTTACTACGAGCATGCTGCACGCCTCGGACAGCGCGACGCATCAATCGCAGCTTTCATGGCCAAGGCTCTCACCGGCATAACCAATCCCGATGCTACGGGCGACGATTTGCTCCAGCTCCTTCTTGCTACCGGTAAATATGGTGTCGACGTGATGGCACTCCTCGACAAGGCCAATACTGGTGCTTATGGCAAACCGGAGGTGACGAAGGTGAACATCGGTGTGGGCAAGCGTCCGGGTATCCTCATCAGCGGTCACGATCTTCATGATATTGCCGACCTTCTCGAGCAGACCGAGGGAACAGGCATCGACGTATACACCCACGGCGAGATGCTTCCGGCACACTACTATCCGGAGCTGAAGAAGTACAGCCACCTCGTGGGAAACTACGGTAATGCTTGGTGGAAACAGCGTGAGGAGTTCTCCCACTTCAATGGTCCAATCATCTTCACCACCAACTGTATCGTTCCGCCGACGCCAAACTCCAACTACGCTGACCGCGTATTCACCGCTAATTCAACGGGTTACCCAGGTTGGAAGCATATCGCTACGCGTCCCGACGGCCACAAGGATTTCTCTGAGGTCATCGAGATGGCACGCCACTCAGCAGCTCCCGACGAGATCGAGAACGGTGAGATTGTAGGTGGATTCGCCCACGACCAGGTATTCGCTCTCGCTGATAAGGTTGTTGAGGCCGTAAAGAGCGGTGCTATACGCAAGTTCGTCGTCATGAGCGGTTGCGACGGCCGCATGAAGAGCCGCCAGTACTATGCCGACTTCGCAAAGGCCCTGCCGAAGGATGTCGTCATCCTCACATCGGGCTGCGCCAAGTACAAATATAATAAGCTCAATCTCGGTGACATCAACGGCATTCCGCGCGTTCTCGACGCCGGACAGTGCAACGACAGCTACTCATGGGTAGTCGTGGCTCTGAAGTTGAAAGAGATCTTCGGTGTCGACAGCGTCAACGACCTGCCGATAGTGTTCAACATCGCATGGTACGAGCAGAAGGCCGTCATCGTTCTGCTGGCCCTCCTGAGCCTCGGCATCAAGAATATCCACATCGGTCCTACGCTCCCGGCGTTCGTCTCGCCAAACGTGTTGAAGACACTCCAGGAGTCATTCGGCCTCGGCGGCATAACAACTGTCGATGAGGACATAAAGAATCTCGTTGAATAATATATTCTTTCGTCCCGGTTGCCACATGGAAAATGATGGCTTCCGGGACTTTTCTTTTTGGGGACGGCAGAAGCTTATGGCAGTCAGAGCGTCAATACGGGGCCATACGATTCCCCGGAAATAACGCTCCTACATCCGACAGTAAACACTTGCCGGTCTCAGTGGAAATGCATACATTTGCAGAACAAAACTTTTAAAACCATTCAGCTTATGAAATATGTCAACGATACTGTTCGCCGTCAGGACCGACTGATGGACGAAGATCGGGCCCGCGAACTGCTGCGGACAAGTGAATATGGTGTGCTGTCGATGGCCGACACCGACGGCACCGGCTACGGCATTCCCGTCAACTACGTATGGGACGGTGCCGATTCCATCTACATCCATTGCGCTCCTGACGGCCACAAGCTCGACGCACTGGAACGACAGCCGGGGGTGAGCTTCTGCATCATCGGTAATGTTCACCTCCTGCCGTCGCGGTTTACGACTGAGTATGAGAGTGTTATCCTCAAGGGGACGGCACACATCCATCTCACGGCCGAAGAACGCATGAAAGCCCTCCACCTCATTGTCGACAAACTGTCGCCCGACTACCGCTCTATAGGCTATAAATACAGCGAGAAATCGTTCCACCGTGTGAACATCATCCGCGTCGACTTTAGCGAGTACAGTGGAAAATGTAAGCACGTACCGAACGCAGATTAAGAAAAATTTGCGTATTTGAGAGAAAATGGCTACCTTTGCGGGCCTTAATGAAACAGATGCTTGGGGAAAGGATATTGAACCACATCGATATTTATAAATTTTAACATCAACCACGTTATTATGAGCAACGCATGGCGTAACTTCCGCGGAACACAGTGGAAGGAAGAAATTAATCTCAGAGATTTTATTCAGAATAACTACACCCAGTATGATGGTGACGAGAGCTTCCTCGTCGGTCCTACTGATGCCACCAACACCCTTTGGGGCGAGTTGCAGAAACTTCAGAAGGAAGAACGTGCCAAGGGTGGTGTCCTCGACATGGAGACAGAAGTTGTTTCCGGTCTCACCGCTTATGGACCCGGCTACATCAACGAGAAAACCAAGGACCTCGAGCGTGTTGTCGGCCTCCAGACCGATAAACCGCTGAAACGCGCTTTCATGCCCTACGGCGGTATAAAGATGGCTGAGCAGGCCTGCACCACTTATGGCTATGAGCCATCGGCCAAGCTCCACGATATCTTCCATAACTATGTAAAGACGCACAACGACGGTGTCTTCGATGCTTACACACCGGAGATGAAGCTCGTTCGTCACAACCATATCCTCACCGGACTGCCCGACACCTACGGCCGCGGACGCATCGTCGGCGATTATCGTCGTGTGGCCCTCTATGGTATCGACCGCCTTATCGAGGAGAAGAAGAACGACCTCGCCACGATGGGCGAGCGTGAGATGGTCGACGAAGTAGTGCGTCTGCGCGAGGAAGTGGCCATGCAGATCAAGGCTCTCAAGGGCTTGAAGGAGATGGCTGCTCAGTATGGTTTCGACATCTCGCAGCCTGCAACGAACGCTCGTGAGGCTGTGCAGTGGCTCTACTTCGGCTATCTCGGAGCTGTGAAAACGCAGAACGGAGCTGCCATGTCAGTGGGCCGCGTGTCGACTTTCCTCGATATCTACATCACCCGCGACCTCAATGAGGGCACCATCACCGAGGACGACGCACAGGAACTTATCGACCATCTCGTGATGAAGTTCCGCATGGTGAAGTTCGCCCGCATCCCTTCTTACAATGAGCTCTTCTCCGGCGACCCCGTATGGGCTACGCTCGAAGTGGCAGGAATGGGACAGGACGGACGCCACATGGTGACGAAGAACGACTTCCGCTTCCTTCACACACTGGAGAATATGGGTCCGTCGCCGGAGCCAAACCTCACCGTGCTCTACAGCAGTCGACTGCCCGAGACCTTCAAACGCTATGCAGCTTATATCTCTGTGAAAACCAGCTCCATACAGTATGAGAACGATGACGTCATGCGGCCGGTGTGGGGCGACGACTACAGCATCTGCTGCTGTGTCAGCGCTACACAGACGGGTAAGGAGATGCAGTTCTTCGGAGCCCGCGCAAACCTCGCCAAGTGCCTTACCTACGCTATCAGCGGCGGTGTCGACAGTAAGACACGGCAGCAGGTGGGTCCCGCTTATCGTCCTATCGAGGGCGATGTGGTCACATACGAGGAATTTATGCCCCGGTTCATGGATATGATGGAGTGGCTCGCAGCTGTCTACGTCAAGACCCTGAACCTCATCCACTACATGCACGATAAATACTTCTATGAGGCTGAGGAGATGGCTCTTATCGACACCGATGTGCGCCGTACCTTCGCTACGGGAATTGCCGGATTCTCACATGTCGTCGACTCCATCTCGGCCATCAAATATGCTAAGGTGAATATCGTCCGCGACGAGACCGGATTCCCTCTCGAGTTCAAGACCGAAGGCGACTTCCCGCGCTACGGCAACGACGACGACCGCGCCGACGACATCGCCGTTTGGCTGCTCAAGACCTTCATCGGCATGGTCAAGAAGCACCACACCTACCGCAATTCTGAGCCTACGACATCGATCCTCACCATCACCTCAAATGTGGTTTACGGTAAGTATACGAGCAATATGCCCGACGGACGAAAGGCCGGTGCACCGCTGGCTCCGGGTGCAAACCCATCGTACGGTGCCGAAAAGAACGGCCTCTTAGCATCGCTCAACTCTCTGGCTAAGTTGCCATACAAATATGCACTCGACGGAATCTCCAACACCCAGACCATCAGTCCGAGTGCCCTCGGCCACGACGATGAGCAGCGCGCCAAGACCCTCGTCAGCGTTATGGACGGATACTTCGACAAGGGTGCTCACCATCTGAACGTCAACGTCTTCGGTGTCGACAAACTCAAGGATGCCATGGAGCACCCCGAGAAGCCGGAGTATGCCAACTTCACCATCCGCGTCAGCGGCTATGCAGTGAAGTTCATTGACCTCACACGCGAGCAGCAGCTCGATGTTATAGCCCGTCAGGCTCATGAGCGGCTCTAACAACGGCGGCACGGCGGCACCACATGATGGCGAGGCCGTGCTCTACGTACACTCCACCGAGTCCTTCGGCTCTGTCGATGGTCCGGGGGTGAGGTTCGTCATCTTCCTCCGCGGCTGCCACATGAGGTGCCGCTACTGCCACAATCCCGACACGTGGCGGATGGCCTCCGACAGCGATAAGGCCACAACGGTCAGCCAACTGCTCGATATGGCCGAGCGCTACCGGGCCTACTGGGGCTCGGATGGCGGAATAACGGTCAGCGGGGGTGAGGCTCTGCTGCAGATTGATGCCGTCATCAGTCTCTTCGAGGAGGCTCACCGACGGGGCATCAACACGTGTCTCGACACTGCCGGACAGCCATTTACGCGGCGCGAGCCTTTCTATGGCAAGTTCCTACGGTTGATGCAGAGCACCGATACTGTGCTGCTCGACATCAAGCATATCGACTCGGCACGGCACCGCGACCTCACCGGCCACGGCAACGAGAATATCCTCGACTGCGCCCGTTGTCTGTCGGATGTGGGAGTGCCGGTATGGATCCGACATGTTCTCGTTCCCGGAATCACCGATGATGAGGAGTCGCTGAGGCGTCTGCGCGCTTTCATCGACACTCTCACTAACGTTGAACGGGTGGAGGTGCTGCCTTATCATACCCTCGGAGTATATAAATGGCGAGAATTAGGTCTGCGTTATTCGCTCGACGGGGTACCGACACCAACGAAAGAAGAGGTCCGAAAGGCCGAGAATATTCTCTGTAAGCGTCCTTCCGAGAAGTGATATCGGTCGTTTGACATTGAAAAAATCGTCCGCCCTCAGGGATTTGAACGATAAACTGATAACCGCAATCAAGCAGAGAAGACTCTGTTTGGTTGCGGTTTGTTCTTCTTTTTTCAGTCCGCAACTCTTTGCGCTATTGACCTTTACACTGATTATAAAATTCTAATACCATTAAATTATACGGCAATTATTTGGAATTGTGGAAGATATTGAATAATTTTGCATCCAACTTGAAAACTTTCTAAATACAACAATGAAAAAAACTTTCTTTCATGTTTCGCTGTTGGCGGCGTTAATGCTTATGCCGGCAACAATGATAGCACAGAGTGACGTCAGTGCCGAGCTTGCTGCACAGAATACTCCTGATGGCTGGACTGCTGTGGCCCTGCCGTCAATCCCGACTATCACCGATGCCAACACCATGAGCATCGTCAGTTATGGAGCCACGGAGGAGTCGGCCGACAATACCGCTGCCATCCAGGCTGCGCTCAATGCTGTTCCCGATGAGGGTGGAATGGTTGTCATTCCCGCCGGCACATGGCTCTGTGGACCCATAAAACTCAAGGCGCGCACCGTGCTGCACCTCAAGGCCGGTGCAACGCTCAAGCTCCTGCCCTTTGGACAGTATCCCGGAACGGTGGGAAATATCACGAAGTCGGTGTCGCTGCAGGACTTCATCACACCGGCCGACAACAACGCCTCCGACCTTATCATCGAGGGTGAGAGCAAGGAGACCTCAGTCATCGAGGGACAGGGCTCCGACTGGTGGCGGCTGCGCGATGAGAAGGCTGCTGCGTGGAACTACATCAAGCGTGGAGCCGTCATCCGTTTCACAACGAGCGCACAGCGGTTCCTCGTCCGAAACCTCAGAATTCAGAATGCACCGGGAGTGAATATTACCGTCGGAAAGAGCGGAAAGGGCAGCAACTGCACCATCCACGATGTGGTCATAAGAGAGCCCGACTCTACACTGCCGTTCCGGCCGGCCGAGAATTCGTTTCCAAGCCACAATACCGACGGAATACCCGTATGGACCGACCATGTGAACATCTACAACTGCGATATCAGCAACGGCGACGATAACGTCGTAATGGACTCACAGGCCCAGTATGTCCATGTGTGGGACTGTCAGTTTGGCACCGGACACGGAGCATCGTTCGGCAGCTACACCCAGCACATGCACGACATCATCTATGAGAACATCACCTTCGACGGCACCGACAGCGGATTCCGTCTCAAGAGCCAGCGCGGAAGGAGCGGCAGCGTATATAATCTCACGATGCGCAACTGCACGATGAAGAATGTCAACAATCCTATAAGTATCGACGCGTGGTACGACGGACGCCCCTCATCGCCGGCTTCGGCAGCTGTCAAGGACAGTACGGCCACGACTCCTTACTTCCACGACATCCTCATTCAGAACGTCACGTCGACGGGAACGCCGTATAAATCGAGCTACAAGTCGAACTTTGCCATAAACATCTTCGGACTCCCAGAGAGTCATGTGCGCAACGTCACTTTCGACAATGTAAAGGTCGAGGCCGCCAAGGGCATGTTCTTAGCTTACTGCGACGGAATAAAATTCATCAACGGCTGTAAGATTACGAACACTAAGAACCCGTCGAAACTCATTGAGACAGAGTATAAGGCCAACTACACGGGCTCATTCGACGGCTCGACGACTGACGGAGTAGCTGCACCCACAGCATCTACTATGTCGACGGCCAATGCCTACGACCTTAGCGGCCGCATGGTTGCTCGCAACACCACTGTCAGCGCGGTCTCTAAGCTCAGTCCGGGCATCTACATCCTTGGTGGTAAGAAGATTGCTGTAGGGAGAAAATAATCTGTCGGCAGAGGATTATACTGAGGGGGGCATCATTCTGATGCCCCCTTGCTGAATATCATTACAGGATAGATAAGAAACATAAGGGAATGAATAATAAGGGCGGTAGAACATTGATAATCAGGTATGTGCTGAGTCTTATGGCGATAGCACTGATGGGCACAATGTCGTCGCTGTTCGGCGACAGATCGATAATCTATCCTCCCGCCGCTGCCCTCGTTGTCGGACTCATCATCGCTGACCGCCGCCCGTGGACAGTCTCCTTGCGTTCTGCACCGTGGCTGTTGACCGTGGCAGCCATAGCTGGAACAGCGTTGGAACTATGGCTCCACGACTATCCAGTGACTGCTATGGCGTCGGCATTTGTCATCGCCGTAGCCATCCTCATCATCGGCCGAGCAACGTTCTTCCCCGTCATAGCCACCTGTCTGCTGCCCATCGTCCTACATTCGCCGTCATTGGTTTATCCCGTGGCGGTCCTGACTGTATCGACGCTCTGTGTGGCACTGTCGCGGATTGCGGTGGCGATGGGGTGGAGGAGTGCTGTCTCACAATCGTCTCGGCATCATCATCGTCTCACTGCCAGCCGGTTACGCCATTGGATGATTATTGGCGTCGGTTTGCTACCCATAATCGCCGTTGCCGAATACTCACATCTCACGGCTCTGATAGCCCCACCGCTAATGGTCGTATTCGTCACCCTCTGTCAGCCAGGAAACAGACTGCGGCGTCAGCCACGGCGCATAATCGTCACCACGGCACTCACGGCAACATGCGGCACGATGGGTCGGATAATCTTTTTCGACCGTATGTCGCTGCCATTGTACATCGCGCTGACCATCACTGTGGCCTTGGCTCTGATGGCAATGAAACTCACTCACCTCACCATGCCACCGTTAGCTGCCGTCAGCATCATTCCTTTCGTCATCCCCGCGGCATCGGCTTCATTCCCTCTCCTTGCTGTCATCGGTGAGTCCTATCTCATCCTCTGCTCCAGGATTGACGTAAGAAGGATTGTCCTTGCCCGCCCTCTGCTGTCGAGAGCGGCATAGGGTAATACCTGGGCACTTAATGCTTTGCAGCCGTCCTTCGTTTTTTGCGGCTCTATTGCTATCTATAGCTCCTATAGCTTTCTATAGCTCTTACAGCTTCCTATAGCTCCTATAGCCAAAGCTGTATCCCCAGTTCCTTATTTCTTGTTCTCGATATACCATTTGCCATCCTCTTCCTTCTTCAGATTTACCTCGCTTTTCTCGGTCTTTCCCGAAGCATATTTGACGTTGAAGGTCTCGATAGCCGTTCCTGCGTCATCATTGACCTGCTCCGAAACGAATTCGTAGCTGACGGGAACGTTGTTGTCCTTGGTTCCTTTCTCCTTGGCTTTCTTAACTTTCTCCTCGATAATGGAGATGGCAGTCTCCTTCTCCTCCTGCTTGTCGGCAGGGAAGTAGACACAGTCGAAGTATCCGCGGTAGTCCTCGTCGATGACGCTGTCGAGGGCCTTTTCGGCTACTCGCCGTGGTTCCGACTTTCCGCAGCTTATCAACATTACGCACATAGCTGCAAAGATTGCAATTGATAGTAGTCTTTTCATAGCTAATGAGTTTTATTTGTGAAACATTATTATTTTCCTCAGGTATGGCGACGAATGGATGTCGGACGGCAGAATGCAGTCAGCTTTGATTATCGGTATGTCGACCTTGTGCCGCCGGCCTTCGCTGATGTCGGCGCCGGCATGCTTAAAAGCGTAGACGATGAGTTCAGTACAGTACATCTTTGTCGTGTCGCTGTCGTCGAAATCATCGTCGAACAGCACCCGTTTATTATAAAGTCGCAGGGCTGTTTGAGCAGCCTTAGCAGCCATTGTCTCATCCGTTGGCCTGCAAACCTCTCCCTTTGAGGCATACTCCGAGGAGAAGAACTTCTCCGGCACGTCCATCTTCACTCTGTCTACGTCGCCGTCGAAGTCTGGTTCGCCGGGGACCGCGTGGACTATCATCTTTTTCCCAGCCGAGTCGACGACGATTCCAACGTGAGAGTAATTGCCCTGAGCGTCAGCGGCTATGACAGCATGACTCGTTAGGCTCATTCCACGACGGAAAACAACATCGCCGCTGTGGAGTTTCACCGAGGCTGGCATTATGCTGTGGAATATCTCCCTTTTCTCACATGATGAAAGAACCGCTATACACAAAAACCCCAACACGACGGCTGTTCGCAGCTGTCTGCTAACATTCAAGTATTTAGTCATTGCCGTCAGTATGGTCATCAGTCAGGTTATTTTGGTTTTACCGCAAAGTTATAACATCAACTTCATAATTACAAGTTCACACGATAAATTTTATGAAACAGAAGTATAAATTTACCCATTGACACTTAAATTTACTCATTGACGGTTGTTCAGAGTTGGTATTAATCGTTTGTCAGTTCAGCTGACTCATTGTTTGGAATTTTTATATATCCTTAAATTAGATGTATCTTGGTAAAACTCGCTTAGTGCAATGATAAATCAGTAGCATGGCAGTTTGTCATGAATCTTTATAGCTCTGAAAAGGCAACGTAATAATTATCCGGCATTGAAATATATTTACATCATTCCAAGACGTATCATTTTGGCCTTCAAAACGGTCCATTTCATCTCACGAAACGGTCCGTTTTACGTTCTAAAACGGACCGTTTTACAACGCAAAACGACATGTATCAGTAACCAGCTGACAGCCAATATGATACAAAGTCGGAGCAATGGTTCTTACAATGTGAATTATTCTTACATACCATTGTCAGTACCTTTCTTATCGCCCCGTGCTATTCTATAATGATGTCAGCTAATGAAAGAACCACGACGCCCACCAGCATATCTTCAATAAGAATACCGATGGTATGCGTTTCCGGATGCCGGTAGGGGAAAATTGGAATGATACCTGTTAAAGATTTAAAATAATTCCATTCGTTTTGATGATTTGTCGGATAAGTTGTCTAATTTTGCACAATTCTATAAACTAAGATACTAAAACAACATTATGAAAATGAAGAAAACGCTACGTTCTATTGCGCTGGCATGCTTTGTGTCGGCATTGATGCCCTTGAGCTCGGCAGCACAAAACGCTACGCTCTATGGCTACGCCCGCAACTACAGTTCACCTGGACTTGTGACAATCGCCCCGGAGCATCCTGAGAATGCCACGCTGACCAGTGGCAACGTCACTCCTACAGCCGGAGCCATCAAGGACTCGGTGATGTATGTCGTAGGATTTGACGACGATTTCAACACTATCTTCTATAGTGTGGACATCACCAACGGTAAGGCTAAGAAAATCAGCACAGTACCCGAATCTTACGGCTCGCCGCAGGATATGGCTTACAACTACAACGACGAGAAAATGTATTTCATCACCAACTCGGCCAATGAGGACGTGAGCACGTCAATGCTCGGCACCGTCGACCTGCAGACGGGAAAGTTCAAGTCGGTCGTTGCCGACCTCGGTTTCTATGCCCGTGCCTTCAGTATTGCTGCCGACGGCACGATGTACTATGTCACCCGCGACGGCATTCTCTGCACCTACGACATCGCTGCGCGTCGCAGCCATGAGGTGGGAGCCACGGGAGTGAGCCCGCGTATGACATTCTCGTCGATGGGCTTCGACCGCAGTGCGAATAAACTCTATTGGGCTGTGGAGCAGAATGGCTCTTACGTCAACAACCTCTACGAGGTGAACACCACCACCGGTGCAGCTACGCTCCTCGGAGTCATCGGCGGCAGCGTGAACAACGGCGAGGGCTACTGGACTGTGGGCCTCGATGCCCCTTACGCTCCAAGTGTACTGACAGCTCCGCAGCGCGTTGACTCGCTGATGGCTACACCGGCTGAGAAAGGCGGAATGACTGTCAGTCTGTCGTGGATAAATCCCGACTCGACGGTCAGCGGTGCTCCTCTGACTGAACTCGACAGCGTTGTCGTAAGTACTGCCGACAGCGTCGTAGCCGTAGTGACTGATGCCAAGCCAGGCAAGCGGTCGACAGCTACGGTAAGCGTGTTGCGGTCGGACAGATACAGATATCATGTGGTGGCATACAACAAGGCCGGAGGCAGTGCCGACCGCTTCGTCGAGACCTTCGTTGGCCGCGATGTCCCCGGTAAGCCCGTCTATGCTTTTGCCGACCTCTACGGCAGCAACAAGGTGGCCAATGTCATTACGTGGCACAGCCCGGAGAGCGGAAAGAACGGTGGTTATTATGACAGGGCCTCGCTGAAATACCGTCTCGTGCGCATGAACGACATGAAGACCCTTGCCGACAACCTTGCCGACTCCACTTTCACCGACGACGACCTGCCAACGCTGCAACGCTATCAGTATGCTGTCTACACTGAGAATGCCGATGGTGTGGGCGATAGCGTGTTAGCCTCGTTCATTGTCAACGGTCCGGTAGCGATGATCGACACGGCGTATGTGGCCGACTTCAACAATGAGGCTGACGCGATGCTCTGGACTCCTTTCAATGCCAATGGCGACTACTCTACGTTCGAGTGGCACAAGTATTCCATCCTCGACCGATACCTCTATATCTATCAGGCTCACGAGACAAACTATGCGGCCGACTTCCTCGTTTCGCCACCATTGGAGTTCACCGAAGGCCATGCCTACGACATCACCGTCAGCGCTTGCAACTCGTTTGCTCCCTATCCCGAGGCGTTTACCGTCTACACCATGGGCGGCAATGCCCCTCACGGAGCCATCGTCGGACAGGCCCTCACCGATCCTATCACCATTAATCATCCCGATGAGCTGCGCGACTACGTCTTCCACCTCTCGGCCATTCCCGATGATGGTAAGGGCACGAAGGAGGATAAGTTTGCAAGTTTCATTGCCGTGAAGTGCGAGAGCGATCCAGCCATGCAGATGTTGCTCGTCGGTGGTGTGAAGATTGTCGATATCACGGCAAAGGCCATTGCCGACGGCATCACCGATGTCAACGCTGCTGCCAACAGCCGTCATGGTGCCGTCTATTCGCTGACGGGCAGTATGGTGGTCAAGGACAGCAATAGTCTCCGCTCGATGGCCCCCGGCGTTTATATCGTCGACGGAAAGAAAGTTATGGTGAAGTAATTAACACATTGATGATTATTTTGTGTAGCATGTGTCCAATGTTATAGCAAAATGATGATTAATGTGTCGCATAAACTTAGCGTGATAACACATTAATAATTAGTGTGTTGCACCTATCAGTCGTAGCGGGCGGGGGCTGTCCCCGCCCTCGCATCTGCGGGGTATTTATTTGGGGGTTCTCACTTATAAAACGGTTCATTCCAGCCATTGCAGCTGCGGGCAATTTGTTTAGAATCTTGCCAGCAGTTTGTAGAACGGGGATAACCCCGCCCCTGCGGGCGGTCTGCTGAGGGTGGAAAATTTGCCCAGCTTGCATCGATGGCTAATCAGTGTCGTCCTGCTGCGCTGTAGGTTTCTTGATGCCAGGAATCTGCTTGCGGAAAGCGAGGGGAGTGATACCCACCGACTGCTGAAAGAGCTTATAAAACGTTGAGGGAGAGGTGAATCCGAGTTCGCTCCAGAGCTGTTTCAGTGGACGTTCGATCTGCGAGGCATCGGAGAGTACCTCTATAGCCTCATTGATGCGGTAGGTGTTGACAAACTGCTGATAGCTCATACCGCCCTTGGCGTGGATGACCGTGGAGAGGTAAGTGCGGTTGGTGCCCAACATCTTAGCGAGTTTCTCTCTCGTAAGCCTCGGCTCATGATATGGCTTGTCGGTTTCCATGACGTGACAGGCGCGGTCGTAGAGTTCCTGCATGCGTCCGTCGTCGTCGAGTAGAAGTCCTGAGGTGTGGTCGTTAGAGCTGTCGTCCGGTTGCTCATCGATGCTTTTCTTATCGTTTGACGGGCTGTCGCCGGTTATGGTAGGGGATGACGTTCGAGTTTCCAACTCCTGACGCGCAGCATCTAACTGCTGCTCTATCAGCATTATATGACGTTTCGATGCCTTCTGCTTTTCGACTGCTCTGACGTTTTGTTCCACTATGCTCTTTATCATCCGGTTGCGGCTGCGCAGAACTATGATGATGATAATGAGCAGCAACAACAGGACAATGGCTAAGGTACATACGGCCGTGAGCATGCGCCGCTGGTCGGTAATCTTCTGCATCCGCACTTCGGCAATCTGTTCCTTCTTCTCGATAGAGTCCTGCATGCTGCGCTCGCGCATGAGCCTCTGCATGTTAATGCTACTCAGCGTGTCCATGCCGCGGTTGGCCGCTTGAAGGTATTCGATGGCTCCGGCGCTGTTGCCAAGTTTAAGGAAGTTGTCAGCGATGAGCCGGTAACAGTCTATGACTCTGTTGGATAGCTCGTGTTCGTTCGAGAGTTCCACGGCCTTCAGCGCATTCCTGTTCGATTCGGCATACTGTCCGTCCTTATTCTCGACGATAGCCACTTGCAGATAAGCGTCGGGAAGGAGGCTCGTCTGCTGCCACTGACGGGCTAAGACCACGGCTTGACGGGCCCACTGCCGGGCTGCCGACAGATGGCCTAATCCGGTTTCGGTTTCGGAGTAGAGCACATAGACCGATGCCACATCGTCGTAAGGCCGTTGACGGTAGAGGCTGAGGGCTTTGTCGAGATAGCCCTGAGCCTCACGGTACTGGCGGTTGAGCTTATAGTAGAGAGCCAGATAATAAGCCCCCATGTATGTCTGCTCGAAGTCGTTGTGGCGCAGTCCATACTGATAAATGGCCTTGGCATAGCCCAAGAGCGTCTTGTCGTTGGGCGATTTCGACAGGGTGAGCAGATTGCCGTAGACCCTTATTTTAAGACTCTCGTAGCGCGATGATCGTGCGAGGGCAAGACTCTTGAAGAAGTAGTGCTGAGCCAGGAAACTATTGTTCTGGTACATGGCCTGATATATGCCACGGATGTTCATCACCAACGCCCCCACCGAGTCGTTGGCGGCTTGTCGGGAGAGGTTCCATGCACGGTCCATCAGCGGCAGAGCCTCACGCCCCCGACCGGTAAAGACGAGTGCTGTGGCGCGATAGTAAGATGCGTAGGCCTGCATGCGGCTGTCGTGGTGGGAGCCCAATTGACGGAGGAAACGTAGCGAGAGCGTGTCGAGCCGCTGGTATGCCGACAGACTGCGAGCCCTCTCGCACTGCTGCCATAAGGCTTGAATGCGATGCTCCTGACTGTCGCACCGTCCATATAGCGACGAAAGCACGATGAATCCGACAAAAAAGAATATCCTTAGGTAGGCCATGATGCATTTGTTAGTTTGCTATTTCTGATTGCAAATGTAGCAATTTTACGACGAAAAACAAAGGATATGGCCGAAACAGATGCCATTTTTGTCTATTTTCGGCAAATTGTCGCTCATGGAAACCAAGAATTTGCGTCTGTCGGAGGATTTGTGTAATTTTACCAACGAAAAATCATTGATGCGGTTGAGAACCCGATTGTCGCATCGGAAATACGAGATAAGGCAACAGCTCTTTTGGATTTTACGATGTCCATCAGACAACAGCCATAAGACAGAGTCTGATTCGGTGGCGACCGTTATGCTGATGATTGAAAACTAACACCCGTGGGGCCATTTAGAGCCGAATAGGGGTGAAAGAGACAAACATAACTACTTTTAATATATATAAACGAAGAAAATTTACATGAGAACTTTTACATCATTCCTTATGGGGGCTGCACTGCTCTGCTCCGCTGCTACAACACAGGCACAATCGCTCGAATTCAGAGGTGTTAAGGCTAACGCACGATATGACGACGGCGAAACATCGCACAACGAATACCTTGGCTGGGACTACGAAACGGGTAAAGCCAAATTCAAGGTTGACCAGGGGGTGTGGAAACTGTCGGTGACGGCCGACACGGTGACATCGGAGGTCGTTTACGGCGACAATCTGATGTATGCCAATTCGGGAGCCGTGTACGTCAACGATACCATCGTGACCGTATATTCGCGGGAGAGCGACGATGATGCCACGAAGATGGAATTCAAGGTTAGGTGGTGGAAAGCTGCCGACGGTGAGCTGATTCGTGAGGCCACATTCCCGAAGGAGGCCAATCTGGAGTCGCGCGGAATGAGTTACAATCCCGTCGACAGAAAGGTCTATGGTCTGTTCTATCTTACTGATGTGGCACTGCCCGTGCCCACCGACGAACTCGACCCCGAGGATGTTCAGCAGGGCGACACCACTGATGCCGGCTATGCATTGGCCACTATCGACCTGAACACGATGGAGATAACGAAGATTACACCGGGAATATATTACGACAACTTCGTTACGCTGGCTTGTGCTCCCGACGGACGTATCTTCTCGATGACCAGCAGCGGTACCCTCGTGGAGTTTGACCGCACTACAGGACTTATCAAGACACGCACCGTAGAGAACGAGAATGGTGAGAAGGAGGAAGTGAACCTGTACGAGCCATCAGGTGTGAAGTCGCAGTTCAAGCGTCAGGCCGCATGTTTCGACTATACCACTGGCAAGATGTACTGGAACGGTTTCGTCAACAACGGTATGGGCTACAACGACTGGGGATCTTACGGTCCGCTGTCGGACAAGCAGTGGCGCACGAACCGGAAGTACGACACAGCCCTCTATGAGGTCGATGTCGAGACTGGAAAGGCAACGCTCATCTCGGGTATCATGAACCGTCCTTCGTTGGCCTGCATGTGGATTCCTGGCAAGGACGGCAGTCTGCCAACGGGTATTACCGCTCCGGTGAGCAAGGAGTCGAATGGCGTAAGCGTCTATAACGCCCAGGGCATGAATGTATATAACGGTCCTGCTGCGGGAATGAACCTGAAGAAGGGCATGTATATCGTCAACGACGGTAAGAGCAGCAAGAAGATTATAGTGAAATAATGTGATTTAAGAGTTGAATAATATTATCTGACTATGAGAAACATCAAAGAGCTGGCCGTACTGCGACCGGCTCTTTTCATCTTATTGCGGGGAAGAGTTGCCGGATCAGTTTATCTTATTGCGGTGGGAGATGAGCAGCAGAGGTTGGAAAATTTGATTGTTTTTGTCAATAAGCTTCATGTTTTTGGAAAAAATATAGTAAATTTGTCGACTGAAACTTTGCGGCATCTTTCTGTCTTTGTCGCTTTAAATGCAACCCTTAAAACAAAACAACAATGTTGAACCTGGAATTGATAGACGACCTCTATGCTTCGCTCCCTAAGGAGCGTCAGAAAGAATTGATAACGAAGCTCTTTAACAAGAGCAAGCAGTCAATGGGCTATTTCCATCGCACTAAGGAATTACTCTCTCGAAACTTGAGGTGTTGGCCGATTTCTTCGGTATGCCGCTCGATTACTTCAGACAGGGCAACGGCTTCAAGGCCAAAAACTTACAGTCGAATGCTGACGGGAATACTTCGTTAAACATGGGGCTGATGATGGAAAACAAGTCGCTGAGCATGCAAGTAGAAAACATGAAAACAATCATTGCGGCAAAGGATGAAACCGTTAAAGCTCAGAATACTATAATTCAACTGTTTCGTGCACAGATGGATAATGCCGTTTCAAGGGATAGCGATCGTGCGACCACACGTGGTTCGGATGATGGATATTACTATATATGATTGAATGCAAACGCGTGCGAATGAATATTTCAGAAACTTTTAGTGCCATAATGCTTGTATTTTGAAATGTTTTGTGTACTTTTGCAGTGAACTAATCAATATTGCCGGAGCACTTTTTCTTCGGCTCAAGAGCAATCGGAATAATATGCAGACAAGAGACTTCCTTCGTATCGCTGTGGCATTGTTGCTGACGGTAGTGCCAATAACGAGTAGGGCAGTGGTGGAACAGCAACTGAGGACTGCTGCGGCAAAACAAGTGAACATTGACCGCGGAACTGACAAACAGGGCAAAATCGTTGAGACCCGCACTAAAGTCATGGGCAGCAAGGGTCGCCTCGCTACGATCATCCAACGTCCGGCAGGGGCTAAGGGGCGTGTGCCGGTGACAATATTCATGCATGGTTTCGGTGGGAGCAAGGACGGCGAGTTTATGTCGACCATCGCCGACTCTATTCTCTCACGTGGCATTGCCGTAGTGCGTTTCGACTTCAACGGCCACGGTGAGAGTGAGGGGAAATTTGAGGAGATGACCGTTCCCAACGAGATTGAGGACGCGAAGTGCATATATAAATATGTGAGACAGCAGCCGTGGACCGATACCACACGCATAGCCCTTGCAGGCCACTCGCAGGGCGGTGTTGTAGCGGCGATGACTGCCGGTGAGCTCGGCGACAGTCTCGTGGCTGCGGTGGTGCTCATGGCTCCTGCTGCTGTGCTCCGCGACGACGCTATCCGTGGCAATACCTTCGGTGTGATGTACGATCCGCTGAACCCACCGGCAGTAATCGAGATTGCCGGTGGACGGCTGCGACTCGGTGCTGACTACGTGCGGACGGCTTTCCGACTGCCCATCTATGAGACGGCGGCCAACTATCACGGTCCGGCGTGCATTATCCATGGTACCGGCGACCGCATAGTGCCTTACACTTATGGGCTGCGGTTCCATCAGCTGTGGAAAGGCAGTGAATATGATGAGCTGCCTGGCTTCGACCACGGATTCTCGCAGGACATCCATCGGTTGGCAAATCTGACGGCCGAGTTCTTAGGGAATAAGATTGGAAGGCCATAGGGAGCCATAGAAGCTATAGTAAGCTATAGTAAGCTATAGAAGCTATAGAAACTATAGTAGACTATAGAAGCTATAGAAAGCTATAACGCCAAGCGGCATCATTAATGTTTCTCCAGTGACCTCGACCGCCACAATTGTTACCTCATCGCAGTGTGGTACGATATTTGTGGGCTGATGGGTGAATTAATATAGGAGATAACATTATGGGAAATGACAACAGCACCGGACTTGGAACAATGAGAGCGAATATCAAGCGGGACGGACAGAAGAGGGTCGTCATTGTGGGTTGCGGACTTGGCGGACTGAAACTCGCCATGAGTCTGCGCCACGCCGGGCTTCAGGTTGTCGTCGTCGACAGGAACAACTACAATCAGTTTCCTCCTCTCATCTATCAGGTGGCATCGGCAGGACTCGAGCCGAGCAATATCGCGTTCCCAATACGACGGCTCTTTCAGGGTTACGACAACTACTATTACCGCATGGCCGATGTGAAGAGCATCGACAGCGGCGAAAAATGCATAGCTACGAGCATAGGCACAATCCACTACGACTATCTCGTCCTTGGCATGGGAGCCACGACCAACTTCTTCGGCAACAAGAATGTGGAGCGAAATGCATTCCCGATGAAAACTGTCGAGGACGCTATGGCCCTGCGTAATCATCTTCTCCATAATCTTGAAATTGCCGAGACGGAGACGAGTGCAGCGAAACGGCAGAAATACATGAATGTGGTCATCGTCGGTGGTGGTCCTTCGGGAGTGGAGATTGCCGGTGCACTTGCCGAGATGAAGCGGTTTGTGGTGCCACGCGATTACCCCGACCTCGCCGACCGTATGCATATCTATCTCGTCAATGCCGGTGACCGCCTTCTCAAGGCTATGGACGCAAAGTCGGCGGCGGAGGCTGAAAAGGACCTCGAGCGCATGGGCGTTCATGTGCGCAACGGATGGCGCGTGACCGATTATGACGGCAGTGTGGTGACGATGGACAACGGACAGACTATCGACTCAGCCTGCGTAGTGTGGGTCAGCGGTGTGAGAGCCAACGCTATCGGCGGTATCCCTGCCGATGCCGTCGGTCATGCAGGACGATTGATTTGCGACCGTATGAACCGTGTGAAGGGACTGAAGGATGTCTTTGCCATCGGCGACCAGAGCATCATCGAGGGTGATCCCGAATGGAAACTCGGCCATCCGCAGTTAGCTCAGGTGGCTCTGCAGCAGGCTGCCAACGTAGCACGGAATATCATCCGCGAGGAACATGGTGAGACACTACGGCCATTCGTCTATAAGAATCTCGGAACGATGGCCACAATCGGCCGTAAGGCTGCTGTGGCCGAGATTGGCAAGTGGAAGTTCGGTGGACTGACAGCGTGGTTGCTGTGGCTCGTAGTCCATCTGAGGTCGATTCTCGGTGTGAAGAATAAGTTCTTCGTGCTGCTGAACTGGATGTGGAACTACGTGAATTACAAACAGAGTCTGCGGCTGATTTTAAGGTCGAAGAAGTGAAACTCGGATGAATCAGCGGGCGGCATAGCAGATGCGAGAGCCGTAGTAATAATCCCTTTTCGGGGTTATTAAATATTTCCGCTGTTCCTATGATTATCTTCTGTATTTCAATTGATTAGAGATGTAGATTGAATAATTACATAAGGGCATTAGGACTGTGGACAATCCACATCCTAATGCCTTATATTTTTTGCTAAAGTCTCACGACGGCTGTAAACATTCCCTCGAAGGTCTCTGCCACTTCCGCGGGAGCATCCCTGAAGATTCCATAGAGAGCCGATCCACTTCCCGACATCTGTGCGTAGAGGGCACCCATGTCATAGAGCTGCTCCTTGACGGCTTGCAGTTCGGGGTGCATCTTGAATACTGGCTCCTCGAAGTCGTTGCGGAGATTGTCGCGCCACGTCTCGATTGGCTGTCTGACGACCATCCGGCAGTTGTTCTCGGGCTCTCGCGGTGTGATGGCCTTATAAGCCTCGGCTGTCGACACCGCAATGTCGGGACGAACGATAGCTAACCAGTAGCCGTCGAGATTGCCGTCGGCATCATCAGCAGGCTCGAGTTCTTCGCCAATGCCCGTGGCGTAAGCCGGTTCAGCGTTGATGAAGAACGGACAGTCGGCACCAAGTTGGACAGCATAGCGCTCCATCTCGGCGTTGCCCATGTTCAAGCGGAATCTCTCGTCGAGGAGACGAATCATGAAAGCAGCATCAGACGAACCGCCGCCAAGACCGGCCTGGACGGGAATGCGCTTGTAGAGATGGGCGTGGATGCGGGGGATGTCGAAGTCGGCGGCAATGAGGTTATAGGCCTTCACCACGAGATTGTCCGACTCGTTGCCGGCCTCAAAGTCACCGCTGACGTGGATGTCGATATTCCCGCGGCAGGGAAAGCGGTCGTCCATCTTCTTGATTTCCAAAACATCGGTGAGTGGGACGGGATAGAAAACGGTCTCAATATTATGAAAACCATCTTCGCGCAGACCCACGACATTCAGTCCGAGATTGATTTTGCAACAAGGAAACGTTATCATAGTCTTAGTCTTTTATTAACAATGGATTAACAGTGATATCCGAATGATTGATGATGCAAAGTTATAAAAAAATATCGTAGAGCATTAATCCGACCGCACTTTTTTTACTACCTTTGCAAAACTTAATTGTCATACGAGAAAATATCTTATACTATAGCAATGCCAGAAAGTAGTAATTCACGACCACGCCGTCGAAATCAGACGCCCATCGACACTAACTACGGTCATCTCCAGCCTCAGGCCTTGGACATAGAGAAAGTCGTCCTCGGTGCTCTGATGATCGACAAGGACGCATTCACCGTTGTCTCGGAGATTATCCGCCCCGAGACGTTCTATGAGCCTCGCAATCAGAAGATTTTCAAGGCTGTGCAGACTCTGAACCTCGCTGAGAAGCCTGTCGACATCATGACCGTAACCGAGGAACTCAAGAAGGAGGGCACTCTCGAGGAAGTCGGCGGTCCTGGATATATCGTCGAACTGTCGAGCCAGGTGGCGAGTTCGGCACATATCGAATACCATGCCCGCATCCTCCAGCAGAAGTTCCTCGCCCGTCAGCTCATTCAGTTTGCGTCGATGATTGAGACCGATGCCTTCGACGAGACCGTCGATGTCGACGACCTCATGCAGAAGGCTGAGGGAAAGCTCTTTGAGATTTCGCAGACGAACATGACTCAGGACTTCCAGCAGATCGATGCCATCGTCAAGCAGGCTCACGACGTGCTGATGCAGGCCGCCAACTCGAAGGGACTCACCGGTGTGCCGAGCGGATACCATGAGCTCGACCGCATCACTGCCGGATGGCAGCCCTCCGACCTCGTGATTATAGCCGGACGACCGGCCATGGGTAAGACATCGTTCGCCCTGAGCATTGCCAAGAATATTGCTGTCGACCTGCGGCAGCCGGTGGCGTTCTTCTCGCTCGAGATGAACAGCGTGCAGCTCGTCAACCGAATCATCTCTAATGTCTGTTCCATCTCGGGAACGAAGATTCTGCGTGGTGACCTTACCGCTGACGAGTGGGAACGCTTCGATAAGAATATCCAGAAACTCTCGGGAGCACCGTTGTTTGTCGACGACACCCCGGGGCTGAGTATCTTTGAGCTCCGCACCAAAGCGCGCCGCCTCGTCCGCGAACACGACGTGAAGATTATCATGATCGACTATCTCCAGCTGATGAATGCCAACGGTATGCGCTTCAACAGCCGTCAGGAGGAGGTCTCTACGATATCGAGGTCGCTGAAGGGTCTGGCCAAGGAGCTGAACATCCCAATCCTTGCCCTGTCGCAGTTGAACCGTACCGTAGAACAGCGTGAGGGTCCCGATGGTAAGGTGCCGCAGCTCAGTGACCTCCGTGAGTCGGGAGCTATCGAGCAGGATGCCGATATGGTGCTCTTCGTCCACCGTCCCGAATACTACCATATTTATGAGGATGCCAACGGCAACGATATGCACGGTATGGCGAAGATCATCATTGCCAAGCACCGTAAGGGTGCCACAGCCGACGTAACACTGCGGTTCCGTGGCGAGTTCACGCGCTTTGCCAATCCTGATGATGAGGACTTCACACAGCTTCCGGCCGACGACGGCGACAATCCGTTCAGCGGCGGTGAGATTATCGGCAGCAGAATGAACGACGGACCGCTCCCATCGCTATCGTCCGACAGTGATACTCCTCCATTCTAATGCCGCTTCTTATTCAAAAAAGTAGCATTTATTCCACGCTAAAACAGTCCTAAACGGAAAGAGAAGTAATACTTCTTCCACGCTAATACGGGCTGAAACGGAAAGCGGAGTGGAGCTTCTTCCACGCTAATACGGGCTGAAACGGAAAGCGGAGTGGAGCTTCTTCACCCTTGCCACAGTTCGAAACGGAAAGCGGAGCGGAGCATTTTTCAATCCGCTACAACTCGAAAAGAAAGAAAAGTGGCAAATATTGCGTGTAATTTAATTTTTTTGTGTAACTTCGCCAACTGAAAGGTTAGGCTTATAAACAGATATATGCAGGCAATGATTTTTGCGGCGGGATTAGGCACTCGCCTACGCCCCATTACCGATACAATGCCGAAGGCACTGGTCGAGGTCGATGGCAAGCCTCTCATAGAGCATGTCATCGAGAAATTGCGCTCTGCCGGTTTCGACCATATTGTCGTCAATGTGCATCATTTTGCCGGGCAGATAGTCGATTATCTGCGCACTCATGATTTTGGCATCGACATAAAGATTTCGGACGAGAGCGACAAACTCCTCGATACCGGCGGCGGTCTCCGCAAGGCCGCGCCGCTATTTGATGCCAACGAGCAGATTCTCATCCATAATGTAGACATCCTCAGCAACGCCGACCTCGACAAATTCTACCACGAAGGTCCACTGACAGCCAACTACGGCAGTGGATCAACAATCGATGCCTCGGCTACGCTCCTCGTCTCGTGGCGCCCAACGAAACGCTATCTGCTCTTCGACGGCGACATGCGTCTCGTGGGATGGACGAATATCGAGACGGGGCAAGTGAAGAGTCCCTACCGCTGGCTGCGCGAATTTGCGGCCGACAGTCCAACGACGTTCACTACTATCCCCGACCATCACGATGACATCGAGGTGGAGCACCGGCTGCTCGGCTACGGCCACGTCCGTCTGCGGGCACTCGCTTTCTCAGGCATCCATTGCATAGTGCCGCGCCTCATCAGTCGGATGGAGCGTTATCCCGACGCTTTCCCAATCATCGACTTCTATCTCGACAACTGCTCCACGAGTCTCATTAAAGGCTATGAGCAGCCGGATCTCAATCTCGTCGATGTGGGAAAAATTGACACTCTGAAACGTATTCAACACAAATAATATGCAACAGAAGATTATTATTCTTGACTTTGGCTCACAGACCACGCAGCTCATCGGCCGTCGTGTGCGCGAGCTCGACACCTTCTGCGAGATTCTGCCCTACAACAAATTTCCTAAGGACGACCCCAGTGTTATCGGCGTCATCCTCTCGGGAAGTCCCTTCTCCGTCCACGACAAGGAGGCTTTCAAGGTCGACTTGAGCCAGTTTGTCGGTCGGCTGCCGGTGCTCGGCATCTGCTATGGTGCCCAGTTCATCGCTTATTCCGGTGGAGGAAAGGTGGAGCAGACCGGCACCCGCGAGTATGGCCGTGCCAATCTCGACACTGTCGACACCTCGTCGCCGATATTCAAAGGCTTTAAGAAAGGGTCACAGGTGTGGATGAGCCATGGCGACACCATCACCGCCATCCCCGACGGATTCCATGTCATTGGCTCTACGGGCGACGTGCACAACGCTGCTTTCGCCAACGACGACGAGCGCGTCTGGTGCGTACAGTTCCATCCCGAGGTTTATCACACCACACAGGGCAAAGAGCTCCTGCGCAACTTCGTTGTCGACATCTGCGGTTCGCGACAGGAGTGGAGTCCTGCAAGCTTCATCGAGTCGACGGTGAAGGAGCTACGTGAGCAGATTGGCGACGACCGCGTAATCCTCGGACTCAGTGGCGGTGTCGACTCCAGTGTCTGTGCTACACTGCTTCACCGTGCCATCGGCAAGAACCTCACGTGTATCTTCGTCGACCACGGCATGCTCCGCAAGAACGAGTTCAAGAAGGTTATGGAGGCATATAACGGTCTCGGACTCAACGTCATAGGCGTCGACGCAAGCGAGAAGTTCTTCAGCGACCTCGAAGGTGTCACCGACCCCGAGAAGAAGCGTAAGATTATCGGCCGCGACTTCGTGGAGGTGTTCAACGCTGAGGCTCAGAAGATTACTGATGCCAAGTGGCTTGCCCAGGGCACTATCTACCCCGACCGCATCGAGTCGCTGAGCATTACGGGAATGACCATCAAGAGTCACCACAACGTCGGTGGACTGCCCAAGGACATGAAGCTCCAACTCTGCGAACCGCTGAAGTGGCTGTTCAAGGACGAGGTGCGTCGTGTGGGTCATCAGTTGGGAATGCCCGAGCGGCTCATCAAGCGCCATCCGTTCCCCGGACCGGGATTGGCTGTCCGCATCCTCGGCGATATCACTCGTGAGAAAGTGCGTATCCTTCAGGATGCCGACGACATATACATCGAGAAAATGCACGACTACAAGATGGACGACGGCACAGAACTCTACGACCACGTATGGCAAGCCGGTACCGTGCTCCTCAGCACTATCCGCTCCGTCGGAGTGATGGGCGACGAGCGCACCTACGAGCATCCGGTGGCTTTGCGCGCTGTGACGAGTATGGACGCTATGACCGCTGACTGGGCCCATCTGCCCTACGACTTCCTTGCTGATGTCTCTAATGAGATAATAAGAAAGGTGAAGGGCGTCAACCGCGTATGCTATGATGTCAGCTCAAAACCGCCAGCAACTATCGAGTGGGAGTAATCCCGCGCTGCGGTTTCTATAACCATAATATAAACAAGCCCTCATCCTCCGTGGGGAATAACCGTGGATGGTGGGGGCTTTATGTTTCCGCAGTATTAGCTTTTATTAGACCTACTGAAGATAATGTTTTTCTAAAATTAAATAACTAACTAACCTAACGTCACCTGAAAGCAATTATTTCCACCGACAAAATCTTTTCCTTGTCGTCTCATTATAACCCATTGGATTCCATAGTTTTACCTCTTATTATTCCTCCGCAATAACATTGTTGGCCTCCATTTCAATCTTTGTCTGTCTCTCGAAGAGTGTTGCCTCGTGGTAGATATCCCGCTTGCGGCTTGTGAGCGTCACCGACCGCAGTACAGCCATGTGATAAGCATTCCACGGCTCGATGTCAACGGTGGCTTGGAGTTTTATTTTCGTGCCCTTGGGATATATTCCGTTGGCGATCATCGTCGATTCGGGTGTCGCCACGATGTGGGCGGCATAGAACGACGGTGTGTCGTGGGAGTGGAACACAAGGCCGAGCTCGTTGAGCTTTACGCGACTGTTGCCTTCCCATAGGCTGGCGGCACTCTCGAGCTCTCCCTCCCCGGCAATGACAATATCGCCGTCGGTCTTGACCTCCTCCACTGTCATCGGCTTGGTGATGGTGATGAAGATGTTCTTGTCGGTCTCGGTGTTTATCTGGCTCCCGACAACTGTTGGTGCTGTGTGGCGGAGCCTCTCCTCGAGCAACTGAATCTGATTGCGGAGCTTAATCTCATAGATATAAGATTCTCCTCCGTCTCCATCTTTCTCAATCTTCGACTTGATGTCGTTCACCTCCTTTTCGTTCTCCGCTACTATCGCCGGCACGTTGCCGAAAGGACCGTTTGGAGGCAGCTGACTGTCCCCGCACGATCCGACGATTATTGTAGCTAACAGGATTGAATGTAATGCAGCTTTCATAGTTGATAATTTCAAGTTTCTGCAAAGATATTACACTTCGTTGACAAAAGCAATAGTAGGGAGTCAATTGTACTTTCTGCCAGTATTTTTGTACCGTTTGACACCAAATTTTACCGATTGAAATAAAAATATCCACTCGTATGTTCAATATTGCGGAATATTTTGTCTATATTTGCAATCTTAAATAACTAATATTCATCTCACTGCCATATCTCTCCACCGACTAACTTGGCTGTTGATGACAAAATTATTTGCTGATGATAGCACCTGACATATCTAAATCGCTTTCCGACGTAACCTTCGGCATGCTCCTCATGTCGCAGTTGGCTTGTGCCATGGCCCTCCATTCCAAGGGGCGGCGCCACAATCTTCAGTTAATGATGTTCCGGTTCATGCTCTACCTGATATTCGTCTCCATCTTTGAGTTTGTCTATTTCTATCTCGTCTGCCCTGTCCATAGTGTTATGACGTGTCCTCTGACCGACATCCTCGAGATGAGTATCGTGCCTTGCGCTCTGCTCATCATCATCCGGCTGACGAGTCCGTTGACGCGTCAGTGGAAACTGATAATCCCCAATGCAGCAGTCTATTATGGCACCTTCGTTATCTTTTACTTTACGTGGAATATGACGTTATATAATGTCATACTCGGCTTCACCATCATCTATGCCATCGGGATAATTGTCTATGGTGTCGTAGCCGTCAACAAGTTCAACCGCCGGCTGAAGATGAACTTTTCCGATGAGAGTCTTTCCCTCTATTGGCTCAAGTACATAATGATTATCTATATTCTTTTGCTTATCGTGTGGACAGCCGCGACGATATATATTTCCGACGGAATGATCTTCATCTACAATATCCTTGTCATGACTCTCCTCAGTCTTTTCTGCTATTTCGTTTACCGTCAGGAGGATATGCTCAGTGCCCTCGTAACTATCAATGCTGAGGCCGCTGACGAAACGGTTGGTGATGTTACTACCGATGATACACTCTCGACCGACGCAGACGACTCTGCCACGGCTCAACCGCACAATTACAAATTTGAGGAGCGGTTCCGCAAGGCTTTCGAGGACGACAGAATCTATCTCCGCCCCGAACTGAATATTGTCGAATTGTCGATGGCAGTAGGCACCAACCGCACTTACATCTCCAATTATCTCAATCAGCAACTCCACACTCCCTTCTACGAATACGTAAACAGTTGGAGGGTAGACCGCGCCAAGGACCTTCTCACTACTACCGACATGCCATTGGAGAATGTCGCCACCGAGTCGGGATTCAACTCCATGAGCAGTTTCCGCCGCTACTTCACTGCCTCCACGGGCAAGACTCCAGGGGCGTACCGACGAGAGAACAGTGAACAGAAGGATTCATGATGCCGGATATCCTATTGAATTGCAGTGGATTACGCTACGGAGAGAACGACTACGGGAAATTATAGTCGTTGAGTTATCAGCATATATGTCGTTACTGCACGAACAACACGAACTTCACGTGTGCTTGCCCCTCAATGAATAACGAATTGTATTTTCGGCTTGCCGGATATCGTCGTTTCGTGTTTCTCGTGCGGCGTCTCATTTTGCACTAACAGCACGAACTTCACGATTGCTATGACACTTTGGTCTTTAGACGGGGATAATACCGACAAAAGTCTAATCTTTGTTTTAGCCGTTACTAATTTCGATGCAAAGGTACAAAATAAATTTCCCGAATCCAAATTTCAGCAGGGTAGAAAGGGGGATAGAAAGGAGGGTAGGGCGTTGGAAATCAAATTTTCCCCACATATTTATATTTGTACAATGTACGGATGTTCACGTCGAAATATAGAATGGGCATCTTCCTCTATAATATTTTGGCGTAATGTTATAATCTCTTGGACTTTTGCATTTATTAAGTCTTTAAGCCCCTCTCGGATGGCATCTTTTTAGTACCTTTGCCGCCATGAAAAGAATGTTGAGCATAATCCCGGTTCTCGTCCTCTCATTGCTGATTATAGCGATGAGCGCTGGCATCAGTGTGGAGACATGCTCTCACTCCGGTCGTATAGAGGTAGCCCAAATCGCTGAGGCTCAGGGCTCCCACGACTGCCACACGATGCGCCATTGCATGGTGGTGAAGACCGTGAAGCTCGCTCCCGTGACCATGGCCGAGCAGCTCACGTTCCATTTCGCTCCGGCCATCGTAGCCCTTGTTCCTGCAGCACCACTGTCGGCTCTTGCCCATTACTTCACTCCCATAAATGCTCCTTCAGAGTATGTCTTTGCAGCCAAGGCCCCTCCGCGGACCTATCTGCATCTTCTTCGGCGGCTACTGCTTTGAACACCTTGATTGATGAACTGAAAGGAGGAGAATCATTCTAATTAATTCATAATCAAGGTAATATCAAAGCAACGAACACAATGAACAAACATATTTTTCTTGTCGGCATCATGGGGATGCTGGCACAATCGGCTCTTGCCCAGCACGCACCGGCTCCTGAAGCTGATTCAACCGCTGTCAACGGTCCCGACACCTTAGCCACCATGCCCGACCAGTCGCTGAAGGAGGTGCAGGTCGTCACCCGTATGCCCGGTACCACCCGTATGCGCGGTGCCATGAACGGCAGTATCATCAACGCATCGGAACTCTTCAAGGCCGCTTGCTGCAACCTCGGTGAGAGTTTCACCACCAATCCGTCGGTCGACGTGAGCTATAATGATGCCGCTACGGGAGCCAAGGAGATTAAACTCCTCGGACTCAGCGGCAAATATGTCCAGATGCTCACCGAGAATATGCCTAACTTCCGCGGTGCGGCCCTCCCTTACGCCTTGGGCTATACCCCCGGAACGTGGCTCAAGAGCATCCAGGTCAGCAAGGGCAACGCCAGCGTTAAGAACGGCTACGAGGCCATGACCGGACAAATCAACGTGCAGTATCTCCAGCCAGAGAACGACGAGGCTGTCCACGTCAATCTCTATGGCAACACCATGAGCCGTATCGAGGCCAATGCCGATGGCAATATCCACATATCCAAGGGGTTAAGTACAGAAATCCTCGGCCATTATGAGGATGCACTAACCGAGCACGACGACAATAAGGACGGATTCATGGACAACCCCAAGACACGGCAGTTCAACCTCCAGAACCGTTGGTTCGGAAAAACCGGCAATTACATCTTCCACGGTGGACTGGGCATGATCGACGAGAAGCGCGAGAGCGGTCAGACAAATCATGAGGGCGTTCTCGACCATCAAGCCGATCCCCTCTACCGCATCAATATTAACACTCATCGCTATGAGGGGTATATGAAACACGCTTTCATCCTCGACCCAGACCACGGAACGAACATTGCCTGGATGTCGTCGGCATCGATGCATCTCATGGATGCCGTTTACGGAAAGAAGGATTACGACGTCAACGAGAAGAATGTCTACTCACAGTTGATGTTCGAGACCAATTTCACTCCTGAACATAATCTGGCCCTCGGCGCATCGTTCAACCACGACTACCTCGGTCAGACCTACCTCGGACAGCGCATGAACGAGAAGGAGAATGTCGTAGGAGCCTATGCCCAGTACACCTACAACCTCCACGAGCATCTTGTGGCCATGGCCGGTGTGCGCGTCGACCACAGCTCGGAGTATGGCACTTTCGTCACCCCACGATTCCATGTGAAGTGGCAGGTCAACGACATCCTTGGCCTTCGTGCATCGGTAGGAAAGGGCTATCGCACCGTCCACGCCCTCGCCGAGAACAACTATCTGCTCGCCAGCGGCCGTGAGCTTACCATCGATAAGCTCGGTCAGGAGAATGCGTGGAACTATGGCGTCAGCGCGGCACTGAATATTCCCATTGCCAAGAGGACGCTGAAAGTCAATGCCGAATACTACTACACCCACTTCGGCAACCAGGCCGTCATCGACTACGACAGCGATCCCTCACGCATAACCATCTCCAACCTCAGGGGACGGTCCTACTCCCACACTTTCCAGGTCGATGCCACCTACGATTTCTTCCGTGGAATGACCGTTACGGCAGCATATAGATATAATAATGTGAAGTCGACCTACGGCGGACAGCTGCTGCGCCAGCCTCTGACAAGCAAATACAAGGGTCTGCTCACGGCATCATATAAGACGCCCCTCGGCCTGTGGCAGTTCGATGCCACACTGTCGCTCAATGGCGGCGGCCGTATGCCGAAGGCCTACACCACCGCTGACGGCACCCCGTCATGGGAGTCGACATATCCGGCTTTTGCCCAACTCAACGCCCAGATAACGCGCTGGTTCCGCAAGTTCTCGGTCTATGTCGGTGGCGAGAATCTCACGGGCTACAAGCAGAAGAACCCAATCATCAATGCCGCCAACCCGTGGAGCAGCACCTTCGACCCTACAATGGTGTGGGGACCCGTCGAGGGAGCCCGCGCATATATCGGCATCAGATATAAGTTCTGAGTATGGTGGTAAATACTTGATAATAAGTGGGTAAGCACACCGATGGCAGTGGAGGTTGATGTGTATCCACCGCTGCGGATACGAAATAGTTAATGCTGCATCGGTATGCTTCCCCCGCCATTGCCACGAAAATATTTCTTGAACATAACAAAAATAACGAACAAACATAGGAGAGAAGAAAAATGAAAAAGATGATTTTAGCTATTGCTCTTACCGCTATGGCCCTGACAGCCAATGCCAAGAGCGAGAACGACACCCTCGTCGTCACCACCACTCCGCAGATGCATTGTGCCAACTGTGAGAATAAAATCAAGGACGGTCTGCGCTTCGAGAAGGGCGTTAAGGACATCATTACGAGCGTCGACGACCAGACCGTGACCATCGTCTTCAACCCAAAGAAGACCGACAAAGCCAAACTCGAGGCCACATTCCCAAAGTTCGGCTATCAGGCCCGTGAGCTGAAGAAGGGTGAGAAGGTCGCTCGCGATATGAATGAGCACTGTGACAATATGTAGTTCCGCTGAGCCGTTGGCTTAGATTATGTGGCCTATGACCAGTCGTCGTGTGACCATCTCGCTGACAGCTATTAGGTTTATGGCCATAGCCAAGGATTCTCAATGTGGGAAACCTTGGCTATGGTCATTTTTTCCTAATTTCATCACTTTTCAATAAAACATACATTTCTATTCTGATTTTTTTCTCGCCAAGCCGCAAAGAACGCGAAGCCGGGAAATGGCATCTTTATTCGACAAAAAACGGTAAAAACCATTGCCGTGATGCAAGGGCTGTGCCCTCTGTTTCTTTCCGGTGCCGACTTGCTTCGAAGCAAGCTTCGGCCCGCCGGAACCGGAAAGAAACAGCCTTCGTTCCTCAGGCTTGCACCACAGCATGGAAAACCGAAAAAACAGCTGACGCCGCGATTTTTACTCAGTCTGTTTGCCTCGAAAAGGCAAATTAATACGTTTTTATTCGGTCTTTCGACCGAATCTCTGCTTTTTTGTTGGTCAGATTTTATTTGTCCGTTGTTTGCGGACGGCCCTTAACCCTACCTGTCCGCCCCTGCCAATGGTTCACGTCGGAAATCCGCTGATAATTAATGTGTTGCACGCATCTGCGTAAGGGTGAGGTTATCCCAATCCTACTGCATCGTTGGTGATTTTCTCTCGCCAAGCCGCAAAGAACGCGAAGCCGGGAAATGGCATCTTTATTCGACAAAAACCGGTAAAAACCATTGCCGTGATGCAAGGGCTGTGCCCTCTGTTTCTTTCCGGTGCCGACTTGCTTCGAAGCAAGCTTCGGCCCGCCGGCACCGGAAAGAAACAGCCTTCGTTCCTCAGGCTTGCATCACGGCAAGGAAAACCAGGAAAACCGCTGACGCTGCGTGGATGGCTGTACCTTCATAGAATCTACTTGCATCACACAGACACCTCATGCAAAAATGACACATGCAACACCTTGATAATTAACATGTTGCTGCATTCAGCCACCGTAGGAGTGGGGGTTATCCCCATCCTACTGCCTCATGGATAATTTTCTCTCGCAAAGCCCCCGACGGGGTTTAATTCTCAATAACCCCAGACTAAGGGAGCGCAGCGACCGCAGCCTGGGGTAGAACGTGGACGCAAGAAATCCACGACCAGCCTCGAAGAGGTTGAATAGCGAAACGCGCAGAAACATATTTGCTTTTGCGCACTCCGTGCTATTGTGCGTCTTCGAGGCACTGACTGAATGTTTATCGGCGTCTATGATCCCCTGACTGCGCTTGCTTTCGCTCGCTTAGTCCGGGGTTATTGACGATTCAGCCCCGTCGGGGCTGGTAGTGGCAGAGATATAATTCTTTTGTGGAAATAGGGGGTGGTTTATACCTTTCTCAGCGACGGACGATAATCACGGTAGAAACCCGCAGCTGGTAGGGTGGGGATAAACCCCACCCCTACGGCGGCTGAGTGCTGCAAGTTACTCAGTACCAATGGTTTACATAGTATTTTGATGGATAGGGGCCGTCGCGGATATTGGGTAAATATATGACTGTCCGAATAAAAGAAATTTCAGAGATTCGGTCTGTTGACCGACCGGACGGCCACGAGGGCCGTCCCTGCAAGTGGAACACGCTAACAACTTGTTGGTTATCAATGTGTTGCGTCTAACCGCCGTATGGGCTGGGTTTATCCCAGCCCTATCAGCGACGGACGAGAATAAAAGTAAATACCCCTCTGCAGCTAGGGTGGGGATAAAACCCCACCCCTACTTTATCTTTGCAGTGTGAATATTTTAAAGGTTTATGCCTTTAGTTTCATGGTTAATTTTTGGTTCATCCGACAAATCGTGTGATAAAGTGTGGATGATGTAAAGAAAATAGCTGGAAATCCATTACCTTTGTAAGTGATTAAAAAAACAAGACAAATGGACACCAGCTATATCTATTATGCATAC
>Ga0256406_1000253_pt1 | contig 102053 bp, 96 predicted proteins | sample RumenRJG_03DNA_FD_185986 | JGI IMG/M metagenome (GOLD analysis project Ga0256406, IMG submission 185986) | Bovine rumen microbial communities from Lethbridge, Alberta, Canada - RJG_03 | ecosystem: Host-associated > Mammals > Digestive system > Stomach > Rumen | place: Canada: Alberta...
TCGCCTAAGCTGATTCGGAACAACTAACCAGACAAAAATCTGCTGTCAGACTGGAAGTAAACTTTTCACATTTTTTCAATGTGGCTGGTGGAATTCAGTCCTGCACACTGCATTTCCAGCGGCTTACTAAGCATGTCTAAATTTAGGTTTTTGTCAGAAAAGTTATCCTAATTATATGCATCTCAGAACAGAATTGCATCTGAAATATTAAAAAAAGAGAACTTTTTTAAGTTGCAGTAGAATTTACTTCTACACTGGAATTTACTTTTTCAATTCACGTTGGCAAGGTAAATTATATGCGATCAACAAAGAAATTGAATTGTACCAAAATTTTATATGATCTGTTAATTATCGCGATTCCCGGATTTTTGCCATGCCGATATTGCCTCTGCTATATCAGTATAATCATAGCCTCTCGAAAGGAGAAATCTGTATGCCCTGGTCTTTTCCTTTATCATGGCATTATAATCATCTGATGAAAAATCATATTGCTTTTTTTCGAGCAGTTTTTTTACCTCTTCCACCGGATCTGCTTCATATATTTTCTCAAGCTCAGCCTCAATTATATCTTCCCTGATCTGCTTTTTCAGAAGATCAGAGATTATTCGCTTTTTAGATCTGTCGTGCTGATGAAGAAGAATATAATTATCTGTAAGGCGTCTGTCATCAATATAATCATATGACTTAGCGTATGCAATGGCAGAATCCACGGCCTCAGACAGATACCCTTCTCTTGAAAGAGCGTTTCTCAGTTCATTCTCCGAACGATCCGACCTTGTCAGAAGACTGATGATCTTCTCTCTGGCCTTTGGAATCATAATTTCCAAAACATCCGCATATTCATCATCGCCAAACGGAGTCCCTTCAGTCAGCTTTAATCCGGACAGATCCCGTCCGGACAACATAAAGGAAGTTCCGTCATCAAGTTCTATTACAAACCGCTTTCTGCGTGGTAGCTGCGATATCGACAGAATCTGCTTATTCATCAGCTGGTTTTTCTGAATCAGCTGCCGGAGCCTCTCCTCCTTCAGCTTCCCCGTCCATACCGTAGTGAGCTCTTACTTTTTCCTCTATATCAGAGCAGACAGAAGGATTATTACGCAGATATTCCTTGGCATTCTCACGTCCCTGACCTATCTTCTCTCCATTGTAGGCATACCAGGCGCCGGACTTGTTCACAATATCAAGATTTGTCGCAATATCAAGGATATCTCCCTCCTTTGATATGCCGGTGCCGAACATTATATCAAATTCAGCAGTCTTGAAAGGAGGAGCGATCTTGTTCTTTACCACCTTTACTCTGGTGTGATTACCAATCACATCACCGCCCTGCTTTATTGATTCGACACGTCTTACATCGAGTCTGACTGAGGAATAGAATTTAAGTGCTCTGCCGCCTGTGGTTGTCTCAGGATTACCAAACATAACTCCGACTTTTTCACGCAGCTGATTAATAAAGATAACAATACACTTTGTCTTGGCAACTACTCCCGTAAGTTTCCTGAGGGCCTGTGACATTAGGCGAGCCTGAAGTCCTACATGTGAATCCCCCATATCTCCGTCGATCTCGGCCTTTGGTACGAGAGCTGCCACAGAGTCCACAACTATAATATCAACAGCTCCGGACCTTACCATTGTCTCGCAGATCTCAAGAGCCTGTTCACCGCTGTCCGGCTGTGAAATATAGAGGTTGTCTATATCAACTCCGATGTTCCTGGCGTATACAGGATCAAGGGCATGCTCGGCATCAACAAAACCGGCTATGCCTCCTCTCTTCTGAACCTCCGCTACACAATGAAGAGCCAGAGTAGTCTTTCCTGAAGACTCAGGTCCGTATATCTCCACGATCCTTCCCTTGGGAAGTCCGCCCTGTCCGAGCGCTATATCAAGACTTATGGAGCCTGTAGGAACCGTCTCCACCTGCATATGAGAGCTGTTATCACCCAGTTTCATTATAGAACCACGGCCATACTGCTTTTCAATCTGAGCAATCGCCGCATCCAGAGCCTTCAAACGATCATCTTTTGCCATCTTATAACTTCTCCTGTTCTGCGAATATTTGTTCGATATGATAATGCTACAATACATGACATCAAAAGTCAAGAAAATGTCCATGCGTAATGTCATTTTTTACGGAAAGAGCAGCCGCATATTCTGCAGCTGCTCTTTAGTGTAGCATTAACCGAAGGTATATCAATTAAAAAAATATAAATTATTTCAAAATAATTTATTAAAGCTCCCTATCAGTTTCTGCTGAATTCCTCAAGTTCAAGACCTTTATTCCTGTCAAGTGTCATCTGGATCGACCACTCATTTACCCATAAAAGAAGCGGCCGTCCCTTCATGTCCGTCACTTTCTTCATATCTGATGTGCCGTTTATTTCTCTTATATCAATACTTTCCGGATTCTTTATCCATCTTATGTATTCATAAGGCAGATTTTCAAGAGTTATATCAACATTATATTCGCTCTTCAGTCTGAACTTCAGCACATCGAACTGAAGCACTCCGACTACTCCTACAATGATTTCTTCCATATTGCCCTGGTATTCCTGGAACATCTGGATCGCTCCTTCCTGAGCGATCTGAGTAATGCCCTTTACATACTGCTTTCTCTTCATGGAATCAGACAAGCGGCATCTGGCGAAATGTTCGGGCGCGAAAGTCGGTATACCCTCAAAGGCAAAATGTTCCTTTGCATTTGTCAGCGTGTCTCCTATAGAATAGACACCGGGGTCGAAAAGACCGATTATGTCTCCGGCATAGGCCTCCTTTATCATTTTTCTCTCTTCCGCCATCATCTGCTGCGGCTGGGAAAGTCTGACAGTCTTCCTGCCCTGAACATGATAAGCATCCATGCCTGCTGTAAAGCGGCCGGAGCATATTCTCATGAAAGCGACTCTGTCACGGTGGTTTTTATTCATATTTGCCTGGATCTTAAAGATAAATCCGGAGAAATCGGATGAAAACGGATCTATCTCTCCCCTATCCGACATCCTCGGCATCGGCGGCGCGGTCATTTCCAGAAAATGATTGAGGAATGTCTCCACGCCAAAATTAGTAAGTGCCGACCCGAAAAACATGGGTGTCTCTTCACCTTTATTAATAAGATTCTGGTCTAGGGGAACCACAGTCTCGTCAAGCATCTCCGACACCTCCATCAGCTCCTCATAGTTTTTGTCACCTATGATTCCCGGCAGAGACGGGTCGTCAATACTTATATCCTCTTCGCGACCTTCTCTGGTTCCCTTCATGGTGTCCGAATAGAGATGGACCTTCTTCTCGGTTCTGTCATATACTCCGCGGAAATCCTTGCCGGATCCTATGGGCCAGTTTACAGGACAGGTATCTATTCCCAGATTTTTCTCAATATCGTCCATCAAATCAAAAGGACTTAAGGCATCACGATCCATCTTATTTATAAAAGTAAAAATAGGGATATGCCGCATGACACATACCTTGAACAGTTTCCTGGTCTGCGGCTCCACGCCCTTTGCTCCATCAATAACCATCACGGCGGAATCAGCAGCCATCAGTGTCCTGTATGTATCCTCGGAGAAATCCTGATGTCCCGGTGTATCGAGAAGATTAATGCACATGCCCTTATATTCAAACTGCAGCACGGATGATGTCACTGATATTCCACGCTGTTTCTCTATCTCCATCCAGTCCGACACTGCATGACGCGCAGTTGCCTTGCCCTTTACCGAACCGGCCTGATTGATCTGACCTCCGTAAAGAAGGAACTTCTCCGTCAGTGTGGTCTTGCCGGCGTCCGGGTGTGAAATGATGGCAAATGTTCTTCGTCTCTCTATCTCTTTTTCTAAATCTGACACTGCTTCCTCCAGAAACATAATAATTTTTCTCGAAACCTAAATATTATATTTCAAGATTATATAGAATGTCAATTTTCATGGTCCTTAAGATTCCCGTCTGCCATATTGAAAATTTTCTTTCGATTGAAACCCATGAATAATTACTATAAAATAATGTGAACGTCAAAAATACCTTTTGACATTCATTTAAGGTCATGTGCGGTCTTCACTCCTGCAATCGGTCGCTTTGATTTCACAACAGTGAAATAAATAATCATAAATACAGTGAAATCACACACTGCTGATTACATCATCAAAGATAAGGAAGGAATTCTCAATGGAACAAAACAGAGATAAAACAATAATAAAGACAAGTATAATAGGCATAATAGTAAATGCAGCTCTGGCGGCCTTCAAGGCTTTTATTGGTTTGATATCCGGCTCAGTCGCTATAGTTATGGACGCAGTCAATAACTTGAGCGACGCAATGTCATCCATAATAACTATCCTGGGCACATGGCTGTCCGGCAAGGAGCCTGATAAAAAACATCCTCTGGGCTACGGCAGAATAGAATCACTAAGCGCCCTGACCATATCGATAATTATTCTCTACGCCGGCGTGACATCGCTTATAGAATCCGTAAAAAAAATAATACATCCCACAAAGCCGAACTACACTTTGATATCACTGGTGATAATCGCCGTGGCTGTTCTTGTAAAGATGGTTCTCGGCCTGTATGTAATCAAAAAAGGAAAAGAAGTAAAATCGACTCCACTTATAGCATCAGGAAGCGATGCCGAACATGACGCGATCATCTCAGTCGCCACTCTTGCTGCTGCCCTTATTTTCATTTTCACAAAAATAAGTCTCGAAGCCTGGCTTGGCGCCCTTATTTCGGTTCTTATATTAAAGTCAGGTCTTGAGATGCTCCGCGATATAATAAGCGAAATCATCGGACAGAGAATTGATCCCGAATTTTCAAAGGCAATCAGGACTACCATAAATGAGACAGACGGAGTGATCGGAGCATATGACCTCATAGTCAATAACTATGGTGTCGCCAGACAGATAGGTTCTGTCCATATAGAGGTGCCCGACACCATGACCGTAAAAGAACTTGATAAAGTCGAGCGCGAAGTGGCAATGAGAGTCTTTAAGAAACATCATGTGATACTGACGGGAATCTCTGTTTATTCAATGAATACCGACGACATTGAAGCCACAAAGGCTGAGCATAAAGTCAGAAATCTTCTGGAAAACTATCCGGATGTCCTTGAGATGCACGGCTTCTATATGGACAGGGAACACGATGCCATCAACTTCGATATCATAATAAGCTATAATGCCCCTGACAGGAGATCTTTGTATAAAGAAATAAATAAAAAAGCCGGGGAACTTTTCCCCGGAAAAACAGTCTCTATTCAGCTGGATTCGGATATCTCAGACTGACATGGTCAGCAGCCCTTTCCATTCAGGCTGCATGACATGTCGCGCTTTGCCTCAAATCCTTTTTCTTTCAGATAAGCTTCCCAGTCTGTAAAGACCGTGCCGTCATCCTCTACACCTGCCGGTATGCCTATGTCGTGCACTGCCTTCAGATGGTCAAATACAGGGCTGGTGTCTCTGTAAATCAGGAATTTCTTCAGATTGGCAATGCTTGCATTGATATCTACGAATTCATACTCCACTCCGTATTTATCAAATTCCTCCTTACATGCTCTGCAGTCAGGGCACATATCACTTCCATATACTTTAAGCATAATCTTCACCTCTTCTCAGTTCTTAAATGAATGTATCGGCGCAGGAATGCGTCCGGTTCTCTTGATGAAGTTCTCGCATGAATAAGGATTTACGCTCATAACAGGCGCATGTCCGAGAAGACCTCCGAATTCGACTGTATCTCCGACTCCCTTACCCACTACAGGAATAAGACGGGCTGCCGTAGTCTTCTGGTTTACCATACCGAGTGCAGCCTCATCAGCTATGATGCCGGAAATGGTTGAGGCAGTAGTGTCGCCGGGTATGGCTATCATATCAAGGCCCACAGAGCATACGCAGGTCATTGCCTCAAGTTTTTCTATGGTAAGGGCATTGGCCTCGACCGCTTCTATCATTCCCTGATCCTCAGATACAGGTATGAAAGCTCCTGAAAGACCTCCGACATAAGAAGAAGCCATGACGCCGCCCTTTTTGACCTGATCATTAAGCATTGCAAGAGCGGCTGTGGTTCCAGGCGCGCCTGCATACTCAACACCGATCTCATGAAGGATATCAGCGACGGAATCTCCTACAGCAGGAGTAGGCGCAAGGGACAGGTCTATGATTCCAAATGGTATATTCAGCTTCTTTGAAGCTTCTCTTGCAACCAGCTGTCCTACTCTGGTGATCTTGAAAGCGGTCTTCTTTATAGTCTCGCACAAGGTCTCGAAGTCCGCTCCGCGCACAGACTCAAGTGCAGTCTTTACAACGCCGGGTCCTGATATTCCGACATTTATAATCTTATCTGCTTCTGATATTCCATGAAAAGCTCCTGCCATAAAAGGATTGTCATCGGGAGCGTTGCAAAGAACGACCAGCTTGGCGCAGCCAAGGCTGTCTCTGTCTTTTGTTTTCTCGGCTGTCTCCTTAACTATCTCTCCCATCAGCCTTACAGCGTCCATATTTATTCCGGTCTTCGTCGAGCCTACATTGACGCTGGAGCAGATGTACTCAGTAGTTGCCATTGCCTCGGGAATTGACCTTATCAGCATTTCATCATATTTTGTCATGCCCTTCGACACAACGGCGCTGTATCCTCCGATGAAATTCACACCGAGTTCTCTCGCGCACTGATCCAGAGTCTTTGCGATCGTGACATAATCTTCGGATGACTTGCAGCATGCAGATCCAATCGTTCCAATGGGTGTGATCGAGATTCTCTTATTGACTATTGGGATGCAATAATCCCTCTCTATCTCTCGCCCGACCTTCACCAGATCCCGCGCCGTGGTCATGATCTTGTCTCTGATTTTGCCGCAGCACTTCTCAAGATCCGAATCCATGCAGTCAAAGAGGCTGATTCCTATAGTGATCGTTCTGATGTCGAGGTTCTCCTGCTCGATCATCTTGTTGGTTTCTTCTACCTCGTATATGCTTGGCATTTTTTCTCCTATTTAAACTATTAATAAAAAAGATTCGAGTGCCGGAAATACCTTTTGGGCACTTAATAATAATGATTCCTATCATGTAACATCACGAAGTGATGTTACAAGTGCAAGCGCTAGCAAACGAAGTTTGCACTTTAAATGCGCTTGCATCAATTCATGTAACACCACGAAGTGATGTTACAAGTGCAAGCGCTAGCAAACGAAGTTTGCACTTTAAATGCGCTTGCATCAATTCATGTAACATCACGAAGTGATGTTACAAGTGCAAGCGCTAGCAAACGAAGTTTGCACTTTAAATGCGCTTGCATCAATTCATGTAACATCACGAAGTGATGTTACAAGTGCAAGCGCTAGCAAACGAAGTTTGCACTTTAAATGCGCTTGCATCAATTTAATGAAGTGCTCAAATTCTGTGCATCATGTCGAATATCTCTGTCCTCTGACACTTAATATCGACACCGATTTCCCCGCCTATCTGACCAAGCTCCTTCTGAACCTGCTCGAAAGGCTTCTCCGAGCCTGTCATATCGACTATCATCATCATATTGAAATATCCCTGGACAATAGTCTGTGATATATCATTTACATTTATTCTGGTGTTTGAAAGATAGGTGCAGATCTTTGCTATTATTCCTACCGTATCCTTTCCGACTACAGTTATGATTGCCCTGTTATGTTTTGAAGTGTCCATTTTTTCTCCTTCATGCCTTGCCATAGATTAATTCAACAGTTAGAATATCACACATTTAATAATGCTGACAGAAAAAAACCTTTTTTATTAAAATTTACCTTAAAATTTCCAACATTTCATTGGTACTCTTTTGTCGCAAATGATTCATTGAAGCCATGAGATGCACAGATGGTGGCGAACATTGTGTTTTTCGTCGTGAGCGAGCACGCTAGCTGCGGCTCGGAAACTGTAACAGCACGAAGTGGTGTTACATGTGCAAGCGCTCGCAAACGAAGTTTGCGCTTCAATGCGCTTGCATCACTGTTGGTTGACAATCGTTCAAGCAGAAATGCTTCCTTGTAATATATTGCAACTGCAAGAATTTAATTCAAGCATTTCTGCGCGCTTTTGTCAGAGAGCCGCTAAAAAGCGCGTGCGAGCAAACAGAAAAACACAACTTGTGAGCCACCACTGTGACATCTCTTGGCAAAAAGCGAATGAATCATTTGCGACAAAGATTTTCATTATTGATGTGGGAAATTTTAGTTTTTATATTTCCACTCTCCTCATAGGCTCATTTCTTTTTGCCACATCAATAGGAAAGTCACCCTCCTTATAGTCATTATCCCGCGATAGTGTGATCTCCTGCGACACCGTGGCAAGCGCTATATCAGGATAATTATTTTCCTTTGAAAGATGGCCGAGAAAGATCTGCTCCATATTATCATTCAAAAGCCGTGACAGGAGCTGTCCGCTCATCTCGTTTGACAGATGGCCTCTGTCACTCATTATCCTCATTTTCAAATTGTAAGGATAAGGTCCGCACTCCAGCATATTGAGGTCATGATTTGCCTCCAAAAGCAAGGCGTTAAGGTCTTTCGCGTGTTCTACTATATTATCGTCATAAGTTCCGAGGTCAGTAAGAACTCCCACCTTCTTTTGTCCGTCGGAAAGAATATAGGCTACAGGATCAGCTGCATCATGTGAGATACTGACCGGATCCACCGTAATATCTCCGATTGTAAATTTTTCTCCTGCCTTTATGGAATGAAATAGAGATTGATCGATATTTTTAACACTCTTATTCTTTTTTATGGCATCGATCGTGCCGGAAGTAGCGTAGATCGGGATGGCATATCTTCTCGCAATCACTCCGAGACCCGCTATATGATCAAAATGCTCATGAGTGACAAGAACCGCTTCCATATCGCTTGTAGTCATTCCATTTTCATTCATACCGCGTTCAATAGCTTTACCGCTGACGCCGGCATCGATCATCACATGGTGTGATGTGTTTCCGACGCATATGCAGTTGCCGCTTGACCCGCTGGCAATACTGAATAAGTCCATTTAAAATTCTTCCCATCCTATCTCGACGGCATCTCCGTCATTAAGCGGAGTCACATATTCGCATCTCTCGCCGTTTACTTTTATATACACGCCTCTGCCTCCGGCCGAGTTGGTATCAAAATCTATCACTGTAAAAATGTCAATGAAGATATATGATTCCTTTCCGGTCAGGGTATATGGCTTTGAGTTAATAGTAATGTTTATCGAATGAGCCTTGTCAGTTTTCAGCCCGCCCTCCGGCTCATTATTAAAGCCATCAGCTTTCTTGCCCTTGATATTTTCATCAGCGTCCTGCCTGCTTTCCTTCCGGCTTTCGTCATCAGATCCTGCCGGCCTGGCATCCCAGTCAATTGAAAAATTCTCATAGACCTCGGTATCCCCGTCGGCAGGTCTGTTATTTACAAAAAGGCTGTCATAATTTTCTATATTTTCATCCATTATTCGAGCAAGCTCATCAACAGTATAATGGTCTCTTATAATAATGTCATCATTGTCCTTGATCTCATACGTCCCCGGTTCTAATTCTCCATTAACCTCGGCGAACCTCGGACAGCTTACTCTCTCTCCGTTTATAATAAAAATCAGATCCGTTTTTTCTGTTTCAAAAAAGTCCGAAAGAGATAAAGCTGCATCAGCTCCCATCGTGGATGGAGTGATCTCTATCTCGGCGTTTCTACTTATAGGAGTCTTAAGTCCCGCCGGCTCGCCGTTCATTACTACAGTCGCAGACTCGCCTTCCATGCCACGAACCATTCTCTTCTCGCCATTTACAAAGAAATTGATCTCTTTTCCTCTCTTGGGAAAAAGATCCTTTGTGTCATACCCGGCCTGAATCGCGGCATCGACGATCGTAAGATGACCGTTATCATATAATTTCATGATCTGGTCATTCAGATTTATCATGATAAAATTGTTTCTCTGGTCATAATAATTCAAGCATATTCCTACCGGAGTCACCAGAAGGGGATCCTTCTCTATGTCCTCATCAAAGGAAATGTTGTTCATGACCTCCCTGCCTCTCAAGGCCACACGTTCATTAATGATCTTGAGTTTTGACGCCAGGCTCTCGCAGAACCCGTGCGCTTTTCCGCCACCTCCTACCACAAAGCAGGCAGCCACGGGATGATCCCCGTTCAGCTCCAGAATTTTTTTCGAGACGGCATCCGTGATCATCTCAACAACAGGATCCGTATGCTGCCAGATTTCCTCGGCAGTCAGGGTGTGGCTGATGCCCATGATATCCGAAAAAGTAATGTCGGTCTTGTCAGTCGAGTCTTTTTTCATCTGCTCTGCAGTATTGAAATCGACCAGATATTCCTGAACCAGAGATTCCGTGATCTCATCACCGGCGTAAGGGATCATTCCGTAAGAAGATATGCTTCCGTCACGCGTGATGCAGATATCGCTTGTCCCGGCGCCTACATCAACAAGGGCAATATTAAGCATCCTGAAATTCTCTGGTATCGCCACATCAATTGCGGCTATGGGCTCGAGAGTCATATTGGCGACTTCAAGTCCTGCCCTTCCGACAGCCGAATAGAGACCGTCAACCACATCTTCCGGCAAAAATGTAACAATTATATCCTCTGCTATAACATTCGCCTTATGGCCTTCTATCGACCCGAAAGGTTCTCCGTTCAGATAATAATGAGCCACAGAATAACCGACGCAATAGAAATGATATTTCTCATTGTCTTTAGTGCGTATGCTGCCGGACGCCTCGTCGATCCCGATCATATCGAGCCGATTCAGATCATCCCTTGTCACGACCGACTCCTGCGGATATGAATATTCCGCCCTCGCGGTATAAGTCACAAGCACTCTTCCTGCTGCTGCAATGCAGACTCTGGACAATTTAAGACCTGTCTTTTCTTCGAGCTCGTCCGTAACTTCCCTGACTACAGCAGCTACCCGGTCGATATTATGGATCTGACCGTCTATCATTGCCCTGGTCTTATGCTCCCGCATCGAGAGTGCTATTACATGAAGACCCGCACCCTCCGGATATCCCACGACACCGACTACATTTCTCGTGCCGATATCCAGACCATATACATAATCCCTTTGCTCTGTCTTTTCAGATGAATCTGACATATGTAGATTCTCCTTTTATCTTGCTGATTTGTTCACGAAACTTCCCATCGCACTATTATTTACTTCGTCGCAAGGATTCATTAGCTTTTTGCTTTCAGCTGTCACAGTGGTGGCTCACAAGTTGTGTTTTTCTGTTTGCTCGCACGCGCTTTTTAGCGGCTCTCTGACAAAAGCGCGCAGAAATGCTTGAATTGAATTCTTGCAGTTGCAATATAGTACAAGGAAGCATTTCTGCTTGAACGATTGTCAACCAACAGTGATGCAAGCGCATTGAAGCGCAAACTTCGTTTGCGAGCGCTTGCACATGTAACACCACTTCGTGCTGTTACAGTTTCCGAGCCGCAGCTAGCGTGCTCGCTCACAACGAAAAACACAATGTTCGCCACCATCTGTGCATCTGAAAGTAAGCTTCAATGAATCCTTGCGACGAAGACATCCGAACTACTATGGGAAGTATATTTAAATTATATCAGACGTGCCGCAAATGTTCTATCGCGCGGTCAACGGACTCCTGCATCTCTTCGACACTTCCTCCGTTTTTTATCACTTCGGAGCAATACTTCAGATAATCATCGTATGAAAGCTGAGCCTTCAGCATAGCATCGATCCTCTGATCCGAATATCCACGCGTCTCCTTAAGCCTTGCTCTTCTGATTTCCACCGGAGCATATACAAGCCAGGATTCATCCACATTCCTGAAAAATCCCGACTCTATTAAGATCGCAGACTCCACGAAAAAAAATTCCCGCCCGTCAGCTTCGAGTATGTCCCGAAGACCCATTATCTTTTCTATAACTGCCGGATGAATGATGTCATCAAGCGCAGTCCTTAAATCCCTGTCATTCATTATGAGCTTTGCCATGGCAGGCCGGTCCATATTACCGTCCGGCAGAAAAACATCATAATCCCTGAAGCGTTCGTGAATTTTCTCATTAACCGGTTCACCCGCATCCGAAAGCTTTCTCGCCAGGTCGTCGGTGCTCAAGACCGCTGCATTGTATTTATCGCTTAAATATCTCAGGCAGACGCTCTTTCCTGAACCCACGCCTCCGGTCAATCCTATAAAGTGCATTTTATTTGGCGTCATACCAAGTATCTCCGGTCTCCATATCAACAGTCAGTGCCACCTTCAAATGTGCGGCATTCTCCATCTCTTCTTTCAATATATCAGATACAAGATCCAGTTCATCCTTATATGCCTCGATCAGAAGTTCGTCATGCACCTGAAGTACCAGGCGGGATTTGAAACCTTCCTTAATAAGCCTGTCATGGACACGAACCATGGCAATCTTTATTATATCAGCTGCCGTGCCCTGTATAGGAGAATTTTTTGCTACCCTTTCCCCGAACTGCCTTGTCATGAAATTTGACGACGAGAGTTCCGGTACAGGTCTTCTTCTCTTGAAAAGAGTCACTGCGTATCCTTTTTCCTTTGCTGATGTCACGAGGGAATCAAGATAGGATTTGAGGTTCGGATAAGCCTTGTAATAATTTTCTATGTATGCGGCAGCCTCAGCCCTTGAGATATGAAGATCTTTCGCCAGTCCGAAAGCGCTTATACCATACACTATTCCGAAATTCACAGCCTTCGCGCTTCTTCTCTCATTCTCCGTAACCTCATCGAAGGGCTTCTTAAATACCAGGCTCGCGGTCGACCTGTGAATGTCTTTTCCTTCCCTGTAGGCTTCGATCAGATTCGGATCTCCGGACATATGAGCAAGAACTCTTAACTCTATCTGCGAATAATCGGCATCCAGATATACAAATCCGGTTTCCGGATGAAATACCTTCCTTATCTTTTTCCCTATATCCACCCTTACGGGTATGTTCTGTAGATTCGGTTCAGCTGACGATATACGGCCGGTGGCGGTCACCTTCTGCTGAAAGGTCGAATGGATTTTCCCGTCAGGCGATACTGCGGAACTGAGACCGTCCACATAGGTAGATCTTATTTTCTTATACTGCCTGTAGGTAAGAATATCATTTATTACCGGTATGTCAGACATGCCCTCAAGGACTTCAGCCGATGTGGAATAACCGGTCTTTGTCTTCTTTGCATTGGGAAGTCCCATCTTGTTAAAAAGAACTTCTCCGAGCTGCTTTGGCGAATTAATATTGAATTCGAGTCCGGCAGCCTCATAGATCCTTTTCTCGGTCTCCAAAATTGTCTTATCCAGAAGTTTCCCGTACTGCTCCAGCTCACCGGTATCTATTGACATTCCATACTTTTCCATGTCGGACAGAGTAAACACCAGCGGAAGCTCGATCCGGTCATAGAGGTCTTTCATCTCCATGTCTTGAAGACGTTCTGATAATTTGTCCGGAAGCTTTGAAAGCGCAAAGGCTCTTTCGCCCGCGATATTTATAAGATCATCCTTAAGGTCGGTCGCTTCCCTTATTATCTCATCATCCTTCTTTTTCAAAAAGAGCTCTTCCCTGGACGGAATAGTAAGTCCGAGATATGCAGAGGCCATCCTGTCGCAGGAGTATGAATTATTAAGCGGATCGATAAGATAAGATGCGACAGAAGCGTCGAAATAACTTTTGTATCCGTATTTTGATACTGAAATCTTTTCCCCGCACGGGAAATCCAGGATCGAGAGAGCCTCCTTTATATCATCAAAGGAAAATCTGACTCCTCCGTCAGCTTTCTTTAAAATCAGATCCCATATAAGTCTCTCGGCATGATTTCTATCATCATCGCTTTTATCAGAAAGTGACAGGCAGAAGGTTTTTTCATCTCTGCAAAAAGCTGCCGCGAGAAGCTTTTTCTTTAGAATGATGAATGAGACGCCATAAAAATCAGATCCGTCAAAATTCCCCATCTCATTTAAAAAATCATCGAGAGATAATTCTTCCACATGATTATCAGGCCATTTATCAGCATTATTCTTCTCCTCAGTTTCTGAAAATCTGGGAATCAGATTTCTGAACTGCCATTTTCTGCATAGTGAAAGAGCCTCAGGCCTGTATATGTCCATACCGGTAAATTCTATTTTTACCGGAGCATCAAGGACAATTGTCGCAAGCGTCTTTGAAAAGAAAGCCTGATCGCGGAATTCATCCAGTTTCTTTGCTGCCTTAGGCGGCTTTAATTCATCCACATGATCGATCGCATTCTCAAGCGAATGATACTCTTTTATAATTCTGGTGGCGGTCACCTCGCCGATGGACGGAACGCCCGGTATATTATCGGATTTATCGCCCATCAGAGCCTTTACATCAATGAATTCCGTCGGGGTGACTCCCTTTTTCTCTATTACATCAGACTCAAAATATTTCTCTACTTCAGTCCCGGTTTTTTTAGTACTCGGAATAATGATGGCGGTTCTTTCCGTAGCCAGCTGAAGAAGATCCCGGTCTCCCGACATAATGGAAACCATAAGTCCTTCTGCCTCAGCCTGCCTTGACAGAGTGCCCAGGATATCATCAGCCTCGTACCCGGCTTTTGTATATATAGGTATGCCCATGGCATGAAGCATCTCCTGGATCATAGGAACCTGCTCTTTAAGTTCCGGCGGCATGGGATGCCTCGTGCCTTTATATTCAGCAAACATCTTGTGCCTGAATGTAGGCTCGCTCATATCAAAGGCAACACCAAGAAAATCCGGCTTCTCGGAATCAATGAAACGGAACATCATATTCAAAAATCCGAATACTGCGTTTGTATGATGGCCCTCCGAATCTGTCATGGTCGGCGGCAGGGCGTAGAAAGCCCTGTTTAAAATACTGTGACCATCGATCAGAAGAATCTTCTTGTCTGACATTTCTTTCTCCATCTATTATCTGTCCCATTTATCACACAGCGAATTGATCTGATCCGCAAACTTCGCCATGTCCTTATTTGCCAATCCGGAATTAGCCCTGATGACAGACATAAGTCTCGCTCCGGCAGCAAGGAGCCTGCTGTATATAGCTGCCGCAGTACGTCCGCCCCGGCTCTTTCTCTCAAGCTCCTTAGCTTTTTCTTTTATTCCTTCTCTTATGCATTCTCCGCTGATCAGATCCCAGATCTCTCCGGAATAGGGAGCGCCAGCCTCGAAGCCTGTCTTTTCCTTTACCAGTGCCGCATAGCTCTCAGTGACCTGATCTTCTCCGTGAACAACAAAGACACGTTTCACAGGAGACTTGAAATGCCCCATCCATTTCAGGAGTTCTTTCTGATCTGCGTGACCGCTCATCCCTGGAAGATTTGCGATTTCGGCTCTTACCTGTATGTCTTCACCGAATATCCTTACTTCCTTCTCTCCGTGAAGGAGCTTATAGCCCAGAGTGCCCGGCACCTGATATCCCACAAAAAGCACCGTGCATTCCTCTCTCCAGAGATTGTGCTTTAAATGGTGTCTGATCCTGCCCGCCTCACACATTCCGGATGCGGATATGATCACCTTGGGATTTTTGTCAAAGTTTATGGCCTTTGATTCCTCAGGAGTGATCGCGGTGCGAAGTCCGCGGAAGCCTATCGGGTTCTCGCCCCGCTCTACCAGCTCCATCGCCTCGCTGTCAAAACATTCCTCAATGTTTTTCTGGAATACATTGGTCGCCTCGACTGCAAGGGGGCTGTCCATATAAACCTCAAAATCCGGCATATCGGGAATAAGATTTTCCTCCTTGATCCGCCTTATGAAATAAAGCATCTCCTGGGTACGTCCGACCGAAAAGGCAGGGATCACGAGATTGCCGCCCCTCCCAAGGGTATGCTTTATCACCTCAGCAAGAGCTCCCGCAAAATCAACAGGTTTATCATGTTCCCTGTCTCCGTAAGTGGATTCTGTCAGGATATAATCCGCATCATCTATGAATTCCGGATCTCTTATAAGGGGCTGGTCTATATTTCCTATGTCTCCCGAAAAGACGATCTTTCTATTTTCTCCGTCCTCATACAGCCACACCTCTATGGATGAAGAACCCAAAAGATGCCCGGCATCAACGAACCTGATCTTTATATTATCGTTTATGGAAAGTATCTCATGGTAAGGACAGGGGACGAACTGCTCCATTACATGGATGGCATCCGCCACGGTATACATGGGTTCCACTTCTTCTCCGCCTGAACGCCTTGCCTTCCTGTTCTTCCATTCGCACTCTGATTCCTGGATATGGGCAGAGTCTCTCAGCATTATGTCGCAGAGCCCGCATGTAGCCCTGGTGGCGTAGATCTTTCCTCTGAACCCGTGATTGTAGAGAAGAGGGATCAAACCACTGTGGTCGATATGAGCATGGGTAACAAGCACAAAATCTATATCAGATACATTCACGGGTATCTCCTGTTTGTTATAAATATCAGGACCCTGATGCATACCACAGTCCACCAGAAAGCGAGTCCCGGCACACTCTACATAATGACAGCTTCCCGTCACTTCATGATCAGCTCCCAGAAATTCGATCTTCATATTAGCCCCCTTTACATAGTCAATAAATAAGCAAGGCATGCCTTACGGCATGCCCAGCAAAATTTCATATTCTGTCACTTAAGATTCTTAAGGAAATTCGGTTTTCCGCTGATCTTCGGTTCGGGCTGTACCGGACGTCTGATGGTATTCATCTGTCTCTGCGGTTCCTGACCGGAACGGTTTGCAAAATCCGGAACATTTATATCAAGTCCGCCTCTGTCAGAATCACGGGGTGTGATGCCGGATCTGTACATGGACTGGCTTCCCGTTCTCGGTGTAGTCTTCTGCGAATAATTTAGCTTCGAGAAGAGATCGTTCTTGTTATTATCCTTAAGACCTGTAGCGATGACTGTAACCGTGAGCGAATCATCCTCATCTTCCGTATCTGCGGCGCCCCAGATGATATTCGCATCTTCGCCGGTCAGATTCTCGACATATCCGAGAACGCCCGATACGTCTTCCATCTTGATATTGCCGACCATGCAAACAATGGCATTGGAAGCGCCCTCGATCGTGGTATCGAGAAGGGGACTCTCAGTCGCCATCTTTACAGCCTCAAGAGCTCTGTCATCTCCTGTAGCCGTACCGATTCCGATCTGGGCAATTCCCTTGTCCTTCATTGTCGTCCTGACATCAGCGAAATCAAGGTTGACCTCGTAAGGGCTGTTGATAAGCGAGGTGATTCCCTGTACTGACTGCTGGAGCACCTGATCTGCCAGCCTGAAGCCCTCTTTGAGTCCGAGATTTCTGCCTCCGAGCTTGAAAAGCTTCTCGTTCTGGATCACGATCAAAGTATCCACATTCTGTCTGAGCTTCTCTATGCCGCCGTTTGCGGTATTCATTCTCGGTCTGCCTTCGAAAAGAAAAGGCTTGGTAACAATTGCTACTGTCAGGATACCCTTGTCCTTGGCAAGCTTTGCTATGACAGGAGCAGCTCCTGTACCTGTGCCGCCGCCCATGCCGCATGTGACTATGACCATATCGGCTCCGTCCATCACCGATTCCAGATCCTCAGTGCTTTCTTCCGCCGCTTTTTCTCCTACTTCAGGAACAGCTCCGGCGCCGAGACCCTGTGTCACCTTTGCGCCTATTGCCACTTTATCGGGAGCCTTGCAAATCTTTAAAGCCTGTGTATCCGTATTGACACCTACAAGCTTTACTCCGCTTATTTTCGCATCCACCATCCGGTTGATCGCATTATTTCCGGCGCCGCCCACGCCTATTACCACGATTTTGGCATTGGACTTATTATCATCTTTTTCTTTTACATCTATTTCAACCAATGTGATCCTCCTTCACCATGCATCCTGTGAAACATGTGAAACTTTCTGCATATCAAATATATTCTATATGATGATCTTATTAAAATCAATTTATATCAACGCTTTTTTCCTGTTTTTTTTCGATTACTCCGCCGCGTCAAACACAATATCCCTGCTGTCAGGCGTCCAGTTCTCCATATGGAGCGTTCCCTTCTTGCCGTTAAGTTTTTCAATTATTTTCGCAGCCCTCATCATCTTCTCATTGATGTATTCATAAGTACCGAATGAGAGATCGATCTGCCCGCTTTTCGCGTCTACCGAGCGGCCGTTTTTGAAAGTTATGGAATCAAGCTGCATGCCATATTTTTTAAATTCTTTTATCATCACGAGAAGCGTGCTCTTCGTTTCATCCGTGACAGGAATCGGGCTGCCCTCTGAGACTTTTTTCAAATCTATATCAAGCCCGCTTACCGGCAGCACATTGTCAACGACTTTTTTTGACACCTCCGTCACATTTCCGTCGCTGTCAAAATAGACATTTTTCTTCCCTGTATCGATATATCCGGCAAGCTCCTTCGGCTTTACCTTTATAACTATCTCATCAGGCTTTGCGAAACTCAGAGTATAGGACTTTACAAACGGTATGTCATGCCTCGGCTTGATAATGCTTTTCACCACCTGATACAAGCCGTTGCTTTTATACTTTCCGGTGATCACATACTCCTTCACTTCATCCCCTGTCAAGACCTTCTGACCCTTCACGGTGTATGATCTCGTACAGAAGACGGTGGCCGAAAGTATAATAATAAGCATGACAAGGATCACTGCCGCGAGTAGTATATTGAAAAAATAAAAGGCAAAAGGACTTGTCCTTCTTCGTCGTTTTTTTCTTCTGCCATCAGCTCTTGCACGGGCTCTTTCCATATCATTTCTTCTCATAACATCACCATGCCATCTGCCTGCCTGGAAACCGAGAGCACTATTCCCATCTCCAAAAGCAAGATTATCACCGCTGAACCTCCACTGCTTACAAAAGGAAGGATCACGCCGGTATTCGGTATCATATTTGTCACGACCATAATATTTAATACGATCTGTATGGAGATATGTGCCAGCACTCCTATGGCTATGAAGGATCCGAACTGGTCACGCGCGTTCATGGCTATCCTTAAAAGTCTCCACAGAAGATAAAGATACATGATGATAAGAAGAATGGCTCCGAAAAATCCCATCTCTTCGCAAAGTATGGAAAAAATCATGTCATTCTGCTTCTCCGGCAGCAGGTTTTTCTGTATGCTCTGTCCGAATCCCTTCCCTGTCAGACCGCCGGATCCTATGGCATACATTCCCTGAATGGTCTGGTAGGCGTCATCTGAACTGCTCTTCTCGGGATGGAGCCAGGCTGACACTCTTCCAGCCCGGTATCCTTTGCTCAAAATTCCGACCAGACCACCAATAATGCCAAAGAGCGTGCATATTAATACAGAATGAAGTTTCTTGCAGGCAATTACCATCATCACAAACCAGATGATGGCTATGATCGCAGCCGTGGAAAGATTGCTCTTCAATACAGGCAGAACCAGGACACCTGTCAGAATAAATGAGACCAGGACAGCTTTAAAGCTGTCTATATGTTTTCCGCATCTCGGTATATATGCCGCAAGCACTATAATTAATGCAAGCTTTGCAAACTCTGAAGGCTGAAATTGGAATCTTCCGATAGAAAGCCACCTGGTTGAGCCGTTCCCAGCCTTTCCTGCGAATAAGACAAGCATACATAAAAGAAAAGCAACTACATATATACCAAAAGACATCTTTTCGTAATTATGATAATCAAAGACTGATACAATAAAAGCCAGAACCAGTCCTATCGCAATCTTAGAAAGCTGAGACATGGCATCAGAAGGACTTACGCTGTATAAAATCAGAAAGCCATAAATCATTATCATAAGCACCACAAGTATCAGCCTGTAATCACTGTGACCTCTTTTTTGTTTTTTCTGCTTTCTTACTTTATTCATTCAGCTTTCGCACATATTCCTTGAATATGTCTCCTCTTTCCTCAAAGCTTTTAAACATATCCCAGCTGGCACATGCCGGCGACAGAAGTACGGCGTCTCCGGAATCCGCCATTTCATAAGCCCTGTCAATCGCTTCTTCCAGCGAATTGCACATATGGTAGTCTTTGAAACCTGCCCTGTCACATGTCTCGGCAATGGTCTTTGCGGTAGTTCCGATAAGTTCAATTTCTTTTACCTTTCCCTTAAAATGTGAAACCCATTCATCAAAAGGAATTCCCTTATCATATCCACCTCCGATGAGAAGCGTAGGGCGGTCCATGGCGTCGACTGCCTTGATTGCAGCATCCGGATTTGTGCCTTTCGAATCATCATAAAATCTGACACCGCGCTTTTCCGTGACAAATTCTATCCTGTGTTCGACAGCCTTGAAAGACCTGAGCGCAGATCTTATGCATTCAAGCGGTACATTCATGGAAATCGCGCAGGCGATGGCGGCCATGGCATTCTCGTGATTGTGGGCGCCCACTATATTAAGCTCTGCCGTTTTTATTATCGGAGTCCTGTCTCCGTTTATCTCCGATATTATCTCTCCATCCTCTGTATATATACCGCCTGGCACCCGTTCTTTACTGGAGAAGAATATCACTTTGGTTTTAAGGGTCGATCCGAACTCTCTCAAAACTTTATCTTCATAATTCAGGACGCAGACATCGTCTGCTGTCTGGTTTTTTACTATATTTTCCTTTGCCTTTATATAGTTTTCCATCGTATGATGACGGTTCAGGTGATCCGGCGTGATGTTTAAAATCGCGCTTACGCGTGGATGAAACTCATCTATGGTCTCCAGCATAAAGCTGCTGATTTCTGCTACGATGACGCTTTTATCTCCTGTCTTGTCGGCGACGCCTGTATAAGGAATCCCGATATTTCCCACTACATATACGTCATCATAATATGTCTTCATAATTTCTCCGGTAAGCGCCGTAGTGGTCGTCTTTCCGTTCGTGCCGGTGATTCCTATCACAGTACCCTGACCCATCCTGTAAGCGAGTTCCACCTCGCCCCAGACAGGTACGCCGTAAGACCTTATCCTGTCCGCAAATTCAGTATCAACAGGCACTCCCGGACTGAATACGGCAGCCCGGCAGGACTTTATCACATCAGATGACGGCTCATCGCCTGTTACCTCATAGCCGCCAAATTCAGAATGGTCTTTTAGAAATTTTTCCCTGTCAAATCCGGAACCTGTATCAAGAAGCAGAAATTTCTCTCCCTTCCTCCGAAGAAGCGCGCAAGATGAAAGCCCGCTCTTTCCAGCTCCGATCACCAGATACATATCGCTCATATCACACCTCGATTTCTTTTTACATAGCCATCCAGCCAATCACCGAGAGAAGCACGGTGACTATGGTAAATACAGTCACGACTCTTGTCTCAGACCACCCCAAAAGCTCAAAGTGGTGATGGATCGGCGCCATCTTAAAGAGCCTCTTTCCATGACTTGCCTTGAAATATCCCACCTGAAGGATCACGGAAACCACTTCGATGAGATAAATAAATCCTACTATCAGAATAAAGAGCGGCATCTTCAGTGCATAAGCCATTCCGGCCACAAAGCCGCCCAGTGCCAGGGAACCCGTATCCCCCATGAAAATCTTTGCGGGAAAACTGTTGAAAAAGAGGAAAGCCATCAGCGCTCCCGCCATTGCAAAAGCTGCCGGAGCATATCCTGTTTTTAATGACATTGCTGCTGCCGCGAAAAAGAGGGCAACAGGAATCGTGACAGATGACGCCAACCCGTCAAGTCCGTCTGTAAAATTCGTACCGTTCACTGTTCCTATCACGGCAAAGAAAAGTATGGGCCAGGCTATAAAGCCGGGGTTTACAGTCTTGCCGCCGGTAAATGGGATCATCATATAAAGAGACTCATTTCCGGAACGCGCTATCATTATTCCAAAGATTGCGGTAAATACTATCTGAAGAAGGAGCTTCTGCCACCAGAGAAGTCCGTCGGTCCGCTTCAGAACGACCTTCAGATAATCGTCGATAAAGCCTATGGCACCGAATCCGACAGTCAGTATGATCACAGGAAAAATGGAATGATCAAATCCCGCGAAAATAAGAGATGATGTTAAAAAGGCTATAAGTATTCCGATTCCGCCCATTGTCGGCGTCCCGTTCTTTTTCTTATGACTCTTAATGTATTCTCTCTCTGTCTGATCGGCTCTTAATTTATTCATCAGCTTTATAACAAAGGGCATAATAATCAGTCCTGTAAAGAAAGCTATGAAAAGCGCCGAATACTCTGATAACATATTAATTTCTCTTTCTAGTACCTGTGATTTTTTGTCATGAACCCTGATGAAATTGCATGCTTTCCATGCGTGTTCGGAGAATTTTGACAATACCTGCATCATTTTCCTGCCGGATACAGGGAATCGTAAACCGTGATCCCGGATGCCGCTTCCTCTTCCTCTGACGGAATGTTGAGATAAGGGATTATTCTCTCAAGTATTGCCTTATTGATCTCCAGTGTACCGTGGCAGGCGCTCTCCGCGCCCACATTCGGCACGTCGATTATAGTAAATATGACTATCTGCGGATCTTCAGCGGGAACATCACCTATAAAGGATATTACATAATGGTTCTCTCTCTTCGGAGATTTCTGGGCGGTACCGGTCTTTCCGGCCACCGAATATCCTTCGATCTCTGTCTTTTTACCTGTGCCGGCTCTTACTACCGTGCGAAGATACTGCTTCATAAGATCAGACGTATCCTTTGATATGGTGGTCTGTCTTACGACCGGATCAACCTTCCTTATCACATTTCCACCCGCATCCTCTACTCTATAGAGAAAATGCGGCTGGTAAAGCTTTCCGCCGTTTATTATGGATGAATAAGCCGCTGCCATCTGAATCATGGTAAGATTGAAGTTCTGACCGAATGAATTTGTCGCCAGATTTATATACGATCCCAGCTGATCCTTAGTAAATAGAAGCTTGGAAGTATCAGCTTCACCCGGCAGATCCACATTGGTCTTCTGACCGAATCCAAAAAGTCTCTGGTATTTTGAAAAATAATCAGGACCGATCTTTGCCGACATCTGCATCAGCGCGTCATTGCATGAATTTTTCAGCGCATCCTCGACGGTTTCCTGTCCGTGGCCGGCATGATACCAGCAGGGAACATAATTATTTCCTATCTGTTCACCTCCGTCGCAGTAGTAGCTGTCACTGGTCTTCACCGTGCCGGTATCCAGACCTGCAGAGATGGTAACAGGCTTAAATATGGAGCCCGGCTCAAATGAATTCGTTATCGGATAGGCCTGCCATATTGAATTCAGCGCGTTCTCTTTTATCTTGTCATCGGAAATTGGAATGTTGTTTCTCACACTCTTTCTGTTTTCATCCGATATGGTTTTAAGATCATCAATAGTATAATTGGAAAGATCCGAGTTGTTGTTTAAGTTGAATCCGGGGTAAGATGCCATAGCCAGTATCTCACCGTTATTAGGATTCATTACTATGCAGGCCGTATTCTGCGAGCCCAGCTTTTTAGTCTCTCCGCTGCCGTCATTTACGAGATGCTGATTGTTCCAGTTCTGTATTTCTTCCTCTACAGCCATCTGGATATTGGCATCGAGAGTGGTGACAATAGTCTTTCCGTCTTCAGGCTCCACTACCACCTTCTGAACATTCCTGTCAGAATCTATAAACCCGTAGGATCTGCCGTTTACGCCCTTCAATATCGAATCATATTCTCTCTCAAGTCCTATTGAACCTTCGCCGTTTTGAGACGATGTGAATCCTATCACACTCGCCGCAAGAGAGTCATAAGGATATATCCTCTTATAAACCTTTTCAAACCAGATGCCGTAAGGCTTCTTTTTGTCCGGCATCTTGTTCTTGCCGTTTACGATCTTATCCTTAAAAGCCTTCTCAAACGCTTCCTTCTCATCAGCTGTCACTTTCGCGATCATCTGATTATTGTTCTTGTCAAATTCCTTCGACCGAAGCGGTCTGTATCTGGAATTTTTATATTCCGTCAGTTCCTTCACCATCCGGTCGGCATCAACCTCAGGAAAATATTTCTTCACGGCATTGATCGTTATTTTTCTTCTTGCCTTTATCGTCTTGCGATCATCATTCAGAGCTTTACAGTCAATAATAACCTTATACATATCCACTGACGCCGCCAGAACGGTTCCGTTTCTGTCCTCTATCCTTCCTCTCTGATAGGGTATGGTCTGGTTGGCGTTGTTCTGCTGGGCAAGCACCTTCTTTTCATATTCAGGTCCGCTCTTCAATTCTATATAAATAATGCGGCCGATAATAAATACAAACAGGATGCAGATTAGGCCATAAAAAGCAAATAACCTGTTCTGCATCCTTATAAATAACTTAGGCTGATGGTCTTCCTGTTTTTGATTTGTCTTCTTTTTCTTTACAGCTCTTATGACTGTCTTCTTTCTCATTTGGGAATATCCTCATACTGTGTCATATAATCCGTATCATCCACACTATAATACACTATCTGGTCACTTCCCGCATATACCATCCCCAGCTGATTGGCAGCGATATCCCTTACATTATTTAAGTTCATGCCTGACGCCATGGCATTTCTTCTGGATGCAATGTCGGATTTTTTCTCCGTGATCCTATTCTCGACAGCCGCGACTTCCTTCATGTTTTTATTAATATCATTCTGAAGATAGAGATAAAAACCGAATACAGAAGAAATCACAAGAGTCACGGCAGCTGCCTTCATGGCGCTTAGTCTGTTCCTTCTGGCCGCCTCAGCCCTTCTTCTTTCCCGCTCCCGGCGAACCCTCTCTTTTCTTCTCTGTTCTTCGATCCGGCGTTCTTCTCTGGTAGGGAGCGGTTCATTTATCTCACGCGCAGCAGAACCTTCAATATAATATCTCTTTACCTTTGCCATTCCATACCCCTTTTTATTTCTTTACGAAGACTCTCAAATGAGCGCTTCTGGATCTCTTGTTTTCGCTAAGTTCACGTTCGCCCGGAAGGATGGGCTTCCTTTTCAGTACATGGCCTTTAGATACGCGCCCGCAGACACATACCGGAAATTCCGGAGGGCATATACATGGATTTTCATTCTTCCTGAAATCCGCCTTTACTATGTGATCTTCCAGCGAATGGAAAGTGATCACGCATAACCTGCCTCCGGGATTCAGAATATCTATCATCCCGTCCAGACTGTCTTTCAAGACAGTGAGTTCTCTGTTTACCTCTATCCTTATCGCCTGAAAGGTGCGCTTTGCCGGGTTTCCCCCGGTGCGTCTGCCTTTTGCCGGAATGTTTTTCTCAATTACTCTTATAAGATCTCCCGTGGTATTAAGAGGCTTAATATTTCGTTCTCTTACTATTCCGCGGGCGATCTCTCTTGCGTATCTTTCTTCGCCGTAGTCTCTTATCACCTCAAAGAGCCTGTCCTCAGGATAGGTGTTTAAGACAATAGCTGCCGTGGAAGGGTTTCTCCTGTCCATCCGCATATCCAGCGGCTCGTCTGGATTTTGATAAGAAAAACCCCTCTCCGGGGTATCTATCTGATAGGAGGATACTCCGAGATCCAGGACTATTCCGTCAACAGACGATATGCCAAGATTTTTCAGGATCGAGACCATGTTCTCATAATTATCACGAACCAGAGTGACACGATCCTTATAATCCTTAAGCCGCTCTCCGGCAGCTTTTATAGCATCGTCATCCTGATCTATCCCGATAAGTCTGCCACCGGGCTCAAGTCTTTTTGCTATTTCAAGAGAATGTCCTCCGCCTCCGAGAGTACCGTCTACATATATGCCTGACGGTTTGATATCCAGACACTCGATCGTCTCTCCGAGTAGGACAGAATAATGTCTGAATTCCATCTTTCCTCACAAATTAAGTCCAAGATCGGAGAGCTTCTCAGCGACCTCGTCCATCTCATCATCACTATATGTGTTCTTGTCGGTAAATCTCTTTTTGTCCCAGATTTCAGCACGGTCAAGCACTCCGACTATAACGACCTCGCGGTCAATTCCGGCATATTCTCTCAGAGACTGAGGTATCAGAAATCTTCCCTGGGAATCAAGTTCCACCGGAGCCGCTCCCGCGAAGAAAAATCTTGTAATCTTGCGCGCATCCTTATTAAACTGCGGCATAGTCCTGAACTTTTCCTCTATGTTTTTCCACTCTTTCTCTCCATAGCAATATAGGCATCCGTCGAATCCCTTGGTTACTACGAATGAATCTCCAAGCTCATAACGAAGTTTGGCGGGAATAATAAGACGGCCCTTCGCGTCAAGGTTATGATTGTATTCACCCATCAGCATAAGAGCTCATCCTCCCTTCCAATACTGCTAAAGCTTCTGTCGTGGATAACTGCTTTAATGAGATGAAGTAATCCACATAGTTCTCAACTTATCCACCACTTCGTGGCACTATGTTGCACTTCCCTCACAACACAATAAAATATAAAGGAAAAAAGGCATGTTTTCAATACGAAAAGCTGTTCGAAAAGGCTTGAAATCAAGGGTTTTCAGGATGGTGGTGGATAATCCCACACTATATATACGACGTGGGTTCACATCCCACCCAACATATAGTTTTATTGTAATTTTGCACAAAATTTCCATCAAAAAATTGGCAGTAAAAAACCCCGCCGGTTTCCCGGCAGGGCTATATCACAATATAATCAACTGAAACCATCAGAATATCTGGGTGATTTACTTTCTATATTGTGTTTTATTTTTCAGCGGTCTTATTTGTCTTTTTCATCCGCTCCTTCAATATCTCAGGCGATGGATTCACTTCTTCCGGAGATATGAATTCACCCCTCTTTACAGCTCTTCTGTACAGAACTATCAGGGCAATGACACCTGCCACCACCATTACGGCAGCCAGGAGCTGTGATACGGGGATCCCCGTATTGAAAAGAATAAGCTGATCGGTTCTAAGTCCTTCGACCCAGAACCTTCCCAGTCCGTAAGCCGCAAGATATGTGAAAAGCATCTGTCCGCGGAACTTTACATGCTTCCTTAATATCAGAAGCAGAATCAGCACACCCACGCTCCAGAGGGATTCATAGAGGAAGGTCGGATGGACTGATATAAATGTAGTACCGCCATGCACTACTGTGTGTTTAAGCATCTCAGGTCTCAGATCATCGACTGATCTCACCCGGTCAAGGGGGATCTGCATGGCGAAAAGCCCGTTTGTATACTGACCGAAGGCTTCCCTGTTAAAGAAATTGCCCCAGCGTCCCAGAGCCTGACCTACCGGAACACCTATTATGCATGTGTCAGCAGCTCGAATAAATGAGATCTTTTTGATTCGGCAGACCACATATCCTGTGATCAAAGCGGCTATGATGCCTCCGTAAATCGCAAGTCCTCCGTTTCTTATATTAAATATCTGAATCGGATCGTCCTTATACATGGACCAGGCAAAGATCACATAATATATTCTTGCTCCGACCACTGAGAAAATAAGACACCAGATTATGATATCAAAATAGTCATCCTCATTCTGTCCGGTTCGCTTTACCTCATGCAATATAAGAGCAGAGCCCAGTATCATTCCAAGCGCCATTGTTATACCGTAGAATGCTATCGGAAAGTTACCGATCATTATCTTCTGACCGACATGTCTCAGCACTATATGAAGATGCGGAAAAATTATAGCGTCTTCCATTTTTCCTCCTTAATGAATAAACATGGCATCACCGAAGCTGAAGAAACGATATTTTTCCTTCACTGCCTCTTCATAAGCCGAAAGTATATGTTCTCGTCCGGCAAGGGCGGACACAAGCATGATAAGCGTTGACTTCGGCAGATGGAAGTTCGTGATCAAAGCGTCCACGACCTTGAAGCGGTATCCGGGATAAATAAATATATCCGTCCATCCGCTTCCCGGCTCTATATGACCATTGTCATCTGCTGCCGCCTCAAGAGTCCTCGTTGATGTAGTTCCCACGGCTACGATCCTTCTGCCCTCGGATTTGGCTCTGTTTATCATTTCGGCAGCCTCCGGAGTCACCCTGTAATATTCTGAATGCATATGATGATCAAGGACATTCTCCTCCTTTACGGGGCGAAAAGTTCCAAGACCTACATGGAGAGTGATCTCCGCGATTTCCACTCCCATATCCTTTATTTTCTGAAGGAGCTCCTTTGTAAAATGAAGTCCCGCGGTGGGAGCTGCTGCCGAACCGTCATATTTTGCGTAGACAGTCTGATAGCGGTTCTTGTCCTTCAATTTATGAGTGATGTAGGGAGGCAGGGGCATCTGTCCGAGCTTATCAAGTATCTCTTCAAAAATGCCCTCGTAGGAAAACTTCACTATCCGATTGCCCTCATCGACTATATCAGTGACCTCTCCCTTCAAAAGCCCGTCACCAAAAATAATCTTCTGCCCTATCCTGGCATTCTTTCCCGGCTTGACAAGAGTCTCCCACTCATTGTCAGTCCTCCTTTTAAGAAGGAGAACCTCTACATGGCCTCCGGTTCCCTCTTTCTCGCCAATCAGCCTTGCCGGAATGACCTTTGTGTTGTTGATCACCAGACAGTCGCCCGGCTTCAGATATTCCGTAATATTATAGAAATGGCTGTGCTCTACGGCTCCCGTTTCCTTATCCAGTACCATCAGCCTGGAATCCGCCCTCTTAACGAGCGGATCCTGAGCAATCAATTCTTCCGGAAGATGATAGTCGAAATCTTCCAGACTCATTTTATTAATTTCTGACATTACTTTGCCTTCGTTCCTTATTATTTCCTTAAAGTGATCCCCTTTTCGGCAAGACCTGTGATGATGCTGTCCATGCCGGAATTTACATCACTGTCAGAAAGATTTCTATCCTTTGCCCTGAAGGTCAGAGTATAGGCAAGGGACTTCTTTCCCTTTTCTATCCTGTCACCCTCGTATACATCAAATAATTTGTAGCTTTCAAGATACTCTCCGCCTAAGCGATCGAAGACTTCCTCTACATCACCTGCCTGAATATCCGCCGGGCATACTAAAGACAGATCTCTTGCTGATGCGGGGAAATTCACTATGCCTGTGTATTTCTTATCAAACGATGCCATCTTTACTATCCACGGCATATCGATCACAGCCACGATCACCCTCTCTCCGATCGAATAATTCCTGCAAACCAGAGGATGAACTTCACCAAGATAACCTACCACCTGTCCGCGCACGATGATATCAGCATGTCTTCCCGGATGGAGATAAGGTCTGTCAGAATTCTGATCATACTTGATCTTATCGTTTATTCCCATGCGCTCCATGAGTTCCTCTACGACGCCCTTCATATCATAAAAATCTCCGTCGCCGTACATTCCGAATGTAAGAGTCATTCTCTCATCCGGCAGCTCTTTAAGCGGAAGACTCTTTGGAATATAGATATTTCCCATCTCATAGAGTCTTACTGATTTGTTTCTCCTGTTATAGTTTGTGGAGAGGGATGTCAGTATTCCATTTAAGGGAATTGTTCTCATAATGGAGAAATCTTCACCGAGCGGATTCGCTATCTCTATACATTTCCTGAGCGGAGAATCCGCAGGAATAAGGAGCTTGTCAAATACTTTCGGGCTCTCAAACGAATAGACCATAGCCTGTGAAAATCCGGTGTACTGAGCCAGATCACGGGCGATCTTTTCTATTCTCATCTTGTAAGAAAGTTTGCCTGTGGTGGACGTACCCTTGGGAAGAGTAGTAGGAATATTATTGTAACCGTAAAATCTCGCGACTTCCTCTGACATATCGGCAAAGTTGATGAGATCCTGTCTCCATGACGGCACTACTATCTCGTTTGTGCTTTCATCATAATCCAGATCTATGTTTTTAAAGTAAGAAAGCATTTCCTCTCTTGTCACATTAGTGCCAAGTCTTCTGTTATATACATCAGGCTCGAATGGTATGCGCCTGCCTTCTTTCTTCTCAGGATAAATATCTATGACGCCACCTATTACTGTTCCGGCGCCGAGCTCCTCTATAAGATCGCAAGCCCGGTTCATGGCATTGATCGCATTATTGGGATCAAGACCCTTCTCAAAGATGGACGATGCATCCGTACGGAGTCCGAGTCTCTTTGACGAAAGCCTTATATTTGTCCCGTCAAAGCATGCTGACTCAAAAAGCATGGTCGTTACATTGTCGGTGATCATCGAATTCTCGCCGCCCATTATTCCGGCAATTCCTATTGGCTTCTCTCCGTCATTTATCATAAGAATATCATGATCCAGCTGCCTGTCCTGCCCGTCAAGAGTTCTGAAAGTCTCGCCGTCATTTGCGCGGGCTACCCTGATCTTATGATTTTTTATTGTATCAAGATCATAGGCATGCATGGGCTGACCGTATTCGACCATGACATAATTTGTAATATCGACTATGTTGTTAATAGGTCTGATGCCCTGAGCCCTGAGCCGCTTCTGCATCCATGCGGGTGAAGGCGCGAGACGGATGTCTTTTACTGCGCGCGCAGTGTATCTCTTGCACAGGCTGTCATTTACTTCAACCGATATATAATCATTGATGTCGCCCTCGCCTTTTACTTCATGTACCTCAGGAAATCTCTTCTTCAAACCGAAAGTAGCCGCTGCTTCTCTGGCAAGACCGAGTACGGAGAAGCAGTCAACTCTGTTGGATGTGATCTCGTATTCCACAGCGGTATCATGAAGACCTAGCGCTTCAATGGCGTCATCTCCGGGCTTTACTCCCGAATCAGGATCAAATTCATAAAGACCTGATTCAGGTGCCTCAGGGTAAAGATCTCGTGTCTGACCGAGCTCTTCAATAGAACACATCATTCCGTCCGACTCTATGCCGCGCAGCTTTCCTGATTTTATCTCAATGCCGCCAGGCGTCTTTTCTCCATTGTGGCTTCCTGCCACCTTTCCTCCCGGAAGGACTACCGGCGTAAGCATTCCTTCTTTCGCATTCGGAGCACCGGTCACGATCTGAATTTCCCTGTCTCCGATATTCACCTTGCATATTACAAGATGGTCTGCGTCAGGATGCTTTTTGATCTCGTCGATACGACCGACTACTATATTCTTTAAGTCTTTGTCAAAAGTCTCGTAAAATTCCACCTTGGATCCGGACATTGTCATTGCATCGCAGAATTCCTGAGGTTCTGCATCAAGTCCCGGAACCAGGTCTTTTATCCAGTTAAGTGATGTTCTCATCTTTTCTCCTTATTAAAAGCTATATCAGAACTGATCCAGAAATCTTATGTCATTCTCATAGAGAAGTCTCATATCATCTATCTCATACTTAAGAAGCGCTATACGCTCCAGTCCGATTCCAAAGGCAAATCCGGAATACACATCCGGATCGATACCTGACATTTCGAATACCTTCGGATGCACCATTCCGCATCCCAGGATTTCTATCCAGCCTTCACCCTTGCAAAATCTGCAGCCCTTGCCGCCGCACTTGAAGCATGAGACATCCATCTCTGCTGAAGGTTCCGTAAACGGAAAATGATGCGGTCTGAACTTGACCTTTGTATCTTTGCCGAAAAGCTCCTGGACAAATTCTTTCAGAGTCCCCTTAAGATCCGCCATGGTAATTCCCTTATCGATAACCATTCCTTCTATCTGATGAAAGGAAGGGGAATGGGTGGCGTCCACTTCATCAGCCCTGAATACCCGTCCCGGCGCTATCATTCTGATTGGAGGCTTCTTTGCTTCCATCTGCCTAACCTGGACAGGCGATGTCTGAGTACGGAGAAGAATGTCCTTCGTTATATAGAAGGTATCCTGCTCATCTTTTGCCGGATGGTTGGCAGGAATATTCAGTGCCTCGAAATTATAATAATCCTTCTCAACTTCAGGTCCCTCGACTACCTCGAAGCCCATTCCGGTAAAAATTCTCTCTACATCAGCAAGCACAGCCGTGTTAGGATGAGGATGTCCTATCTTATGACGTCTGGCGGGAAGTGTCACATCTATGCGCTCATCTTCAAGCCTCTTAATAAGATCTTCATTCTGCATAGCCTCCATTCTGGCCTTGAGGCTGCCCTCGATCTCGTCTCTTACCTTGTTGACCATCTGACCCACCTTGGGTCTGTCCTCAGGAGGCACATCCTTAAGTCCCTTCAGGAGATCCTTTAATGCGCCTTTCTTTCCCAGAAGCTGTACCCTTACGGTATTCAGCTCATCCAGAGACGATGCGCCTTTTATGCGGGAGTCCGCATCAACTCTTATTTTTTCCAACTGTTCATCAATCATCTCATACCTCCATAATAAAAAACAGGTTCCGTCCCATATAAAGGGACGAAACCTGTCCATACAAAGCTCCGCGTTACCACCCTATTTCCGGTCTCCCGGCACTCATTTGCCGCGTGTCGTGCGGAATACGCCGGCGCCTACTTAAATGTTCAGCTCCAGAGGCTCGCGCATGAAATTCATTCCGCCGTCGAACGCTCTCAGCAAAATGCGTTCTCTCTGTCTGATTCGGTAGAAGTTACTGTGTGCGGTCATAGCCCATACAGCCCGTATTCTAGCAAATATTTCTTCTAAAATCAATCAAAATAAAAACCCGAAATGCCGTGCCTGCGCTATTGACTCCTAGCCATCGGCCAGGTGGGCAACCGCAGCAGCGTCATCTGCCTACCACAACGAGAGGTCTGACATCCGGCGCGCAATATAGGAATCCCTTTTAAAGTACTTGTAGGTTCAAACTGCGCAAGTGATATCGAACATTTCAGGCAAGATCATTATAACACATGGCAGATTCCTCCGCTACTTGAATATGACACTTCAAAATGATAAACTGAATTGGAAAATTTACGAAAAGCAAGACCATTTCCTCAGAGAAAAGGAGGTTTATTTTGTCAGAAACAAAATCATTTTCCGAAATAACTCCGGAACTTAATAAGCTTGCAGCAGAAGCTGACAAGGCTTCTTTTGTTGACCCTGAGCTCTATGTTAAAAATAATGTGCAGCGCGGACTCCGCGATATGAACGGCAAGGGCGTGCTTGTCGGCATCACCAATATATCCGAGGTCAACGGAAAGCGTGTGATAAATGGAGTTGACACTCCAATACACGGAGAACTCTTTTACAGAGGCTACAATGTAAAGGACATAGTAAGAGGTCTCGATGCAGATAACCACTTTGGCTTTGAGGAATGTGCCTTTCTCCTTCTATTCGGGCATCTGCCCACGAGAAGCGAGCTTGACAGCTTTATTGATATTCTTTCTGATTACAGGTCTCTTCCTCCGAATTTTGTCCGTGACGTCATTATGAAGAAGCCTTCAAAGAATCTTATGAACGCTCTTGCGCGGTCTGTTCTGACTCTATATTCATATGATGACAATGCTGATGACACAACTCTCCCCAATGTACTGAGACAGTGCCTGCAGCTCATAGCAATGTTCCCGCTTCTATCTGTCTACAGCTATCAGTCATACAGACATTATCATAACCTTGACAGTCTGATCATACACAGACCTGAAAAGGGATATTCCACATCAGAAAATATTCTTCACTGTCTGAGAGACGACAAGAAATTCTCTCCGCTCGAAGCGAAGCTTCTTGATGTGGCTCTTATTCTCCACATGGAGCATGGCGGCGGCAACAATTCCACTTTCACAACTCATCTGGTGTCATCCACTCTTACTGATACCTATTCAGTTATCGCGGCTGCACTCGGTTCCCTGAAAGGACCCCGTCACGGCGGCGCAAACCTGAAGGTCATCCACATGTTTGATGATATGAAGAAGCATATCACAGACTGGACCAGCGAAAAGCAGGTCAGTGATTATCTGAAAGCCCTCCTCCATAAGGAAGCCTTTGACAGAAGGGGTCTTATTTACGGTATGGGACATGCAGTGTATTCGCTTTCCGATCCCAGAGCTGAAATATTCAGATCCTATGTAGAGCGTCTTTCCGAAGAGAAAGGTTACCAGAAAGAGATGGCTTTATATGAGCTGGTCGCAAAGCTGGCTCCGGAGGTTATCGCAAAGGAAAGAAAGATTTATAAGGGCATCTGCCCCAATGTCGATTTCTATTCAGGTTTTGCCTACCAGATGCTCGGTCTTCCGGAGGAACTCTATACGCCGATCTTCGCCATTGCAAGAATCGCCGGCTGGAGCGCCCACAGGCTGGAAGAGATCTCTCATAATGACAAGATCATGCGTCCTGCCTATATGACGGTCTGCCCGCATAAGGAATATATACCTCTGGACAAAAGATAATAAAAAAGGGGGCTGTGAAATAATCACAGCCCCTTTTTCTGTCTCACATCAATATATTATTTCTCAGATGAGACCAATAAAGTCACCTTGCCGAATGTGTAATCAATGGGAATCTGATAAGTTGACTGTGAAAAAGTTATATTGCTCTTCTCTTCTCTTACCGGCGGATCGAGAGACAGTTCAACCGATGATTCATTAGAGATATTTACACAGAAGAGACCGTTATGGAGATTCAGAAAATCTTCAGCGCTTGCCATTACATATTCATCAAATTCATCAAATCTCATCTTCGCATATCTTGACGCAAAGCGGACGGCAGTCTCTTTTTCCATAATAAGACCTGTCGACATCCTAGCCTGACCGCTTATTTTCTGCGTTATGCCGAATTCGCAGTCGACCGATTTTACTACCAACGGCTCCATCGGTGTGAAATCATCTCCGATAAATCTGACGAGATCATTAAAGAGAAGATTTACATACATGATAATGTTCCGGTCGATTGGGCTCACGCCGGCAAAGAAAGCTCCGACTATCTTTTCTGTCTTTGAATTGTCCTCGCTTCCCATATCATCAATACCTGTCTCATCCTGATAATCCCTCAGGTATTCCTCCAGCTGGGAATTTGTTATTGCGCCCAAATCCACCAGATTCTGTCCAAGCAGCAGAAAGTCGGGATTCTGCGATTTAAGGAGTGAGTCCACCTGTTCCTGTGTCAGATACTCTCTCTCAACTGCGATCTCACCAAAACGCTTATCTTCCCTTGTCTGCATATAGCAGACCTCGTTCACTTCAGCCGGAGTCATTAAACCTTCGTGCATAGCAAGTGTTCCGAGCCTGATTCTGGAATCCGAGAGTCTCGATATGGCCTTATTCAGCTGATCCGTAGTGATTAAATCCCTACCCAGCAGATAACTTCCGAAAAACTGAGCATACATAATTCGTCAATCCTCTCTAAGATGGTTTTTTATGACTCTCCTTATCTGATCATAAGAAAACGGTTTCTGGACAAAATCCTCTGCGCCGGCCTCAATGGCAGCCTTCAGCTGACTCTGCGTGCCAAGCGATGATACTATTACAATATCAGCGTCCTCATCGTATTCCATTATCTGCCTGACCGCACTAATGCCGTCCATCTTTGGCATTACTATATCCAGAAAAGTAATATCAGGGTGAAATTCTCTGTATTTCTTTACTGCTTCCTCTCCATCAGCTGCCTCATCGATCTCGGTGTCAGGACTTACGGTCTTTATAAAATCCCCAAGCTGTTTCCTTGCCAGTATCGAATCGTCTCCAATAAGCACCTTAAGATTTGATCCCATAGCGATCCCCCTTTTCTATTTGCTTTTACATAATTCTACACCATTTTCTTAATATCGAGAAGATATATATGATATAAAAATCAATTAACATGGAGCTTCTTCGTTGCAAGGATTCATTCGCTTTTTGCCAAGAGATGTCACAGTGGTGGCTCTTGGCTTCATTGAATCCTTGCAACGAAGTTTTTCATTATTGATGTGGGAAGTTTTAGTATATGATACAATCATAAAATATATGACATATGTCAAACCGTGATCAAGAGAAAGGAAAATCAATGAACAAAAATACAATAATGGTTATATTTGGAATCATACTTTTGGGACTGGGAATATTTATTATAGTAAAGGCATTCCAGATGAAGAAGAGCGGTCATATAAGCGATCTCTTCGTATCACCTGACGAAATGAAAAAATGCAGGGACGAAAAGAGCTTCGTAAACGAGCTCTTCATGCCCTGCATCATATTTGGTCTGGTCTCAGCCGGTTTCGGCATAGAAGAATTTCTGAATTTAGTCTTCAAATTTCCTTATGTCGAATCTGTAGTTGCCGTAGCCGTCTTCCTTGCGGTCTGGATATATTTCTCACATATGCTTCGTGTAAAGAAAGATAAGTATATAAAGCCGTTCTGATACCGACATATATTTTCCTGACACTTCAGCGTTTATTAACAAAAACTTCCTACATCAAAAAATTAAAATCTTCGTTGCAAGGATTCGTGGAAGCCATGAGATGTCACAGTCCGAGAAACTTAAGCACGGTATTCTGCATCTCATTTACTTCGCAGATAGTCTTGTGCCTGATCTCGGCATTTTTTATTTCTTTTATGGCGTCAGGTATATCGGTCTTCGCGACAGCTGAGAGCTTGTCAGTAAGATCTATATCGCTGAGTGACGGATCATCGCATCCGATTGCCTTCATGACAGATCTCGTAAACTTATATGGGCTGGCTGTAGACGCGATCACAGTCTTTGTCTTATCACCGGTCTTGTCCTTATATTTCCTGCATACACGGCTGGCAACGGCTGTATGTGTGTCAATCACATAACCGCAGTCATTATATACAGTCCTTATCTCATCGGCGGTCTCATCTTCACTTGCAAAATCGCCATAGAATTCAGGCACTGACGCACGAAGGTCCTCCGGCTTTATCTCATATTCACCGTCGTCCTTAAGCTCATTCATGAGCATCACGGTCTTCTCTGCGGAATCCCCTTCAATATGATAGATAAGTCTCTCAAGATTTGAAGATATCAGAATATCCATTGACGGAGACATTGTGAGATGGAAATCTCTCTTCCTGTTATATACTCCGGTTCTGAAGAAATCAGTAAGAACGTTATTCATATTTGAAGCGCAGATAAGCTTGTCAATTGGCGTACCCATCTGCTTTGCGTAGTATGCCGCAAGGATGTTGCCGAAATTCCCGGTCGGCACCGTCACATTTATCTTTTCTCCGTCCTCGATCTCCTTATTGGCGAGAAGCCTTGCATAGCTTGCCACATAATAAGCCACCTGAGGTATCAGACGTCCTATGTTGATGGAATTTGCTGATGAAAACTGATATCCGCCTTTTGACAGGGTATCATTCAACTCTTTGTCATTGAACATCCGCTTCACACCTGTCTGGGCTTCATCAAAATTACCATTGATTCCGACTACGAATGTATTATCGCCCTTCTGGGTGACCATCTGCATTTTCTGAATCTCGCTGACACCGTCCTTTGGATAGAAAACAATAATCTTGGTACCCGGCACATCAGCAAAGCCCGCAAGAGCTGCCTTTCCGGTATCGCCTGATGTGGCTGTCAGGATAACGATATCATTTTTAATATTGTTCTTCCTTGCTGACGTAGTCATGAGATAAGGCAGGATCGACAGAGCCATGTCCTTGAAAGCTATTGTTTTCCCATGGAAAAGTTCAAGGTAATAAGCCATGTCAGTCTTTACAAGAGGGCATATCAAAGGGGTATCGAATTTGCTGTCATAGGCGCTGTTTACACAGTGTCTGAGCTCCTCTTCGGTAAAATCGGTGAAGAAAAGCTTCATTACATTATAGGCTATCTCCTGATAGCTCATCTCCGACAGTTCTTTCATACTCTTGTCAAGAGCAGGGATCTCTGTCGGCACATAGAGACCTCCGTCCGGTGCCAGTCCCTGAAGAATGGCAAGAGACGCTGTCCTTACATCATTTTTGTTTCTGGTGCTTACATACTTAAGTGACATTTTTTATCCTCTCGTAAATGAAGATTTCAGATGTTCCATCCGGATAGTTTAGTAATGTTTATCGAGACGTCTCCGTCCGGATCATTGTAACAATATATTCTAAGACAGCTCAGTCCGGATCATTGTAACAATATTTTCTGAGACGTCTCAGCCCGGACTTTTGTAACATCATATCAGACGTTTCCGCCGAGATTTATATAATTTACAAGCCCGCCCGCATCGATAAGCTTCTGCATGAATTCAGGAAACGGCTGTCCTTTATAAGTCTTTCCGGTAGTCTTATCAGTAATGACTCCTGTTTTGAAATCCACTTCTACCCTGTCGCCTCCTCTTATCTCCTCGGAAGCTTCAGGACATTCTATTATGGGAAGCCCTATATTTATTGAATTGCGGTAGAAGATCCTGGCAAATGTCTTTGCTATCACGCAGCTGATGCCGGCAGCCTTTATTGCTATCGGCGCATGCTCTCTTGAAGAACCGCATCCGAAATTGGAACCTGCGACGATAATATCTCCAGGTTTTATGTGCTTATTGAAATCAGGATCGATGTCCTCCATGCAGTGTGCGGCAAGCTCCGATGGTTCCGATGAATTCAGATACCTTGCCGGGATTATTACATCTGTATCCACATTATCAGGAAAGGCATGAACTGTTCCTATGGCTTTCTCCATTTTATTCCTCCTTTCAATCAATATCCGCCGGATCAGTTATATATCCGGTAAGAGCGGATGCCGCTGCCACGGCAGGGCTCGCGAGATATATCTCCGAATCGACGGCACCCATACGTCCGACAAAATTACGGTTGGTTGTAGAAACGCACTTTTCGCCGCTTGCCAGTATGCCCATGTAACCTCCCAGGCAGGGCCCGCATGTAGGAGTCGAAACCACGGCTCCGGCCTCAATGAAGGTCTTCAGATATCCCTTTTCCATAGCTTCAAGATATATCTTCTGCGTAGCGGGAATAATTATGACTCTTATTCCCTTCTTGACCTTTCTGCCCTTCATGATATCCGCCGCTATTCGAAGATCGGAAATTCTGCCGTTGGTGCATGAACCGATCACTACCTGATCTATGGCAATGTCCTTTGCCTCTTCTACCGGGTGCGTATTTTCCGGAAGATGAGGATATGCGACTGTGGGTCTGAGCGTTGACAAATCAATATCTATGGTCTTTACATATTCAGCATCGGGATCAGCCTCATAGATTACAGGTTTCCTCTCAGAGTGAGCGCTGATATATTCAAGCGTCAGATCATCTACGGGGAATATTCCGTTCTTTGCGCCTGCCTCTATAGCCATATTTGCAATCGTGAAGCGGTCATCCATTGTAAGATATGATACTCCGTCGCCTGTAAATTCCAGCGACTGATAAAGAGCGCCGTCCACTCCTATCTCACCGATGAGATAAAGGATCACATCCTTGCCGCTGATAAAGGGCCCGGGCTTGCCATGAAGAACCACTTTTATAGCAGACGGTACTTTGAACCAGGCTTTTCCCGTAGCCATACCTGCTGCCATATCCGTAGAGCCTACTCCTGTAGAAAAAGCCCCGAGCGCTCCGTATGTACATGTATGCGAATCTGCTCCAATCACAGCATCTCCGGCTACTACCAGACCTTTCTCCGGCAGAAGAGCATGCTCGATCCCCATCTCGCCGACATCAAAATAGTTTGTGATATTATTCCTGCAGGCAAAATTCCGAACCATCTTGCAGTGTTCAGCTGATTTGATATCCTTATTCGGAACGAAATGATCCATTACAAGAGCTATTTTGTCCTTATCGAATACACCTTCCTTTTTTACATTTCCGATTACATCTATGGCAACCGGAGTTGTAATATCATTGCCAAGCACGAGATCCAGATCAGCCTCGATAAGCTGTCCAGCGGTTACTGAGGGAAGACCCGCGTGAGCCGCGAGAATCTTCTCCGTCATAGTCATTCCCATGAGTACCTCCTTACAACACACATTTTCTAGATATTCTATCATATTATCAGACTAAATTCATTGAAAGCACAAAGAAAAACTCGTAAAATTATTAAGAACTGATACTTCCAACATCAATAATGAAAATCTTTGTTGCAAGGATTCATTAGTTTTTTGCTTTCAGATGTCACAGTGGTATCATCAACATTGGAATTGGAGAATATGCCATGGAGGGTGCATATATAGCGCAGAAAAAAAACGGAGAAATATATTACCGTTCATCTATCAATATACGTACCCACCACATTTCGCTCGGCGGGTACGATACTGAAGAAGAAGCTCACAGTGCGTATATGGAAGCCGCAAGGCTGCGCAATGACAGCAGCTGCACCATAGACAATTTCCGTGCCAGAACCACATTTCTTCCATATGATAAGGCCGTGTCCATAATAAATCTCCGTGACAACGGCATATACACTCCCACACCTATATATATGCGGAAAGATTATCTTTCCTATTTTCTGCATGACGGAAGAGAGCTCAAATTCGATACGGATGACCTCTTCTATTATTCCGGTCACAGAATACTTACCCGAGGCGGCTCATTTTATGTCAATGATTACGGATCCCAGTACAGGGTCCTGTCAAGGTACGGAGTGAAAAACTACGCGGTTCCGGGACGTGACTACACATTCGCCAATGGAGACAGAACCGATATGCGCCGTGCAAACATAATCATCTATTCTCACTACCACGGCGTCATAGCCCTGAGAGAACAAAAGCCTTTCGGATTTGAAGCAAGAATTCATCTGAACGGTGATTTCAGGATAGGAATATATAACGATGAAATAGAAGCCGCGATTGCATACAATAAAGCTGTCGATTATGTAAAAAACCGCCTGATCAAAAAAACCTTCCCGCAAAATTATATTGAAAGTATACGAGCTTCCGAATATGCCCAGATCTATTCGAGAATCATACTTCCCGAACATTTCAGAGCTGCTGTAGAATACTTTTTGAAACAGAGATAGTCAATCACCAAAAAGGGCCATCATCCCACGGTTAAAACCGTGGGATGATGGCCCTAAATGTTCTGTAACCCAAAAAGGATAATTAATGTACTTATGTTTAGTTGTTGATGAGCTTGTCGTCTTCGTTGTTCCAGCTGTAGAGCTTTCTGATTTCCTTGCCGATTGCTTCTGAAGGATGAGCTGCAGCAACCTTTCTCATGCCCTCGAAGTGGATACGACCGTTCTTCATATCCTGAACGAAATCAGATGCGAATGTACCATCCTGAATGTCAGAAAGGACAGCCTTCATAGCCTTCTTTGTGTCCTCAGTGATGATCCTGGGTCCGGATACATAATCGCCGTACTCAGCTGTATTGGAGATGGAGTAGCGCATTCCTGCGAAACCTGACTGGTAGATAAGATCAACTATAAGCTTCATCTCATGAATGCACTCGAAGTATGCGTTTCTCGGATCATAACCTGCTTCGCAGAGAACCTCAAAACCTGTCTGCATAAGCTTTACAACACCGCCGCAAAGGACTGCCTGCTCACCAAAGAGGTCTGTCTCTGTCTCAGTCTTGAATGTGGTCTCAAGAAGTCCTGCACGAGCTCCGCCAAGAGCGTCGCCGTAAGCCAGAGCATAATCAAGAGCCTTGCCTGTAGCATCCTGCTCAACAGCAACGAGACACGGTGTGCCCTTGCCTTCCTGGTACTCGGAACGTACTGTGTGACCGGGAGCCTTGGGAGCGATCATTGTGACATCTACATCCTTAGGAGGAATGATGAGTTTGTAGTTGATATTGAAACCATGAGCGAACATAAGCATATCGCCGGCCTTGAGATTCGGAGCGATCTCGCTCTTATATACATCAGCCTGAAGCTCATCAGGGATGAGGATCATAATAACATCAGCCATCTTTGCTGCCTCAGCGACAGGGTAAACCTTAAGTCCCTGAGATTCAGCCTTCTTCCATGACTTTGATCCCTCATAGAGACCTACTACTACGTCAAGCCCCGAATCCTTGAGGTTCAGCGCATGAGCGTGACCCTGAGAACCGTAACCGATGACGGCAATCTTCTTTCCTTCGAGAAGGGACATATCGCAGTCCTGCTGATAAAAGATCCTTGCCTGTTTCTTTTCTTCTGACATCTTGTAACCTCCTGTGATGTGAAAAAAATTCTGATATGAATGACAAATGCCATTCATTTATTACCAAGCTGCTTTGCAGCTGCAGGTACCATATTAAATATCTTTGACGAAATACACGTCGTCAGCTCCTCTGGTGAGACCTGTGATACCGGTCCTCGCAAGTTCCAGTATCTCGTATCCGTCAAGCATGTCAAGGAATGAACTGAGCTTGTCTTCATGCCCCGTGACCTCTATCACCATGCTGTCGTGAGTGACATCAACGACCTTGCCGTGAAAGATATCGGAAATGGACAAGACATTCTGTCTGTCTTCTGTCCTTGCTCTGATCTTTACAAGCATAAGCTCTCTCTGAACTGACTGATCAGGATCGAGAATCTGCACATGTAAAACATCCTCAAGTTTCTCGACCTGCTTCTCGATCTGCTCAAGAATCATCTCATCACCGGATGTGACGATCGTGATCCTTGTAACTCTGGGATCGGCCGTAACTCCTGCCGATATGCTGTCGATATTGTATCCTCTCCGGCTGAAAAGCCCTGCCACGTGCGAAAGAAGCGCGGGCGTATTCTCAACCAGTATGGATAAGACTTGTTTTCTCATTTCCTATCTCCTTGCCTGATAGTGATGATTTTAACACTTTGAAACTTATAGTCAATATCAAAATTGAATTATTTTTCACTATATAAGTGAAATATATTCATCTCAGTATTTTTATCCTTTTCCATTATATTCATTTTTTGAATACAAATGCATGATCCATGGGACCGCAGCCGTGACCCAAGTCGAGACCGGCTTCAATTGCTCCTGTGACGTACGCTTTGGCATGTTTCACAGACTCTATAATACCATAACCCATTGCAAGATTGCATGCTATCGCGCTGCTCAATGTACATCCTGTCCCGTGAGTGTTTGGATTATCGATCCTCTTATTTTCATACCAGAAAATCTCTCCGGCATCAGTGCAGAGCACATCGTCACAGTCCCCGGACAGATGACCGCCCTTTAATAATACAGATGTACAAAATTTATCTGCCATGGTCTTTGCAGCTCTCTCCATATCGTCTCTGTTCTCTATATTTTCCGACAAGATCGCTGCTGCCTCAGGTATATTTGGCGTGATAAGATCCGAAAGGGGAAGAAGCTTTTCTATCAAAGCAAAAAATGCTTCATCACTCATCAGCTTTTTCCCTGTAGACGATATCATCACAGGATCCGTCACAATATTTTTTGCTCCGTAAAACGACAGCCGGTCGGCTATCACCCGGATCAGCTCCGGCAGCATGGTCATTCCTATCTTCACTGCGTCAGGCCTGATATCAGAAAAGACACTGTCTATCTCATCAGAGAGAAATTCCGGCGTCACATTCATAATGCTTTTCACGCCGAGAGTATTCTGGGCAGTAAGAGCAGTGACAGCACTCATTCCGTAGACATGATGAGCGCACATAGTCTTTATGTCAGCCTGAATCCCCGCTCCACCTATCGAATCCGAGCCTGCGATCGTAAGTACCGTATGCATTTTTCACCCCGCTTCAGACGATCTCAATAAGAGATGACTTCAATGAACGCGCCGCTTTTCTTATATCCTCCTGCGCGAAAATTCCACCCGAGACAGCAGCTCCCGCAATGTGGGTTCCGGAAAGAAGCCGGACATTTTTTTCGTTGATGCCGCCGATAGCCACAACAGGGATCCTGACCGAACCTGTTATTTTTTTCAGCGTATCGATGCTCATCGGAACGGCATCACTCTTTGTCAATGTGGAAAACAAGGCACCGCAGCCGAGATAATCCGCTCCATATGCTTCCGCACTAACTGCCATCTTGCATGACTTTGCCGTCACACCAAGGATCCTGTCCGGTCCTATAAGCTGTCTTGCGACAGCAGGAGGCGTATCGGACTGACCTACATGCACCCCGTCAGCTCCGATTGAAATGGCGAGTTCTATGTCATCATCTATGATAAGAGGAACATTTTTAGCGTGGCAGATGTCCAGAATCATTCCTGCCTCGGTAATCCTCTTTTTCTTATCAATAATATTCTTTTCTCTGTACTGAACCATGGTAACGCCGCCTGAAAGTGCATCCAAAACAGCATCCGCAAGCGTCTTGCCATCAGAAAGATTTCCGCGGTCCGTCACAGCGTAAAGTAAAAGATCGGATTTATTCATATCAAAGATCCTTGAAACTAAAAATAATATACTAGAACATTTTACCAGACCACGTCTTTACTCCAGCGGCTCTTCCCTTCGTCCCTCCATGAGCGTTCCGGACAGGAGAACATCACCCGGTCCTATCTCCCTTCCATCCATATAAATGGTAAGCACGGCGTCAGCTTTTAACAGCTGCACCATATAAGGATCGGAAACGCTGTACGGCTCCGACTTGAAGACATCAGAAAGCATCAGATTTTTTGCTTTTGTTGATGCCTCCTTCATTGTCCAGATCCTGAAAAAACTCTCGCGAACGTCAGATGATTTTCTTATAAAAGACATGTCCTGCTGCATGAAAAAACGTCTCGCCATCTTAAGTAAGTTTTTTTCAGGCCGTCCCTGAATACCCAGATCCTCTACGTCTATCCCGACAGAGCAATTCTCGGAAGAGTCATTCAGATAAACAGCGGCAGCGGCGTACCGGCCGCTGTGGCTTATGGAAAAAGATATGTCCGGACGTCCTGAGAGGACAGGCTTACCGTATTTGATCTCTTCCAGAATATACGGTTCGTTTATGCCGGCTTTCAGAAAGAGACCCTCAAGCAGATAATAAGATAAAACCCGCACGCTCCTTTCCTGTCCCGGTTTTATGGAACTGAAGCGTTTTCTGAATGAATCCGGCAGAGAAGCCTCCATGGATCCTATCATTTCAGGCGGATAATTCGATAATGTCTCCGCCGAAGCCAGTATGTATCGCATCAGCCTTTCTCCGGCTGCTTTGATTCGAGCATTGACGTGCACATAGGGCATCTCTTTGCTCCTACAGGTATTTCACTCTGGCAGTAAGGACATTTCTTAGTTTTCGGTGCTTCTTCCGGCTCATTCTTAAAATGATCAGAGATGCTTCCGATAAATTTTATCATAATGAAAATCACGAGCGCCATCAGCACGAAATTAATTACAGCAGTAATGAAAGTGCCGTAATTCAACGTAGCTGCGCCGGCCTTTTTCGCGGCGGAAAGCGTCTTGTAATGGCTTCCGTCGAGTGACAGAAACCAGTTTGAAAAATCTATACCGCCGGTGATTCTTGAAATCAGAGGCATGATAATATCATTTACCAGAGAACTTATTATTCCCTGAAAGGCAGCACCGATAATGACACCGACTGCCATATCCATTACATTGCCGCGTGTGATGAATTTGCGGAATTCTTCAAGGAATCCTTTACCCTTCTTAAGAGCTTCCTTGTTCTTCTCATAAATATCTTCTTTTGATTTCATAAAGTTCTCCTTCCATAAAGAAAAAGGTTCTTTGTGATAAAAAAGCCGTGAAGGCTGCCGCGGATATCCGCGGCTTCTTCACGGTAAAAACAGATCCGTCTTTTTTCAGCGAATCAAAGCTGAGGTCCTGCAGAAACAAGAGCCTTGCCTGCATCATTGCCTGTGTACTTCTTGAAGTTGTCAATGAAGAGACCTGCCAGCTTCTCAGCCTGCTTTGTCCAGTCCTCAGGATTCTTGTATGTATCCTTAGGATCAAGGATGCCTGTGTCTACTCCCTCGAGAACTGTAGGAACCTCAAGATTGAATATAGGGATCTTCTTTGTAGGAACCTTGTCGATGGAGTGATCAAGGATAGCATCGATGATTCCACGTGTATCCTTGATGGAGATTCTCTTGTGTGTGCCGTTCCATCCTGTGTTTACAAGATATGCCTTTGCACCGGACTTCTCCATGTGACGTACGAGTTCTTCAGCATACTTTGTAGGATGAAGCTCAAGGAATGCCTGACCGAAGCATGCAGAGAATGTAGGGATCGGCTCGGTGATTCCGATTTCTGTTCCGGGGATCTTAGCTGTGAATCCGGACAGGAAATAATATTTTGTCTGCTCAGGTGTCAGGATGGATACCGGAGGAAGAACTCCGAAAGCATCAGCTGACAGGAAGATCACCTGCTTTGCAGCCGGACCGTGAGAGATCGGACGAACGATATTCTTGATGTGGTAGATAGGATAAGAAACACGAGTATTCTGTGTAACTGATCCGTCAGTGAAATCAATCTTTCCGTCATCAGCAACAGTTACGTTCTCAAGCAGAGCGTCTCTTGTAATAGCTCCGTAGATATCAGGCTCAGCATCCTTGTCAAGGTCGATAACCTTTGCATAGCAGCCGCCCTCAAGGTTGAATACGCCGTTGTCATCCCAGCCGTGCTCATCATCACCGATAAGCTTTCTCTTGGGATCTGTGGAAAGTGTGGTCTTTCCTGTGCCTGACAGACCGAAGAATACAGCTGTATTCTCGCCGTTCATATCAGTATTTGCAGAGCAGTGCATTGAAGCGATGCCCTTCAGAGGGAGGTAATAGTTCTGCATGGAGAACATACCCTTCTTCATCTCTCCGCCGTACCATGTATTTACGATAACCTGCTCGTGGCTGGTTACGTTGAACATTACTGCTGTCTCGCTTCTTAAGCCAAGCTCCTTATAATTGTCTACCTTGCCCTTTGAAGCATTGTATACTACGAAGTCAGGCTCCTGATCGAACTCAGCCTGATTCTGCGGACGGATAAACATATTTGTAACGAAATGAGCCTGCCATGCCACCTCAACGATGAATCTTACCTTCATTCTCGTATCCTTGTTGGCGCCGCAGAAACCGTCAACGACATAAAGCTTCTTGTTGGAGAGTTCCTTCAGAGCGATATTCTTGACTGCTGCCCACTGCTCTTCTGTTGCACGGTGGTTATCGTTATGGAATTCCTCTGAATCCCACCATACGGTGTCATGAGAATTCTTGTCATCTACGATATACTTGTCTTTAGGAGAACGGCCTGTGAATTTTCCGGTCTTGACATTAATAGCGCCAAGTTCTGTCTCCTGACCAACCTCATATCCTGTGAGGCCGGGCTTTGTCTCTTCATTGAAAAGGACTTCATATGAAGGATTGTAGACAATCTCAGTAGTTCCAGTGATACCATACTTTGTTAAATCGATGTTTGCCATACTGCAAGCCTTTCTTTTATTCCTTAAGGTCTCCGGTTTACCAACAGTCATTATAACCATTTTCATAGAAAAAAACATACTGATTTTTACGATTATGTTATTTCAGTTTATATGAAATATGTCTATAATGCTGAATCTTCCTGCAAAACCTGCCAACTTACCCGAATGGGATCCATTCGATCTTTGCTTGCATTTCAGTTAGCGCGCATTTTATGTTATAAATAAAAGAAGCTTCGATTAAATGTTTTGCATTGAAGTGCAAACTTCGTTTGCTTGCGCTTGCACTTGTAACATCACTTCGTGATGTTACATTATTTACATTGATGCAAGCGCATTGAAATGCAAACTTCGTTTGCTTGCGCTTGCACTTGTAACATCACTTCGTGATGTTACATTATTTACATTGATGCAAGCGCATTGAAGTGCAAACTTCGTTTGCTTGCGCTTGCACTTGTAACATCACTTCGTGATGTTACATTATTTAAAGGATTTATTATGAATAATCTGCTCTTCAGTCTGAACGCTACTCTGCCTGTATTTCTTCTGATGGTCACAGGATATTTTTTCAGAAGGATAAAAATAATAGATGACCGATTCGCATCAGCCATGAATTCATTCGTATTTAAGATCGCGCTTCCGGTAAATGTCTTCGAGCAGCTGTATCATGTCGATATGGGAAAGGTCTGGGACACCGGGTTTGTCCTCTTCTGCTTCTTTGCGACGCTTCTATCCATATTTATATCATGGATACTATCGCATATCCTGTCCGATACTTCCGTCCGGGGCGAATTCGTCCAGGCATCCTACAGAAGTTCAGCATCTCTCCTTGGCATGGCCTATATCTCAAACGTCTACGGTCACGCAGAGACCGGATCTCTTATGATGATTGGCGCTGTGCCCCTCTACAACATATTCGCTGTCGTGGTTCTTACTCTTATGAAACCCGGCAGCACCGGTCTTGACCGAAAAGTCATGAAAAAGACTCTTATCGGTATAATTAAAAACCCCATCATAATAGGAATCATTATCGGATTCTTATGGGCGGTAATAAAGATCCCCATGCCCCATATCATCGGAAAGACCATCACTTACATATCCCAGCTCTCCACTCCTATGGGGCTTCTCGCCATGGGCGCAATGTTTGATTTCCAAAAAATACGAGGCAGACTGGGAGCATCGGTATTTGCATCAGCTCTGAAGCTCCTTGTCTTTGTCTCTATCTTCGTTCCGCTTGCGGCAATGCTTGGCATGAGAGACGAGAAGCTGCTGGCCGTACTGATCATGACAGGATCCGCTACGACAGTCACATCATTTGTCATGGCGAAAAACATGGGGCACGACGGCACCCTGTCATCCGCCACAGTCATGATCACCACACTTATGAGTTCGTTTACACTTACATTCTGGATCTTTATTCTCCGCACATTCGGTCTCATATAGCGGAGCTTTTCGTGATTCACCGCAGTGTCTTCTTCTCTATACGTGGATGAGCCGGACTGATCCTGATCTCTGGAAATACAATGTCATCTCCGGCTTCAAGAGCAGAAATCACAGCCCTTGCCACATCGAAAGGATCGAGGCTTGAACCGCTTTTCCTGTCAGGAATAAAATCAGCATTCCTGTAAAGATCAGTGGAAGTAAGATCCGGAATAATTGTCGTTACCTTAAGGGCAGTGTTCTTTGCCTCCAAAGCAATTGATCTTGCGAAATGGAGCAGTCCCGCCTTTGCCGCGCCGTATGCCGCAGCCTTCGGGCTCCCGTTCATTATCGCCGTCTCGGAGGAAATAAATATTATCCTTCCACCCTTTGCCTTAAGACCGGGAAGAAAGCATTTAGTAATAATAAGTGGCGCCAGGAGATCCGTATCTATTATCTCTTCCATCTCACCTTCATCAAGAGTCTCGTGGTTTCCATAATATGCCACCCCGGCATTCAATATAAGATAGTCCACCCTGTATCCGGCGCGTATTTTCTTCATTGTATCTGAAAGGCTTTTTGACGTGACGTCACATATCACGGGACGGAAATTTTCATGGGACAGTATAGGATCATCTTTTTCAAAATGTCTCGAAAGACCTATCACATCATAACCTCTGTCAAGAAGCATAGCTGCTGTGGCATGTCCTATTCCGGATGATGAACCGGTAATGAGTACGGTTTTATTTTTTAATTCTTCCATCTGAATATCGAAGCACCTCTGTCATATAATAAAATTTTTTCTGTCATAAAATTTTCCATCTCAAAAGCCGAGTCCAAAGGATACTGATAGTATCCGTCCGAAAGATAATAAGGGTAGTCTGTGATCACGCTGCCGGGATATCTCTTTCTCATGTTTTTCATGTATTCCATCGAGATTCTAAATGTTCCGACGCTGTAGTCCCGGATTTTTATTCCAGAAAGTCTTTTAAATACGTGATCAGCCATCTGACCGTAAACCGTCTTCCAGGCGGGTATCCTTATCATAGGATCAAAGGCGATTCTTACAGGAAAACCTGCGCGGGCAGCATGGATTATGGCATCGATTCTTTTGTCAAGAGACGGAGCTCGTCTTTCAAAACGGGCAGCTACGGGATCAGGTGACAAGGTGTATGAGAATATCATCCTTTCACTTGGCTTTATTTTGTCATAAATAAAAGTCGAGGCGCATTTTGTTCTGACCTCTATGGTAAGATCCTTCTCAGCAGAAAGAAAATCCGCCCAGTCAGAAACTGCTGCCGTCAGCGGCTCGAAAAGAAGAATATCCGTGTCGTACGAGACCGTAAGATACAGGGGACCGTCTTTCAGTAATCTTTTCACTTCAAAAAATGTCTCTTCCTTATCGAGAAAGATTACTATATCGCCTGACGGATACATGCCACGGAGATAACAGTATTCGCAGTCAAAGGGGCAGTTCATCTGAGTCGAAGTGTAATAGAACCTGTTATTACCGAAATCCTGACATACCGGAGATCCCTTATACACATTCCTTCCTCTGGACTTTGCCAGGATCAGGGCAGGATTTTTTCTCTGAAGAGCCGCGTTCTGTCTCGACCGGTCGAAAACCTCCCTGTAATCATCAATAAGGACCAGATCCCTGTCATGAAAATGCCGGATTATCGGCTCAGCCTCTTTTAAAACCCTCTTTTCCACATAAAGGCAGCGGGGAAATTTTATCTTGTCATCTTCGTCATTTGTGCTTTTGGAAAATTTAGCAGCATTATCTTCGTCATTTGTGCATTTGGAAAATTCAATGACATTCTCATTGTTTTCCGGCGCGGACTCAGCCTCTAAAACAGCCGCCTTGATTTTTAAAAGCGCATCTTTCCCGGCTCTTCTATCCTTCACCTGATACGGCGCATATCTCATAATTATCTCGGAGAAATTCAACCCTGCATCAGATGAATAAGCCATCAGTTTCTTCAAGATCTCTCCCATGGAAACAGAGGCCTTAAGTCTAGCGGAATATTCTTGAAAAAGATCCGATGAAAATCCATTTTTCCGTGAAAAACCGGCTCTGATTTTTCTTATGTATCCGGCTGCCTTCTCCGACGGTTCTTCCATCAGCTTTCTTATAGTCTCAGGCCTTATATTTTCTGTATCGCCATAGTCTGATATGACTTTTAAAATATGAATCCTGTCACAGTCAGAATAAAGGTGGGCGGCGCTTGAGATCGAATACGCTTCCATATCATGCACGGTCAGTTGATGCGCAATACGATCATTTGCTGCCGTATCTCTTCTGTCATCCGGATGTTGAAGCGATCCATAATTCTCTGCTGCCGTATCTTTTCTCCATAATTTCGGAGAAGAAATGACAGTTACCTTCGGCATATCACATGGCAGCAGGATATCCGGACAGAAAGAATTACTGCTCTCGGAATCAATTACACGGGACGCGATGACGAGCGACCCAATATCAAGAGAGTCCGACTCAGAACCCGCGCATCCGAAATTTACTATGTCACTCCCCGGATGCTGTCCTGAAAATTCGCCGACAGCAGCTGTAGCACGAATTCCTCCTTTCCCTGTCACAATGAGACATATTTCTTTTTTTTCATCATAAAACCACTGGAAAGCGCTTCTCTTATTTTCCCTCTTCATACCAAAAATTCTGATGAGGGATTCTGCTTCACAGTAGAGTGCTGTAATAATAAGAATCATTTTTATATTAAAAAAATACCGCAGGAGACCTGCGGTATATAAAATCAGCAGAAGCTATTGGATCTGATTCAGAACTTTCCTGCCTTTGCAGCTTCTTCAACAGCAACTGCGACAGAAACGGTAGCGCCAACCATAGGGTTATTTCCCATTCCGATAAGACCCATCATCTCAACGTGAGCCGGAACGGATGAAGATCCTGCGAACTGAGCATCAGAATGCATACGTCCCATGGTATCTGTCATGCCGTAAGAAGCAGGACCTGCTGCCATGTTGTCCGGATGAAGAGTACGGCCTGTGCCGCCGCCTGATGCTACTGAGAAGTAAGGCTTGCCGGCTTCGATTCTCTCCTTCTTGTATGTTCCTGCAACAGGGTGCTGGAAACGAGTAGGATTTGTGGAGTTGCCGGTAATGGAAACTCCGACGTTCTCATGCCACATGATAGCGACACCTTCCTGAACATCATCAGCGCCGTAGCACTTTACCTTTGCTCTGGGACCATTTGAATATGCTGTCTCCTTTACGATATTGAGCTTTGCATTCTTGTAGTCATACTCTGTCTCTACGAATGTGAATCCGTTGATACGGGAAATGATCTGAGCCGCATCCTTTCCGAGACCGTTAAGAATGACACGAAGAGGATTCTTACGAACCTTGTTTGCGTTGCCTGCGATACCGATAGCACCTTCAGCAGCTGCAAAAGACTCATGACCTGCAAGGAAGCAGAAGCACTCGGTGGACTCTTCGAGGAGCATCTTTCCGAGATTGCCGTGTCCAAGACCTACCTTACGGTGATCAGCAACAGATCCGGGAATACAGAAACTCTGAAGACCTTCGCCGATTGCGGCTGCAGCCTCGGATGCCTTGCGGCAGTTCTTCTTGATTGCGATTGCCGCGCCTACTGTATATGCCCACTTTGCATTCTCGAAGCAGATACCCTGTACGTTCTCAACCATGTGATATACGTCAAGTCCGGCATCCTTTGTGATCTTCTCAGCTTCCTTTATGTCCTTGATGCCATACTTATTAAGAGCTGCGTTGATCTGGTCAATACGCGCCTCATAATTTTCAAATAAAGCCATTAGATTCGTCTCCTTTCTCTAACGCAATCACTCTTTACGGGGATCGATGAATTTGACTGCATCATCGATTCTTCCGTACTGACCCTTAGCCTTCTCCCATGCAGTATTGGGATCGTCGCCCTTCTTGATAAAATCAGTCATCTTGCCGAGTGAGACGTATTTGTAACCGATTACTTCATCATTAGCGTCAAGAGCAAGATCAGTCACATATCCTTCTGTCATCTCAAGATAACGAACGCCCTTCGCTCTTGTGCCGTACATTGTGCCGACCTGTGAACGAAGACCCTTGCCGAGATCCTCAAGACCTGCGCCTACTGAAAGACCGTCATCAGAGAATGCTGACTGGGAACGTCCGTAAACGATCTGAAGGAAAAGCTCTCTCATAGCAGTATTGATAGCGTCGCATACAAGATCGGTATTTAAAGCCTCAAGAATCGTCTTGCCCTGAAGAATCTCAGCAGCCATAGCAGCTGAATGTGTCATACCTGAGCAGCCGATAGTCTCGATAAGAGCTTCCTCGATCACGCCGTTTTTGATATTAAGCGACAGCTTGCAGGCTCCCTGCTGAGGTGCGCACCAGCCTACGCCATGCGTAAAACCGGAGATATCTTCGATCTTCTTGGCATGTACCCACTTGCCCTCTTCCGGAATCGGAGCAGGTTCATGCTTCGCGCCCTTAGCAACAGAGCACATATTCTCAACTTCTGCTGTGTATTTCATTCATGAACTCCTTTCTTTGCCGTGAACGGACTGTCATTATCCGTCCAGTACACACAATAGGCATTTTCTCTCAAAACGCTTCCTTCTACAAGACCTAAAATGTTTTTTATAAAAAACATTATAACTTCTTCTCAACAATCTCGTCTTTATTTTTAAATATATGATTTGCTGGAATCACTCCTCTGACAGAAGACAGAGGATATACATTAGTTCCGGGGCAGATCACCGTCCCCGGATTCATTACGGAATTGCAGCCCACTTCCACATGATCTCCGAGCATAGCACCGAATTTCTTCAAGCCGGTGGCGATTTCCTCTCCCTCGTTCTTGTCCTTCACGACAACAAGAGTCTTGTCCGATTTCACATTCGATGTGATCGAACCTGCTCCCATATGCGAATAATATCCAAGCACCGAATCACCAACGTAATTATAATGAGGAACCTGGACATGATTAAAGAGAATGACATTTTTAAGCTCAGTCGAATTTCCGACAACACAGTCAGAACCCACTATGGCGTTTCCTCTGATAAAGGCTCCGGGTCTCACTTCCGTATTCTCGCCGATGATACAGGATCCGCAGATGTTCGCGGCATCATAGATACGGGCTGATTTTGCGATCCATATATTTTCTCCCCGCTTCTCGTAGATGTCCGGATCGAGCTTCTCGCCAAGTTCCTTCAAAAAATCCCCGATAAAGGGCAGCACCTCCCAGGGATAAGTCTTTCCGTAGAAAAGTTCCTTTGCGATCGTCTGATCCAGGTCATACATATTTTTGATCTTGCATTCTTCCATTATTGATCTCCTTTATTCTTCTGCCTTTTTCCCGGCATCTGCCTTTTCCCCTGCTTCTTTCTTTTTTCCGGCATATGCCTTTTTGACGGCAGCTGCCTTCTTCGTCTGCTTTCTCATACCTTGCTGCCCGGTCTTCAAAGCCGCAGGATAGAATGAAGCATCTCTTCTAAGTATCGCCGACAAGGGAACCGGCATATTCATGTTCTTTACCTTGTCGGAATGAGAAGTAATAAAATCAGTAAGCTTCTCCATATATTCATCTTCAGTCACCTGACCGTCAGCTACGTACTGAAGGCCTTTCTCCCAGCTTGCCGTAAGAGCCGGGTTCAAGAGCGAGCCTATCGACATCCTCACTATATCATAAATAATTTCTCCGGTCAGAGTAGGAGTGATTATCTGTGTCTTTTTATTGAGATCAAGATATTTTTTATCAAAGAGCTTTTTCAGGATTCCGGCTCTTGTCGCCGAAGTCCCTATCCCTGTCGATTTTATCTGTTCTCTCAGCGATTCATCTTCTATCAGCTCTCCGGCGTTCTCCATGGCAAGGATCATCGACCCTGAATTATATCTCTTGGGAGGCGATGTGGATCCCTCTCTTACGCCGAGATGGTCAAAAGTCACGGTACTGCCTTTTCTTATCTTGTCAAAATCAACATCTCCGGCAGCTCCATCATCCTTTTTTGATTTGGTAAAAGAATAATCCATGACGCGAAGATATCCCGGATCCTTAAGAGTCTTATCGTTAAGAAAAAACATCTCACCGTTTACTTCTATCTGCATATTCAGTTTACTGTATAAAGCAGGCGGAAGAAATATGGCGAGAAAGCGCCTTACTATCATCTCGTATGTATTCAGCTGCAATTTGCCAAGTGATTTTATAGCGCTTAATCCCTGTCCGGTCGGGATTATGGCATAGTGGTCGGTGATTTTCTTATCGTCCGTATATCTGGATCTGGCTATTCCCTTCCAGAGTCCCTTTTCAAGGATAAAACCAGCTTCAGCCTTTACAGAAGCTATGCCGGTGAGACCTTTGATATTCTTATATATCTCCTGCGCCACCGCGCTTGACAATACTCTCGCGTCAGTTCTCGGATAGGTCACAAGCCGCTTTTCGTACAGTTCCTGTATGATCTCAAGCGTCCTGTCAGGACTGATCTTGAACATCTTCGAGCAGTCATTCTGGATCTCTGCCAGATTGTAAAGGAGGGGCGGGTTCTTCTTCTCAGTCTTCTTTGAAACCGAAACCACTTTCCCGTCAATTGCAGAGGAAGTGTTTTTGCTTTCATTAAGATTGGCCTTCTCCCTGTCACCATAGATATTTTCTATAAGAACGCCGGCGTCCTTTTCAGTCTTGAAGCCGTTTTCCTTATAAAGAAGAGGCGACTTATAAAATTTTGTTCCTTCAACCGCCTTCCATTCAGCCGACATTCCTGCCTTTTCTGCGACTACCCGGTAGAATGGAGTTTTTTTAAAATCTCTTATCTCCCTCTCTCTCTTTACGACCATTCCGAGAACACAGGTCATCACGCGGCCTACGGCAATCACTGCATACCTTTGATGGAGAAAAGAAGCCATGCCGTTTCCGAAACGAAGCGTAAGCAGTCTGGAAAAATTCATTCCCATCAGCCAGTCCTCTCTGGCTCTGAGGTAAGCCGAGGCTGCCAGGTTATCATAGGCGCTTATATCCTTTGCCTCCCTGATTCCCCGTTTCATCTCGTCCTCAGTCTGTGAATCTATCCATACACGCTTTTCGTTCTTGCCTGTCACATGGGCTTCCTGCCTGACCAGGCGATAGATATATTCACCTTCACGTCCCGAGTCGGTGCATACATAGATAGTATCCACATCATCCCGGTTCAGAAGATTTTTTACCACATCGAACTGTTTTTCTGATGACTCTATCACATGGTATTTCCAGGTAGCCGGTATCATCGGAAGAGTATCCATTCGCCATTTCTTATATTCCTCGCCGTATGCCGAAGGATCGGAGAGACCTACGAGGTGGCCTACGCACCAAGTCACAATGACGCTTTCTGACTCCATATAGCCGGATTTTTGATTAAATTTTTCACTGAAAACTCCGGCGAACGACCGCGCGACACTAGGCTTCTCCGCCAGAAACAGACTCTTTCCCATTCATCACCGTCCGAAAAAATAGCGGAACCCATAAGCCGGCTCCGCATGAATACTTAGATTATTTAAACTTCCCACATTTAATGTAACATCACGAAGTGATGTTACATGGATCATCTTAGTTACAAGGATTCATGGAAGCCATGAGATGCACAGATGGTGGCGAACATTGTGTTTTTCGTCGTGAGCGAGCACGCTAGCTGCGGCTCGGTTGACAATCGTTCAAGCAGAAATGCTTCCTTGTAGAGTATTGCAACTGCAAAATTTATTTTAAAGCATTTCTGCGCGCTTTTGTCAGAGAGCCGCTAATAAGCGCGTGCGAGCAAACAGAAAAACACAACTTGTGAGCCACCACTGTGACATCTCTTGGCAAAAAGCGAATGAATCCTTGCAACGAAGATTTTCATTATTAATGTGGGAAGTTTTATTAATTAAATGAAAAACATTACTTCTTCTCAATATAACCCTGCGCCTTCAGAAGCTCGGCGAAAAGTACTCCGCCGCCGGCAGCTCCGCGGGCTGTGTTGTGAGAAAGTCCCACAAACTTCCAGTCGAAAAGACTGTCCTCTCTAAGACGTCCTATTGTGACTCCCATTCCACGCTCATAATTTACATCAAGTCTTACCTGAGGTCTGTCATCCTCTGTCATATATCTGATGAAATGCTCCGGAGCGCTGGGAAGATGAAGTTCCTGCGGCACTCCGCTGAATTCCTCAAGCTTCTTTATTAATTCTTCCTTTGTCGGCTTCTCACGGAAATTTACAAATACAGTAGCCGTGTGACCATAGAGGATGGGAACGCGGATGCACTGTGATGTGATCTTTATAAAGTCAGCAGGCTCGATTACTCCGTTTTTGACTTCACCCCAGATCCTTAAAGGTTCCTTTTCAGACTTTTCTTCTTCTCCCGATATGAAAGGAATGATGTTTCCTTCCATCTCCGGCCAGTCCTTGAATGTCTTGCCGGCGCCGGAGATAGCCTGATATGTGGATACAACAGCCTCATAAGGCTTGAAATCAAGCCATGCGGACAGAGCCGGAGTATAACTCTGTATGGAGCAGTTCGGCTTTACTGCCACAAAACCTCTGGTTGTTCCGAGTCTCTTTCTCTGGAAAGGAATCACGTCTGTATGACCGGGATTTATTTCCGGAATTACCATAGGCACATCAGGTGTCCAGCGATGAGCGCTGTTATTTGATACTACAGGAGTCTCTGTCTTGGCATATGCCTCTTCAATTGCTCTGATTTCGTCCTTTGACATATTTACAGCCGAAAAAACAAAATCCACATCAGCTGCCACCTTCTCGACCTCATTTACATTCTTGAGTACGAGATCTTTCACTCCTGCAGGAACCGGTGTCTCCATCTTCCAACGACCTTCGACAGCCTCCGCGTATGTCTTCCCCGCGCTGCTCGGGCTTGCCGCCACAGTCGTTACCTCGAACCAGGGATGATTCTCCAGAAGCGTAATAAAACGCTGGCCAACCATTCCTGTCGCTCCAAGTACACCGACTCTTAACTTTTCACTCATCACTAACTCCTTTTTTCATGTTTTCTAACCGGCAGAATGTCCGTCAGCTTGTCTCTCGTACGCGGACATATGTCTTTGCTACATTAACTACTATATAGGATTGCTTTTTGTTTTTCAATAGCAAATCCTTATTATTTCAATTCTTTTTCATGAATCAGCGCCGGAGTATTATTAAGATAATCTTTGGAGAGACTGATTTCCTCCTTCATAGCATCAGCTCCCGGAGCCCCGGTGGTCAGACGTTTGTCTACGCATGTCTTCATGGAGACGGCATCGTAGATGTCTTCGTCAAAAGCATCCGAAAACTGTCTCAGCTCGTCTATGGTCATCTCGTCTATTGGCTTTTTATTCTCAATGCCATATAAGACTACACGGCCGATTATTCCGTGAGCATCACGGAAGGGTATGCCTTTTCTGACCAGATAATCAGCTGCATCGGTCGCATTTGTGTATCCGTGTCGTGCCGAATCAAGCATCCTGTCCTTATTGAATTTAAGAGTAGATAACATTCCGTCAAAGAGATCTATGCAGCTGTCTCCGGTATCCATTGCGTCAAAAGCCATCTCCTTGTCTTCCTGCATATCCTTGTTGTATGCAAGAGGAAGTCCCTTCATGGTTGTAAGGATCTGGACAAGAGCCCCGTATACTCTTCCTGTCTTTCCGCGTACAAGCTCTGCTATATCAGGATTTTTCTTCTGCGGCATAATAGAGCTGCCTGTGGAGAAGGCATCATCGATCTCAATAAATCTGTATTCATTTGTATTCCAGATGATGATTTCCTCTGAAAAACGGGACAAGTGCATCATGATGATCGACAGAGCCGAAATATATTCGATCAGATAATCCCTGTCGGACACGCCGTCCATTGAATTTACGGTAGGACCGTAGAAACCCAGAAGTTCGGCCGTATAATCTCTGTCAAGAGGATAAGTGGTCCCGGCAAGAGCTCCTGATCCAAGCGGGCAGTAATTCATTCTCTCATGTATGTCATAAAGTCTTGATCTGTCGCGTCTGAACATCTCAAAATAAGCTCCCATGTGATGGGCGAGAGTAACAGGCTGCGCCTTCTGAAGATGGGTAAATCCAGGCATGATCGTGTCTGTATTTTCTTCCATGATATGGAGAATCGTCTCCAGAAGATGCCGCAGGAGAGCGTCTGTGTCCTCGATCCTGGATCTTACATAGAGTCTCATGTCAAGAGCGACCTGGTCGTTCCTGGAACGTCCGGTATGGAGCCTTTTCCCCGGCTCTCCGATCCTGTCAGTCAGATTTGCTTCAACAAAGGAATGTACATCCTCATATTCGTCCGTGATCTTAAGAGTGCCCTTTCCCACATCCTGCTCGATCGAATCAAGCCCGCAAAGGATCTGATCCCTGTCTTCTTCGCTAATGATATCCTGCCTGGCAAGCATTTTAACATGCGCCTTGGATCCTTCTATATCCTCGTGCAGAAGTCTCTTGTCAAATCTGATCGAGGCATTGAATTCGTAGACCTTCTCGTCGGTCTTTTTCTGGAATCTGCCTCCCCATAACTGTGCCATGTCATACTCCTTCTTCTTGCAATTTACGGTTCTCATCGCGCCGCGAAAATACGCATCCGCAGTAATTCTGCCGGTAGAGATCATACTGCCTTGACAGTTCTATCGATCTCTGAAAGCCTCCTCTTTTTCTGAATTCAGACGGAAGCCATCTGACCTTGTATTTTTCTCCCATCTCCTCTCCGATGTCATTTAAAACCACCGGATCTTTCATGGGACTTATGGTAAGAGTCGTAGTGAAATAATCATATCCGCCCTCCGAAGCCATCCTGGCAGCCTCCTCAAGCCTTAGTCTGAAGCAGACCCTGCAGCGGCTGCCGCCCTCGGGCTCATTTTCAAGGCCGCGCACTGCCTCCATATAGGAATCATTATCATATCTTCCTTCGATAAATTCTACAGAATCGGAAAGCCCCATATCATGAATAAGTCTCTTCAGTTCATCAGAACGTTTTATGTATTCTTTATGCGGAGCAATATTCGGATTGTAATAAAAATCCGTAATTCGAAAATATTTTGAAAGATAAGACAGGACATAGCTGGAGCACGGAGCACAGCAGCTATGCAAAAACAGAGCCGGTCTTACTCCGCAGGAGCAGACCGTCTCTATTATTTCATCAAGCTCTTTCTGATAATTACGGCGATTCAATTTTTTTCGCCTTCTCTGGTCCAAATCATAGAGATCACAAGGCAAGCCACATAGACAGCCGCCATCAGAATAATAAATGCCGTCTTCTTCACATAGACGCCGGAAGCGATCTCAACTGCGATAATAAGGATATGAACAAAGAGCGGCGTCTTCTTAAGAAGAGCCACCAGCACCGTCTCAAGAATAATTATCGAGCATGCTGCAAATGATGGTATCTTCAGCGCAAATATGCTTACCGAAACCATCACAATGCATAAGACCGCATACATAATAATTGCTGCTAAATTCAATCTGGCAGCACGCACACTTTCATTAACCTTAACTTTTCCTGATGCCATCTGAAATACCTCTTAAAAAATGCAATGTCTAGGACGAATTATAACACTCAGACGGCAAATCATGCAACATAGACAGGAGTCAGGCAATATCAGACATATCTCTTATTGTATTATCAGTCCTTAGATATATGTAGGCGTGATCCGACAGCACATCCTCTGATTTAAGTTCTGTCGTATTTACGGATACTATCATGTCATTCAGTTCGCTGCAGGAAAAATCATCACTTCGCGGCACCAGAATAACTTCATGGACAGATGACGGCAATATAATTACATCAGAACCCACTTCTTCAGAAAAACGCATAAGCACCTTGTCATAGATCATGCAGCATGCTCCCTGCAGACCTCTGTTATTGGTCAGGACATAGAGCTTCGGACATTCCTCTCCTCCGCCCGGAACAGGTCCTATTATATCCTCTATTCTGCTTATCACTTCAGGAAGCAGCTTTCTCGTGTTCTTCCTCGCGTCATTCATAAGGTCATCCGATGTGACATTCCATTTCATGGCATGCGCATTCGTGACCGTCATATAAAGACGTGGATCGGATTCAGATAAAAGCACCCGAAAAACCAGTGCCATATCCAGAAAATTCTTATGAGGCAGATCTTTTAGTCTCTCATTATTCGAATCAAGCCCTACAAGCTCATAAACGATCCTATCTCTTATCATACTGTAATCTGAAAGGATATGAGCTCCCTTTCCTTCAAAATCCAGTCTCTTCACGAGGTCAGACTTCATATGAGAATAAATCTCACCGAATGACATTCCCTCATCATTCATCCTGCTGAAATAATATTCGGGATAAATCAGATTCGTGATCCCAGATTCAAATGATACGTCTACAGAATCGATCTCCTTATCATTATTCATAAGGCGTGTCCTGAAGCTGATGTCTGACTCGGGGAAGTCATTTATTAATGCGTCTCTTGTCTCTTCTTTAAATTCCTGATATGTCATGTGTTGCCTTTCCAAAAGGGTCATTAAGATGCTTTGCGTGGGGCAATCATACCTTCAGGAATAGTCACATTCAATTAAAAGCCAATAAAAAATAAATTAATTTTTTCTAAACAGGAAATATGAAAGAAATCAGCCGCTCCGTCAGCGGGAACAAAATCTCATACAATCGTAATAATCCAACAAATAAAAATGATTTTATGATACTATAACCGGGTTGTTCAAGTGATTTTTCGAATTGAGGTATTTCCATGAAATTCATTCGCCGGAAACGCAATATGATACTACATATGATAATGGCATTTTTAGGAGGCGGCACCGCCATATATTCCATAATGATGCGGGGCAATTTCGGACAGGCTCAGACAGCGAACCTCACCGAACTCGTAGCTCATATAGTACTGGGAGAATCATGGTATAACGTCTTCTGCCGTATCATCGCATTTATTCTCTTCATGTCAGGTCTTGCTATCACGCATTCAATGAAGGAAAAAGTAAGGTCTCAAAAGATCGAGATCATCTGCTGGGGCGTCGAAGCCGCATGCATATTCATCGCCGGCGCTATTCCGAAAACCATCGATAATATCGAGGCACTTTGGCCCGTATTTTTCATGACGGGATTCCAATGGGGCGTGTTCTCAGGAGCTGACGGGTTCAACTGTTCCACCATCTTCTGCTCCAATAACTGCCGGCAGGCGCTTTACGGCTGGATGGATTTTGCCAGGACAAAAAAGCACCGGTCGTTTAGTCAGGGCAGGTTCTATACTCTCACTGTGATTTCGTTCTATTTCGGAGCATTCTATGCCGGATATATGAACAGGCTTATCGGAATTGAATCTATTCGAATGGAAATCGTGCCTGTTGTTTTCGCTCTCCTCATATGGTTTTTATCCGGCAGTCTGAAGCGAGAAGAACATGAGCCGTTTACCGAGGGTCCTCAGAACTTAAGACGTGGTTCTGATGAACTTTGATGTAAGGATTTTTTACTGTGCCATAGCCTTCACTTTTTTAAGAGCTGTCCTGACCGGCGGAATGTTTATTACGATAATCGTAAGCGCCGCTTCCGTGAAAAGATATGCCCCGTTATAAAGAAAGGAATATGAATACGGATTGAGCGGCAGCTTCCCTCCGAAGAATTTGACAGATTTCGGCGCGTATGTTCCGAAAAAGATAACGCCGGAGAGGAAGGAGAAAAACAGTCTTCCCAGGACTCCCGTGATGTAGCCCTTGACAAGTCCGTGCTTCTTATCAGCAAATATTCCTGATAAGCCAAGGGCTCCGAATGCCAGGATATAATCTGTAAGGAGCTGGGGAAGGGACAGGATATAGGGATCAATAAGGAGCTGAAGAAGACCGTAAGCTATAGCACAGGCAAGACCTGAGCCAAGTCCGTAGAACCAGCCGATCAGGACAATAAAAAGCATGGAGAAAAGTGTTACTGACCCGCCCATAGGCATATGAATTATCTCGACCATGGAAAGAAGCGTGGCGATCGCTATTGCTACCCCTGAAAAGGCAAGCTTCTTCGGACTTGACTTTTTATTCTTTCCGAATATCATATTTCCGAGTATGAGGATCAAAACAAAAATTATGACAAGTCCTGTATAACCTGCCATGGTAAGATTATAGGAACCGTCTGTTCCGGATTTTAAAAAAAATGACATATTCTGCCTCCGCAATAAATAATCGTTGTCCGGTAAATACTAGATTTGAAAAGAGTGAATGTCAACATTCAATGGCAAAATTTATAAAAATTCAAACGGTTTTTGCCTGTAACTAAACACTAAAGTTGAGATTGGAAATATATGTTTAAAAATTTAGCGTTCCACAACAAAATATCAATGGTTCTGGCCATTTCATGCTTTATTTTTATTTTTTCCATGTCGGCAAGACCTGCAGATGAATCTACGGAGATGAGCCACCGGGTCGGGAAGATCTGCGCGTCCGTTTTTGTTCCCGGATTCAATCAGATGTCAGATGCCCGGCAGGAAGAGATCGCCGCAAAAATCGATTTCCCGGTCAGAAAGACTGCCCACGCGACCGAGTTCGGTCTTCTGGCTCTGACTCTTTTCTTTTCTTTTTCAGAAGATATGAGGTTAAGAAAAAGAAGTCTTTTATCCATTCTCATATCCTTCCTCTATGCTTCAAGTGACGAGATACATCAGCTCTTCGTTCCCGGACGCGCGGGTATGTTTCGCGATGTGATGATCGACACAGGAGGAGCTTCCTTCATGATAATGATTATCACTATCATTAAGCTCATCCGAATAAAGCGTCAATAAAGAAAGCTTCAATGAATCCTTACGGCGAAGTTTCTCTTTAATGATGCGGAAAGTTCTGTCAATTATGCACCGAATGATGAGCTGTAGGTGAGCTTGATGAAAGCGGCAGGAATGTATATCCGTTTTCAAGGCACCAGGCTATGGTCTCATCCATAATATTGACCGTAAACTCCTTTACATCATGGCACAGAACCACCGACACATCGTGCTTCTGCACCCCGTTCCTGATATTATTCATAACGGTCTGTCCGTCAGTCACCGGCGCCGCGTCACCGCTCGAAACATTCCAGTCAAAATAGGTCAGTCCCCGCTCAGCGCTCTGCGATGTAAGAGTAGTCATGATCCCTCTAGTGTATTTCATGCTGACTTCATTGGAGCTTCCGCCGGGGAATCTGAAGATGTCCGTCTTTTGTCCGGTTTCCTCCACCACCACATTCTGCATCTCATCAAAATCATTCCAGTAGGCTTCTGTCGAAGAATATATCTTCGCATAATCATGCGTATAAGTATGAATACCAACCTTATGACCATCAGCTGCCTCAGCAGCGATCATATGCTGGTAATCAGGCTTTGAGTGCGTCACGAAGAAAGTAGCCTTCACATTGTATTTTTTTAGTATTCCAAGCAGCTTTTCAGTATAAGGTCCCGGTCCGTCGTCAAAGGTCAGATATATTATTTTTTTGCCGTTCGCTCTGCCTGGGTTATTCATCGGGCGATTAAGCACATGGACCGTCCTCTCTGCTGAAGCTTTGTTGCCGTGAGCATCGATCACGGTATATTTGATCTTATATGTGCCGATTTTAGAAGTATTGACCTTGCCTTCAGTCTTTACCTTAGCAGTCAGATCTCCGTCAACATCATCCTCTGCGCTGTATTTATCCTTCCAGGAATCACCTTTTCGGATATTTATCTCATTTCCGTTGGAAAGAGTTATCACAGGCGCAGTCCTGTCATCGAATACTATCTTCCTCCTGGCCTCACGGCGGTTGCCACTATTATCAGAGACAGAATAATATACATATCCATCCTGCTCCGTGACCTTCACCTTGTCAGTCAGATCCCCGTCACAGGCGTCGTATGCCTTATATCCCTCTTCCACATATTTCTGTCCTATGGGCGTAAAATAATCTTTCTTATGGATAAGCTCGATTTTTGGCGGAGTGGTATCCCTGACCTTCACGATCCGCTTCACGCTAACCTTTTTACTGCTGCCGGCCGTGTAAGTCAGAATATATCTACCAAGCTTTTTAGTATCAACTTTTCCAGACCTCTTTACGGGGATTTTCTTTCTGATGAAAAAAAGCGACGTTCCCTTCTGCTCGGCATAAGCTCCGGGATCTTTATAATCCTTCCCATATTCAACAGTCACATTGCTTTTCCCTGTAAGTCTGATCTCCGTCTTCCATCTGTTTAAAGCTGCCGCAATAACAAGCGCCCCCGCGACTGCCGCTAAAATAATAATTAAAGTCCTGTATTTCTTCAAAAACATATCTGCTCCATATGTCGATACCATCACCTGTCAAAATCATTATAAACCAACTTGTTTTATTAATCATTAAAACTTCCCACATTTCATGGATCATCTTCGTCGCAAGGATTCATTCGCTAATTGCCAAGAGATGTCACAGTGGTGGCTCACAAGTTGTGTTTTTCTGTTTGCTCGCACGCGCTTATTAGCGGCTCTCTGACAAAAGCGCGCAGAAATGCTTTAAAATAAATTTTGCAGTTGCAATATTCTACAAGGAAGCATTTCTGCTTGAACGATTGTCAACCGAGCCGCAGCTAGCGTGCTCGCTCACGACGAAAAACACAATGTTCGCCACCATCTGTGCATCTCATGGCTTCCATGAATCCTTGCAACGAAGATGATCCATGTTATTTGTTTTTGACACTTTAAGAAAAATAGGGCATACTGAAAAAAATAAAGTTTTTTCAGGAGGAAAACATGAACCAGAATCCAATAGTTACAATAACGATGGCCGACGGCTCCGTAATGAAGGCAGAGCTCTACCCCGACACAGCGCCTGAGACAGTCAACAACTTCATATCGCTCATAAAAAAAGGTTTCTATGACGGTCTCAAATTTCACAGGGTAATCAGAGGCTTCATGATCCAGGGCGGCGACCCTGACGGCAACGGAACAGGCGGCCCCGGATATTCCATCAAGGGAGAATTCGCATCAAACGGATTTGAAAACAATCTGAAACATACAAAAGGCGTTCTCTCCATGGCCAGAACCATGATTCCCGACTCGGCCGGCAGCCAGTTCTTCATCATGCACGAAGATGCTCCCCATCTCGATGGAGAATATGCGGCATTCGGAAAGATAACGGAAGGCATAGATGTCGTAAATAAAATTGCAGAGACAGAGACAGACTGGTCAGACCGTCCTATAGACGACCAGATCATGGAGACAGTCCGTGTCGAGACTTTCGGTGTTGACTACCCGGAGCCGGAAAAGCTTCAGTAACATATTTGCTCACTAAACCCCACGGGCAAGCCCGTGGGGTATGACACTGATTGAATAGCCTAAGCCTTGAAATGACTATAATAAAGGTCTTGCAATCCATCACATTTTTATATATAATCTGAATGTTGCTTCGATAGCTCAGCTGGTAGAGCACTTCACTCGTAATGAAGGGGTCGCCGGTTCGAATCCGGCTCGAAGCTTTTTTTATTTGCAATCAGCTGTTCTGTTGCTTGCAATATTCTATAAATCCTTTGTATGTCTCAAGCATATCTTTATCAGGCAGGGAAAAAATAATTCTCATGCCATAATCACTGTTCTTATTCAGCCATTCCGTTGCGGTGAGAATAGCTACGGAAGCAGCAGGCTTCGGAGGGAATCCCGATTCACCCGTAGAAATGGCAGGAAAGGCAATCGACCTTACATCCATCTTTTTTGCTTCATCCAGGCAGTTCATATAACAGTCCGCCAGCTTGTCCTTGTCCTCTTCCTCACCTGAAAATACAGGTCCTACGGTGTGATATATATATCTTGACGGCATATTAAAAGACGGTGTGACCTTCACTTCCGCAAGCTTCACCGATTCCAGATTGTCAAGGAGCGGCATAAGTTCCTGACCGGCAGCTTCATAGATATCATGATCCACTCCGCCTCCGTCAGCAAACAGGGGATCAGCGGAATTCACTATGACTTCGCAGTCCAGTCCTGTGATATCATTCGGATCGAAGATAATGCCTCTCTGATCCATGCAGATGTGATCCTCGGCCTCCTTCAGATTTTTTGCCCCGGTCTTTGTGATGGAAAAATTATCTCCCCAGGGATTTATAATAAGGTCATCTATATCGTCAAGTCCCAGAAATTCACGGACAATATCTCTCACGCCCATTGGCAGGACACCGATCTTTCTGCCTCGCTCCACTTCATAAAAGTCAGTGAAAGCCGGCAGATATCTGACGCCGTCCTTATTCTCCAGTACCCTGAAGCTGAATGAAGGGCCGTCATCATCTTTATTTATTACAACAGGAACCAGAAGCGATCCGTCCTCGTGCATCATCTGAAGCACTGCGCTCATAACTGTCTGTATGTCCTTCTCATCCTCGCTCTTTCTGGCCTTGTCAATGGCATCCTTAATAAGCTTGTTTCTCTTCAGATTTTCTACTTCGTTCATCTTAAGTCTCCTGCATTATCTAAAAAAATATGATGTGGTTTGCCGCTCATTTATGATCACGCGTGGTGGCGGACTTTTTAACCTGTGATCATAATATTTCTGCTGTACATCTCCCGCGCCACCATAAGTATGGGATACTGTTCAAAAAACGGTCTGCCGAGATCTCTCATTGCTGCTGGGTCATACTCGTCCATCAGCTCTTCCACTCTGTTTCTTCCTTTTTTTATTTCATTAAACAGGGCATCATCCGCGAATACCCTGAAGAAGCAATTATAAAACTCAGTCGGAAAATGTGCCTTGTACCAGGCGCATTTGAAGGATATGCCGTTTTGTATTATGACCTCTGAAAGAGGCAGAAGACTCTTTATCTCCATCATTGATTCAATAAACCAGTCACTTACCTCTCTGCCCTCCATTTCCCTTATCATGTCAGGCGTCATGGTCCGACCATTCGATACAGTCTCGGCGATCGACGCCGCCCTCCTGCCGTCCATGCCCTGCCTCATCAGGGTAAATATTATCCTGTCGGAGAAGGAAATAATGTCCGTAAATCTGGCTATGCCCTCTCTGATAAGATAATCTCCGTTATTCAGCCATGTGCCTTCTCCGAGAATGACGCCTGTCACTCTGATAAGATCGGAAAAGCGGTTCAGAGTAGCGCTGTGAAGCACTGTGAGCATACGCTCTCCTCCATAGATCGGCACTCCAAGAGTGCCGTATGGAAATCCAAGATCATTTACTGATACGCCGATAGCATCAGTTCCCTTGAACATGCCGAAAGTCTTGCTGTCGGAAAAGAGCGCATTCCTCGCATCAGTTCCCGTGGCCTTATTCATCTCATACAAAAATTTGAGAGCGGGATTTGTAACGCAGGTAAACCTGACATCATTATTGATGGAATCGCCGTATTCTATAGTCCGTCGCTTCACATCCGGATCCACGCAGCCGACTGTCCTGAAAATAATGTCCTCCGCACTGTCGATCTTTCTGTAAGTATCTCTGTAATCGTCATCGATAAGATCTGCCGTCCGCCATTCCGAAGACAGACATTCATCAAAAAATTCATCTATGGTCTCCAGGCAGAGACAATCATTTCCATCCTCATAATAGTAAACATTCTCAAAAGGTATCCCGAATCCGTCGGTCTTCAATAAAGAACCGCAATGAGGACATTTCTTCTGGGGGAGATCAGTTCCGCAGCGAAACCTCCTGTCCTCAATCGGAAATTCCACATGGTTGCATTTTTTACAGTAATAATGAGGAGGCAGGGGATTTGTAAAAGATATATCTGCCAGAAAATCCACAAGCGAACCTTCCAGCTTTCCCCTGAAAAATACCGGTATATTTTTTTCTCTTGCTTTCCGGCTCAATTCTGATGCCATGACAAACTGCACGGCATCGCCGCGGTTTGCAATATACTGCAGTTCCTTCTCAAGCCTCTTCTCAACTATATCGGGAAAGGCTCCGCTGTAGAGCTCTGCCGCCTTCTTTCTGCACATGGAAGACAGCATATCCAGGGGGCTCTGCCTCATATCTTCTTTTCTGTCCGAAGGGGATTTTACGGAATTATCGCCCCTTATTTCCCTTGCAGAACATATTTCATTATTTTCAGAAGCAGAATTTCCCGCATTATTATTTTTTATATCTGAATAATTCATTTTCCAATCCCTCTTTTTATTTCTTGCCGCCTTGTTATTTTTTCCCTGTCAGCCATTTCGATCATTTCGTTCGCGCTGTCTCTGACAATATCCGTGATCTCGCTTCCTCCAAGCATTCTGGAGAGTTCGTCAATTCTCGCGCTTCCGGAAATCTCTCTTATGCCTGACATGGTCTGACCGTCCGATACAGATTTTTCGACGAGAAAATGAGTATCCGCCATTGAAGCGATCTGGGGCAGATGGGTTATACATATCACCTGTCTCCTGTCTGCCACCTCAGACAGCCGCTCCGACACACACTGCGCGGTCCGTCCGCTTATACCTGTATCCACTTCGTCAAAAATCAAAGTATCGACATCATCCGTATCAGCAAGCACGGTCTTCATGGCCAGCATTATTCTGGACAGTTCACCGCCTGACGCCACAGAAATAAGCGGTTTTTCCGGCTCTCCGGGATTCAGTGATACATAAAATTCCGGATCGTCATAACCTTTTTCCGTATAATCAGGAAGTCTCTCAAACCTCATGGAAAATCTGACATCAGAAAAATTCAATCCCTCCATAGCTTCCTTTACCTTGCCGGAGAGTTTTTCGGCAGCTTTTTTCCTGAGAGCTGATGTCTCTTCGCAGAGTTTATCGAGACGCTTTTTTGATTCGGCGAGATCTTTTTTCAGACCTGCAATATATTCATCAAAATTTTCGAGAGTTCTGAGGCGGTCTTTCTTCTCACTCAAAGTATCATTTATGATCTCGATCGTGGAACCGTATTTCGTCTTCAGCGTATTGATAAGATCCAGCCGATCCTCTGTGCGGCTGAAGTCTTCCCGGTCAAATTCCAGGCTGTCCCTGTATTCGCCGATACTTCTCACGAAATCCTCCAGTATGCCCTCGCAGTCGGAAAGCATTGAGGCAAGAGGACCGATACCGTCAGGATCCATGTCGGAAATATTATTGAGAGTACCCATCGCCCTTCCTATGAGATCGAGAGCAGCATTGTCGCCGCCGGTCTCCTCGGTGATCTCAGCTATGCCTGCGGCGATCTTCTCAGTATTTTTCATGAGCCGGTAACTCTTTTCCAGCTCATCATCCTCGCCCGAAACAAGTCCCGCGCTCTCTATCTCTGAAATTTCCTGACGGAGAAAATCAGCTTCGCGAAGCCGGCTCTTCTCGTCGGTATCTGACTCCATCAGCTTCTTTTCAAGAGACCTGTAATTTTTGTATTCGTCTTTTAATCTTGAAAGAACCGGCGCCAGGCTCTCACGCGCATAATCATCCAAGAGCTGTAGATGCTTCTGTTTTCTGAGTAGGGTCTGATTGTCTCTCTGACCGTAGATATCAATAAGGACATCCCCGGCTTTTGAAAGCATGGGCGCCGGAACCGTCTCTCCGTTTATTTTAGCTACGGATCTTCTGCTGCTTATTCTCCTCGACAGTATCACTTCTCCGTCGTATGTCTCTATGCCAAGCTTTAATAGAGCTGCCTTCTCGCGCTCACCCACGGAAAAGACGGCCTCGGCGTAGGCGTCTTTTTTCTCATCTCTGATAATATCCCGGCCGGCTTTCCCGCCCAGAGTCAGCTTTAGCGCGCCAAGAAGGATCGACTTTCCGGCGCCGGTCTCACCTGTCAGGATATTCAGTCCCTCGCCGAATTCGATCTCCTCGTGGTCAATAAGTGTCAGATTGTCTGCCGTCAGGCTTAAAAGCATTCGATCACCTCTCTGATACTATCTTTCTGAGCCGGCTCATCACATTCGCCGTGTCCTCGACCGAACGAACGGCGCACATGATGGTATCGTCTCCTGCTATCGTTCCAACTATCTCCTTGAAATTCATCTTGTCGAGAGCTGCTGCCACCGCCATTGCCATTCCGGATACAGTCTTTATCACGAGTATGTTCAGAGCATTGTCCATAGAAAGAAATCCCTCGCAAAATACATGCCTGTATTTCTCTGATAAATTCTCATCTGTCTCTTTTAATGCAACGTAGCGGAGCGTTCCGTCAGACATCGCCACCTTTGTAAGCGACATCTCTCTTATATCTCTTGAAACAGTCGCCTGAGTCACCTTAAATCCGGCTTTTTCTAATGCTGCTGTCAGCTCCTCCTGTGTTCCGATCTTTCCCTTCATGATCAGATTGAGAATGGTTTCCTGTCTTTTTTCTTTTTCTGCAGACATAAGCGCCTCCTGACATGATAAGATTTATTTTACTGTATCTCCCGCATCTTCACGGAAATGCGTTCAAGAAAATTCACGTTCGATAACCTTATCAGCCTGGTGACATAACGTGACCGGCTGATGCAAACGCTCCCGCCCCGGTTCAGCCTGAACCTTCTGTATCCGTCGAAAGACACGGTTGCGTTTTCATCGACGTCAGAATGGCGGGTATCAAGCATAACCGATACTTTATCATCACAATCGAGAACGACCGATCTGTTGTTCAAAGTATGAGGATTTATAGGAGTGATAAGTATGGCGCTTGTCTTCGGATCCACTATGGGGCCTCCGGCTGACAGGTTATATGCCGTAGAGCCTGTTGGCGTCGAAATAATAATTCCGTCACAGTCATAGCTGTAAAGAAATTTATCATTTACATTCACCGTCAGCTTCACCATATCAAGCCCGCTGCCCGCCGATATGACCACGTCATTAAGAGCCGATATTTCCGTATCGCTCCCGTCAATATATCCTTTTAGCATCATCCGGTTTTCTATCTCGCATTCATCATTCAGAAGACGCGGTATCACCGGCAGAACTGTATTCTCATCCAGGTCGCATAAATAACCCATATGACCTGTATTCACGCCGAGGATAGGGATATTTGATCCTACAGCGCTCTGGGCAGTCCTGACCATCGTGCCGTCTCCGCCGACTGTAAATATGCAGTCGATTCCATAAGGCACAGTAAGAGTCTCATCAGACGCATCGCCCGGACACAAGGCAAAAGATACCTGTCCGCCGCCTGACTCTATCTCTGACGTCATCCTTCTGATAAGCTCAGTATTCCTTGAGCTTTGATTCTTCATTACAATGAAAAAATGCTTCAATCCTTGTCCAGGGTCTTATGAGCTTCTGCAACCAGCCGCTCCACAGTCTCCCTGTCTCCTTTCCATGCTGTATCAGGTTCCGGCGAATCATTTTTCTCAATATACATGAGATATTCAATATTGCCTTCAGGTCCCTTGATCGGAGAATAGTCGAGCCCCTTAAGAGAAAATCCGTGGTTACATGCGTATTCAGTCACCTTCATTATAACATCAGCGTGAACCGCCGGATCCCTGACCACGCCCTTCTTCCCTACGCGATCTCTTCCCGCCTCGAACTGAGGCTTAATAAGGCATACCATCTTCGCCTTAGCAGAAAGAAGATGCCATACAGGCTCAAGGATCAGCTCCAAAGAAATAAAAGACACATCGCACGACGCGAAATCTATTTTATCATCTATATCCTCCGGCTGCACATAGCGAATATTCGTCTTTTCCATACAGACCACTCTCGGATCTGTCCTGAGTTTCCAGGCGAACTGACCGTAGCCGACATCGACGGAATAGACCTTTGAAGCGCCGTTTTGAAGCATACAGTCTGTAAAGCCGCCGGTCGAAGCTCCTATATCCATGCAGGTCATTCCTGTAAAATCGAGTCCGAAATCTTTTACAGCCTTTTCCAGTTTGTAACCGCCCCGACTTACATAGGGCATATCCTGCCCTGTGACTTTTATTTCAGAATCTATGTCAAACTTCATGCCTGGCTTGTCCTCGCGGTTATTGTCCACGAAGACCCTTCCCTCCATGATCATAATTTTTGCCTGTTCTCTCGACCTCGCCAGACCGTTTTTTGTCAAAAGAAGATCCAGTCTCTCTTTCATATCATCTCTCCATCCGGTTTTTGACACGGTCAGCTATATCCACAGCATCCAGTCCGTATTTTGACAGGAGTTCCTCTCTGGATCCCTGAGGAATAAATGAATCCGGCAGGGATACGATCATGATCCTTCCTTTATATCCCTTTTCGTTTAAAAGAGTCATGACGTGCTCTCCGAAACCTCCCGATCTCACGTTCTCTTCCAGAGTGACTATGAGATCATATTCACGTGACGCGTCCAGGAGATATGACTTGTCGAGAGGAGAAGCAAATCTCGCGTTTACGACGGTAGGACATATGCCGTAAGGCATCAGGATATCGGCCGCGTCAGCTGCTGTCTCTACCATACTTCCGAGCGCGAAGAAAAGTACTTTTGATCCTTTTCTTAATTCCTCGCATCTGCCTTTCTCTATCTTTTTCCTGTGTGTCTTCATGCGAAGAGAAGCCGGAGCCTTTGGATAACGGATGGCTACAGGTCCTTTGAAATCAACGGCAGCCTTCAGCATATCCGAAAGCTCCCATTTGTTCTTCGGCGCCATGATGGTCATGCCAGGCACTGACAGGAGATATGACAGATCAAAGATCCCCTGGTGGGTGTCGCCGTCACGGCCCACTATACCGGCTCTGTCAACAGCCAGTATCACATGTTCTCCGGGAATTGCCACGTCATGCACTATCTCATCGTATGCTCTCTGGAGAAAAGAAGAATATACGGCGACTACCGGTATCAGTCCGCCCTCAGCCATTCCTGCGGCAAGAGTCACGGCGTGTTCCTCAGCTATACCCACATCCACGAACCTGTCCGGAAACATATTGTGAAATCTGTGAAGACCGGTTCCGGATTCCATAGCCGCTGTCACGGCGACTATCCTCTGGTCTCTGTCGCCAAGTTTTCTCATGACCGTAGAGAAAATATCCGTATAAAGAGGCTTCTTTTTCTCGACCGGGAGACCTGTCTTTACATCAAACGGAGCAGTCCCGTGAAATCTGTCCGGATGCCTCTCTGCGGGGGGATAACCAAGTCCCTTTCTTGTTATTACATGGACAATGACAGGTCCCTGGATAGTAAAGGCTCTCTCAAACATCTCGGTCATTGCCTTTATGTTATGACCATCGACGGGGCCGAGATACATGATACCCATCTCTTCAAAAAGCATTCCGGGAATGAATAGCTGCTTTATACCGCTTTTTGATTTCCTTATATGCTTTACTATGCGGTCGCCATAGACCGGTATCTTCTCAAGAGAGTTCGTTATATTTTCCTTTAGTCCTGTATATTTCTCACTCGTCCTGAATCTGGCCAGAGCCTCCGGCATTCCTCCAACATTCTTGGAGATGGACATGGTATTGTCGTTTAAAACTATTACAAAATTTTTATCAAGAAGGGATGCGTTATTCAGTCCCTCCAGCGCCAGCCCGCCCGTAAGCGCCCCGTCGCCTATCACCGATACTATTTTATAATTCTCGTGCTTAAGTTCTCTCGCGCGCTGGAAGCCCAGCCCCGCCGAGATCGAAGTGGAGGCATGACCTGTGCCGAAGGCATCGCAGTCTGACTCATGAGGCTTTGGAAAACCGCTCAGACCTCCGAATTTTCTCAGGCTGTCAAATCTGTCTTTTCTTCCTGTAAGGATCTTATGAGTATAACTCTGATGGCCTACATCCCATATCAGCTTGTCTTCAGGAAAATGCATGACAAGATGAAGGGCTATTGTAAGCTCGACAGTCCCGAGATTAGAGGCCAGATGCCCTCCGGTAACCGAGATTTTATTGATCAGAAATCTTCTGATCTCGGATGGGAGACGCTTTATTTCCTCATCGGTGAGATTTTTTACATCATTCGGTTTTCTGATCTTATCCAATACCATATCACTTCACCCTGTGCGCCATATATTCTATCAGCTTCTCCAGGAATCTGTTCTCATAGGGTAAACCTAAGATGAGAGACAGTCCCTCGTCAGTAAGATCCGACACGGCTCTTCTGGCTTTTAAAAGACCGTCAAAAGTAATAAGTGTAACCTTATGGTTTCTCTCGTCCTGTCCTGTCTCCTTGCCGAGCGTCTTTTCGTCGCCTGTGGCATCCAGTATGTCATCCATTATCTGAAAAGCCTTACCGATAAGGCTCGCGGCTTTTTCGACAGTATCCGTCTCCTCAGACGAAGCTCCGCCGAGCACGGCGCCGATCATCATAGCGGCCTCAATAAGTGCAGAGGTCTTTGCCTCATAAATAAAATCAAGCATATCTCTGGAGATGCCGTCCGATCTGTCTTCCGCCACATCAGCTGCCTGCCCTCCTATCATGCCGTTGATTCCCGCCTTGTCAGAAAGAATCTGAAGGGACTTTATTACAATATCGGGGCGATCCTTCTCGACTGAAAAAGCCGATATGGCAGTCTCAAATGCCAGGTTTAAAAGACCGTCGCCGGCCAGCACTCCGATGTCCTCTCCGTATTTCGCATGAGTCGTCAGCATACCGCGGCGATACTTGTCATTGTCCATAGCCTCCAGATCATCATGAACGAGTGAATAATTATGTATCATCTCGATAGCTGCCATGAAAGGTCTGATTGCAGGGGAGCTGCCACCGAAAAGCTTGTAGGTCTCAGCCATAAGAATAGGTCTCAGCCGCTTGCCTCCGGCTGTGACGCTGTAATTCATAGCCGAGATCACATTGACCTGATACCCCTTTTCCTCAGGCAGATAAGCATTCAAAACCCGCTCCGCATCAGAAGCGCGATACTCCAGTTCTCTCTGAAAATCCATGACTCATTAATCCTCTTCAGTATCATTCATGCCATAGGACGATGTCATCGGCGGCATCTCCTCAAGACTGCCGTCATCCTTCAGCTTCATAACTTTTTTCTCGATCCTGTCGATCCTGTTATTCACTGAACGGAGAAGCTCCACTCCGCGCTGATACAGAGCAAATGACTCTTCCAGCTCTGTATTCGTCTCTTCCATCTTTTTGATTATTTCCTCAAGTTCCTGAAATGATTCTTCCAGAGTCTTCTTTTCGTTATCCATAATATTCTGCCCACCTGCATTGCTCTATTGTGATTGAAATTGATTCTGCACCTCTTTATGTGTTTTCCTCATTCGATTTATATTTCTCTGTATCTACTGTCACAGCTCTTATCAGTCCGTCATACATCCTTAGATTGATCTTGTCGCCGGGAGATACATCATCCACGGAAACAATATGTTTCCCGTCAGCTCCCGAAGCATATCCGTATCCCGCCAGAAGTCTCTTAAGCGGCGACAGTCCTTCGAGCACGGCAGTTATCTTCTGCATCTTATGCTTTCCGTCAGAAATATTTGCTTCCATGTCCCGGCTCAAACTGCTGCCATCCATCTCGGCTCTGTATTTCGCATTGCCTAAAGCCTTTTCCATGCAGCCGGACAGGATATTACCGTCAGGCAGAATTCTTTTCCTGCTGATGGAAATCGCGCGTTCCATGGAAAGAGACATCCTGTTCTCATCAAAAGCCGCCCTCTGCCTGCAGCGCAATATCATCTTTTCAGGACTCATTGCGCTAAGCTCCAGACCAAGAGTTTTTGCATGGTCTCTGCAGCGGATCATGGCGTCTTCTATGTTATCGAAAAGAGCCGTTGCATCCGATAGAAATCTCTCGTCTATATCAGAAGCAAGCGGAACAGCGAGCTCCGCCGCCGCGCTTGGCGTAGGCGCTCTCATATCCGCCGTAAGATCCGCTATCGTGGTATCTGTCTCATGCCCGACTGCGGATATGACAGGAACCGGACAATTAAAGATTGCTCTTGCAACTATTTCTTCGTTGAATGCCCAAAGATCCTCTATAGATCCTCCGCCACGTCCGATAATAATTACATCCGGCCGGAGTTCAGAAAGTCTCTGAAGTGAATCTGCAACTGACTCGGCCGCGCCGGCGCCCTGAACGCGGGCCGGACATAAAATAAGCTGCACATAAGGGTTTCTTCTGGCAGAGATCTGAATGATGTCTCTGACAGCAGCTCCCGTCTCAGCTGTCACTACGCCGACGGTTCGGGGATACTTGGGCAGAGGCTTCTTGTAGCGGCTGTCAAAGATTCCCATCTCAGCAAGTTTCTTTTTCTCGGCCTCGAATTTTATATACAGTTCTCCGATACCTGACTTCTCTATTGAATCCGCATATATCTGATATTTGCCATAAGCCGCATACACGCCTATCTGACCGCGAACCAAAACCTTGTCGCCGTTTGACATGGCAAATTTAAGACCTGAAGCACGTTTACTCCGCCACATGATACCGGAAAGTTCGGATCTATTGTCTTTCAGCGTAAAATATATATGTCCGGACTGATTGTATTTCAGGTTAGTGATCTCTCCTTCCACCACTACGCTCTGAAAAGCAGGCTCGGCCGAGAACAGTCTGTCTATATATTCATTTATCTCAGATACTGTATATGGTTTTCTCATTACGCTATCTTTCCGAGAATACCGTTCACAAACGACTGTGAATTCTCAGCGCCGTATTTCTTCGCGAGTTCTACCGCTTCGTTTATAGCCACTCCCTCCGGCAGCTTTTCATACTTCATCTCATAGACTGCCAGACGGAGAAGCGTCAGATCCACACGCGACATTCTCTTTGTGCTCCACCCTTCAGAGACTTCATTCAAGAGACTGTCTATCTCCGGAAGGTTCTTTACAATATCACCGGTCTTTTTTTCTATATATTCCCTGTCCTCATCGCTGATGGGAGTTTCTTCCTCATCAAGGAAAATCCTGATCTGGCCGTCAATATCGTCTGACTGATGAAAGAGAGCCTGGAAGAGAACCATGAATATCTGCTCCCTGATCTGTCTTCTGGTCATGCTAATTTTCTCCCGGTTATTTCATTCCTGTACAGCTACATCCATGATCTTGACATCCACATCGCGGACCGTGAGATCAGTCATATTCTCCAGAGATGCCTTGACTTTATCCTGAACCTGCATGGAGACGTCAACGATCGTATAACCATACTTCACAACTATAATGACCTGCGCTGTCAGAGAGCCGTCATCATTCTGCATGATCCTTACCGCGTGACTTATCCTGTTTCTGGATACACGCGACACGTTCTCATGTGTAAGACCTCCGTTCAGGGAAGCCACACCCTCTACCTCGCAAGCTGCAATTCCGGCAATCGTCATCAGCACGTGATCCGTTGCCTGAACCCCATCCTTTATTACATAATTCCTGTCAGCCATACTCTCTCCTGTTCTATATCGCTGCCGATAATTGTTTTAATTATAACATAATTTGCATATTCTTCCCACATCGCAAACGGCTGCTACCTGCTGCCGGCATTCTTGTATTCATCCAAAAGACGCTCGATCTCAGTGCTCTTTGGAGCAGACCTGTCAGTGCCATCCGAAGAGACATAACCCCTGATGTAATTACTCAGGACCTTCGGTATGTGCTTCTGTATCTCTTCAAAAGGAGGAATGCCGCCGTACTTCTTCACATTTCCCGAACCTGTTCCGTAGGCCGCGAGCGCCAGGATCACATTGCCGTCATATTTATCGATGAGACTCTTCATGAGTCTTGCGCCGCCCATAATATTTTCCTCAGGATCAAAAGGATCGTTCACTCCCATCGCTTTCTGAGTAGCAGGCATAAGCTGCATTATTCCGGCAGCATTGCTTTTACTCAGCGCATTCGCATGAAAATCCGACTCCTGCTTTGCCATAGAGATAAGGATACCCTCATCCACTCCGTACTCATCCGCTGCCTTCTTGAAAACCTTCATGAGATCTGAGGGAACTGTAATCGGATCCGTATTTTCATAGGACAATTTAATATCAGATGATTCTCTACCGGAGCTTATGTCGGTGGGATTTATTTTCTTATCAAGGACATCCTGAAAAGAAGTCTTGTTATCATCAGAGTTTTTTACAGAGGTATAATTTCTCTGAAGCTCCGCTGTATATACCGGCAGCATATCCGGGCCTGCCATAATTCTAAGTATCAAAATATCCTGCCTTTCAAAACACTGACTTTTCATTACAGATGTCAGTAAAATCCATCAACGCTTTCTATTATAACATGACAAGCCGCATTACCAAGAAAATATACAAAAAAGAGAGCAGATTTTCCGCTCTCCTTTAATATTTGCCTGCATAAAAAACTAACCGGCATCATCAGATATCTTTATTATTGGCATTCGCAGCGCGAAGTCTCGCCATGGCACGCGAAAGCGCCGCCCTGTTATGATAATATTCCTCCAAAGACTGCTTCTGACGGAGGTGCTCCTTAGCGCGCTCCCTGGCTTCCTCGGCCCGCCTTATATTTATATCCTCAGGCTTCTCAGCTGTCTCAGTAAGAAGCTGGACACGGTTATTCGCTACCCAGCAGAATCCACGTCCGACAGCGGCTTCGATCCATTCTCCGCCTTCAGTCGGCTGAATTTTCATTATGCCGTCCACAACGGCGATAACCATGCTCTCATGATGAGCCTCAATACCCTTGGCACCATCCACGTCAGGTATGATCAGATTCACGACACGACCGGAATAGAAGACGCCGTTTGTGGATATAACCTTCAGATAGAAATCATTCTTTGCCATATCCCATCTCCCTTATTCAGCCTGCTTCATCTTCTCGGCCTTGGTCTTTACATCATCTATAGTACCGACGTTGAAGAAAGCATTCTCAGGATAATCATCCATCTCGCCGTCAAGGATCGCCTTGAAGCCTTTGACAGTTTCCTCTACCGGAACATAGATTCCCTTGATGCCCGTGAACTGTTCAGCTACATGGAAAGGCTGAGAGAGAAATCTCTGGATCTTACGGGCTCTGTAAACCGTCAGCTTATCCTCGTCGCCCAGCTCATCCATACCAAGGATGGCTATGATATCCTGAAGTTCCTTATATTTCTGCAGTACCTCCTGAACCCTTCTGGCCACTTCATAATGCTCCTCGCCTACCACGTCAGGCTCAAGAATTCTTGATGACGATGCCAAAGGATCAACTGCGGGATAGATACCCTGCTCAACGATCTTTCTTGAAAGAACCGTTGTGGCATCAAGGTGAGCGAACGTGGTCGCAGGCGCAGGATCTGTAAGGTCATCAGCAGGAACATATATAGCCTGAACTGATGTGATCGATCCGTCCTTTGTCGACGCGATCCTCTCCTGAAGAGCACCCATCTCAGTAGCCAGAGTAGGCTGATAACCGACGGCTGAAGGCATACGTCCAAGCAGTGCCGACACCTCGGAACCTGCCTGAGTAAATCTGAATATATTATCAATGAAAAGAAGCACGTTCCTGTGCATATGATCACGGAAATATTCAGCCATTGTAAGGCCTGTCTCAGCCACTCTCATACGGGCGCCCGGCACCTCGTTCATCTGTCCGAACACAAGCGCCGTCTTTTTCAATACTCCCGATGCCTTCATCTCTGACCAGAGATCATTTCCTTCACGGGATCTTTCTCCGACACCTGTGAATATGGAATAACCGCCCTGCTCATCAGCCACGTTTCTGATCAGCTCCTGAATGAGAACCGTCTTTCCGACGCCGGCGCCTCCGAGAAGACCTACTTTTCCTCCCTTGGAGTAAGGAGCCAGGAGATCAATGACTTTTATTCCTGTCTCAAGCATCTCCTGTGATGCGCTCTCATCTTCAAATGCAGGAGGCTCTCTGTGGATAGACCACATCTCCTCGCCCTCGATCTTCTCACCGCCGTCTATGGTCTCGCCCAGAACATTAAAGAGACGACCGAGATTTTTCTCTCCAACCGGTATTTTGATGGGACCGCCATCGGCTTTTACTTCCATATCCCTGCAAAGGCCCTCTGATGGAGACAGCATTATGCATCGCACTGTATGATTCCCGACATGCTGCGCCACTTCCATCACGGCTCTTTTTCCATTGTTGTCACACTCGAGAGCGTCACGGATGGCAGGCAGCGCATCCTCTTCATTGAATTCGACATCTATTACAGGTCCCATGACCTGCACGATTTTACCCTGTATCATATTGAATCTCCTTTACCGCCTCTTGTGTTTCTTTTTCTGTGCCTTGGCTCCGGCAGCCACCTCTGTTATCTCCTGAGTGATCTCTGCCTGCCGAGCTCTGTTATATTCGAGGCCGAGCTTATCGAGCATCTCCCGTGCGCTGTCAGATGCTGCCTGCATGGCCATCATCCTGGAATTCTGGATAGAAGCGAATGACTCCACCAGAGCGCTGTAGAGATAGCCCAGAAGATAACTCGGAACTATCTGATCCATTACCTTTTCAGGAGACGGAGTAAATGCTATGTCCTCCATCGGAATTCCGGCTGGGATCTTTGTACTGAAATCAGTCTTCCTAAGCGGAAGGATCTCTGTCATCTCAGCATCGGCCTCGACCTGATTTACCATACGGGTATAGATGATCCTCAAAACATCGAATTCATTATTCAAATACATATTGAGAAGATCCTCACCTATATGTCTCGCGACAGCCATAGATGGCTTCTGAATCGAATATCTGAAATGCTCGTCTACCTTTATGTCATGCGCCATGCAATAATGGCGTCCCATCTCTCCGAGAACAAAGAGCTTGTGACGATCATTTTTTTCAACAGTAGATTTCGCGAGTTTCAGGATGTTCTGATTGTAAGCTCCTGCCATTCCCTTGTCAGAGGTAATGACCAGATAAGCCACCGTGAGTTGAGACTCATTACTTTCCGAATAATCCCGGAAATAACGGTTCTCCATATCAGGCACATGCCGTAAAATTCTCGCCATAGCATTTTCAAGCGTATAGAAGTAAGGCTCTGTATCAGCCAGCTGCTTCTTCGCCTTTTTTAATTTTGAAGAAGAAATCATATACATGGCATTTGTGATCTTCAGGGTATCCCTGATGCTCTGCATACGATCCTTGATCTCTTTTTGGCTTGCCATACTTTCTCCTGATTCAATGATATGAGCGTTGAGTCACGCTCATTTTTGCCACTCCGAAACCGGCATTCTGATAATCAATCCGGGATCAATTCTGTTCCTTGGATTTTTTATATTCCTCGCCGGCAGCTGCAATCAAGTCTTTCACATCGTCTGCCACATCGCGCGTGCTCTCTATGGATGAGACGATGTCCGGATGCTCGAGTCTGATGTAGTCGAGAATCTTTCCCTGTTCTTTTTTTACATCCTTTTTATCAAAGGAATCAAAATATCTCAGGTTGGCAAGTTCCAGAGTGATTACCTGGTCAGCCATAGACATTGGATGAGACAGTGGCTGCTTCAGAAGCTGCATCAGGGCACCGCCGTGAGAAAGCTCAGCCTGAGTAGCAGCATCGAGGTCGGATGCGAACTGGGTAAATATCTCAAGTTCCCTGTACTGTGCCAGATCCACACGAATTGAACCCGAAGCCTTTTTCATGGCCTTGGTCTGGGCAGCTCCGCCGACACGAGATACGGACAGACCTACGTTTACGGCCGGTCTCATGCCTGAGAAGAAAAGCGATGATTCCAGGAAGATCTGTCCGTCGGTGATGGATATGACGTTCGTGGAAATATATGCGGACACATCGCCGTTCTGAGTCTCAATGATGGGGAGCGCGGTCATTGAGCCGCCGCCCTTTTCATCGGAAAGCTTTGACGACCTCTCCAGAAGTCTTGAATGGAGATAGAAGACATCTCCGGGATAAGCCTCACGTCCGGGCGACCTCTCCAGGAGAAGAGATATCTCACGGTAAGCCACCGCGTGCTTTGACAGATCATCATATATTATCAAGACGTCGCCGCCCTTATCCATGAAATATTCACCGAGCGCAGTCCCGGCATAGGGAGCTATATACTGAAGCGATGCCGGGTCAGCTGCCGTAGCTGAAACTATGATCGTATAATCCATAGCTCCGCCCTTTTCGAGAATGTTTCTCACTTTCTCCACAGTAGTAGCCTTCTGACCTATCGCTACATAGATACATGTTACATTCTTGCCCTTCTGGTTCAAGATAGTATCTGTGGCAATTGAAGTCTTTCCGGTCTGGCGGTCTCCGATGATAAGCTCTCTCTGACCTCTGCCTATCGGGAACATGGAGTCGATCGCAAGAATACCGGTCTCAAGCGGAGTGTCAACCGATTTTCTGTCTATGATTCCAGGCGCCGGTCTCTCAATTGGATTATAACCTGCGGATGCAATATCGCCCTTGCCGTCTATAGGCTCGCCGAGTGCATTCACTACACGGCCTATGAAGCCCTCGCCAACGGGAATGCCGGCATTTTTTCGGGTCCTCGTCACCTTCATGCCTTCACTGATACCGACGTCACGGCCGAAAAGCATTACGCCTATCTCGGTACGCCTGATATCCATGACCATGCCCTTCTCGCCGTTTTCAAAAACGACGATCTCGCCGTACATGGCATGATCTATTCCGTAGACGGTCGCGATACCATCGCCTACGGAAATGACTTTACCAATCTCTCTTGACTCTTCATCCCAGTCAAAATTCTCTATCTGCTCACGGATGATCGATATGACATCCATTGCATTGATTTCACTCAAATCTATACCTCCTGCAACAGTCTCTTCTCAAGCGTCTCCAGCCTGCCGCTGATACTCTGGTCGTATTCCACTCCCCGCGTCCTGATCACGCGGCCGCCGATAATCGAAGGATCGACATTTATTGAAATGCTGATCTTGTGATCAGGATATCTGGTCTTCAAATACTTAAGCGCCTTGTCCTTCTCAGCTTCATCAGGCTCCGCCGGAAATACACACTCGGCATCAATAACATTGTTGTAAAGACTCCAGATGTAGTCATAGCATGACATGATATCAGAAAACTCGACTATGTCACCCGTCAGCACCAGTTCAAGTATGAAATTTTTTTCTTTCTCGCTGAACGAAAAACGTTCGGCAATTTTTAAAACAAGGGCTTTCTTCTGCTTCTTCAAAATCACCGGAGAACTTAATACCCGAAGAAGTTCTGGAGATGCCGTCATGACCTTTCTCATATTCGAAAGATCATCCATGGACGGAATCTCTTTATAGAGAGCTCTCGCCTGATTCAATGCTATCTCTGTCATTGCATCCTCCGTGACATCATGCGGACTGCTTGTCCTGATCCTCTGTGAGGATCTTCCTGGCTGCTGTCATAGCCAGTTTTGCGATATCATTCCTGAGCTGAACCTTTGCCTCTTCGTTCTGAGAGCGGATGGCTTCCTTGTTCTTCTCGATCAGGCGCTCGTTCTCAAGTCTGGTTTCCTCAAGAGTTCTCTCTCTCTCAGCCGCGGCCTGCTCTCTCGCCTTCGCAAGAATAGCCTTTGCCTCGTCGTTCGCATTATCCAGCTTCTTTTCATACTCCTGCTGCTTCGACAAAGCCTTTGTTTTCTCCGACTCAGCCTCATCGAATCTGCTCTTGATCAGGTCATCGCGCTTATCGATCACATCCATCACACGCTTAAACAACAGCTTCTTCATTATCCACACAAATACAAGGACATTGATTATTGTGAAAATAAGAGAAGCCGGCTGAATATCTATCATTTGACAGCCTCCTTCTTACTAAAGCCTACGCCTGCCACTCCATCAGCTGAGCATCGCCCGGCCTTATCAAGTGGCAGATGATACATGTTATCAGCCAAGCATCAGGATGATAAGAAGAGCTACAACGAAACCGTAAATAGCAGTTGCCTCTGCAAGTGCGCATCCTAAGAGGAGGTTGGTACGGATCTGCCCTGCTGCCTCAGGCTGGCGTGCTGTCGCGTCAACAGAAGCTGCTGTCGCCTTGCCGATTCCGAGGCCTGCGCCAATTCCGGTAAGAACTGCGATACCTGCGCCGATTGCTACAAAAATAGTTGCTGACATAACAAATCTCCTTTTTTCTCAAAACTTATCAATCATCCGTTCCCATTGCCTCTCCCATGAAGAGAGCCGTCAGGAACACAAACACATATGCCTGAATAAGACCGTCAAAGACGTCGAAATACAGGCTGCATATTACTGGTACGACTGCCGGAACCACATATTTTATCAGTTCCATGATTACAAAAGATCCGATGACATTTCCGAAGAGTCGCATACAAAGTGACAGCGGCTTTATAAAAAGTTCCATCACATTAAGCGGTGCGATGATCGCCATCGGTTGTGCAAAACTCTTGAAATAACCCACTCCGCCACGCTTTCTGATACTCGAAACCTGTATCAGAATGATTGACATAAGAGCCAGGGCTACAGTCACGTTCAGATCTTTCGTAGGAGGCTTGAATCCGATGATCCCCATCAGATTCGCTATTCCGATATATACCATGACGCCCATCAGATAGTAGTAATATTCTCTTCCCTGATGATTCATGATATCGTCGAAGAAATTCCACAGTCCCTTTACGCAGGTCTCTAAAAGCAGCTGTCCCTTTCCGGGTTTTTCCACTTTGAGATTCCTCGTCAGAAGAATACATATAAGCGCCACAACGCCCATTATGATCCATGTGACTACGACGGACTCAGTAACTGGGATCCCTCCAAATATCGGAATCCTGAACATTGTTTTGCAGTTCAGCTCGGCCAGTAAATGATGTACCAGGCCTTTCAACTGCTCACCTCCTCTCGGCAATAATATCCTGCCAAAAAACAAGAGAGACGAACAATACGAATTAATACTTCTTCGTATTCGTACTGTTCGTCTCCCCTTTTTTCTCATTCAGTTCTCTAATGTTTTACCACTTTGCAAAACTGAATGTATGACAATAATGCGCGACGAGTCGGGTATATTTTTGGCACTTTGCACAATAATCGTAATGTGTTTTTGTGCAAATTGAAAGATGAATGCGCTTACTGAAGCTTCCCGCATCTATAATAAAAAACTTCGTTGCAATGATTCATCAACAGGCAGCTTATGCTATTTATTTTGGAGAATACTCCTTATTATTAGCCTTCTGGTAATCAAGTATCTTTGACGCGTTCTGAAGTTCAATATCGGAAAGATGGATATCGCTGACCTGAGTCGTCGCGTGATACCAGGTCTTCCCCTGGAAATAGCTGTTCAGCTCCTGCGATTTGAAGATAGCTCCATGCCTTGCGTAAATCTCATTTCTGGCATAAGTCAGCTGCTGAGGGTTCAAGGCACTTAGATCGTCATCCGTAAGTGCCGTCGACGAAGAATCCGGTAAAAATACTCCGTTCTCATCATCCATCACCTGCTCCGGCGTCTCGCTGCCGGAAAGTGAGACCTCCGCATCAGGTGCATCCTTATCTTTTTTATTATCATTCTTATTCTTTTTGATCTTCGACTTCTTTGAAGACTTATTTTTTGATACGGACTTCTTTGAAGCAGAATCAGTCTCTGAAGCAGAACCATTCTCTGTCTTCTTTAATGACTTTTCCTCTTCGGTGCTTGCAGCTGCCGGAGCCTTTGATTTACTTATAAATTTAATATATGAAAAACCAAGGGCAACGACCGCCACAAGAATGATCACCATAGCAATGGCGAGCCATTTCCACGGAGCTGCACTTGCTCCGGCTCCGGACTGACCGCTGAATTTATTGGCTCCGGATTTTCTGCCGGCTGTTTCTTTCACCGGAATTTCCCAGGGCATTACCTTATCCGGCGAGGCGTACCTGGTCGGATCTGGATTTGATATCCTCTGTTCATTTATGATTGAATCAGCATTCTGTAAGAGCCCATTCTGAATATCATTCTCTACATTAGAAGCATAGTCAGGACTCTCATCAGGTTTCTTCACCTCTGAAGAATGATCTATACTCACGTCAGATTTCTTCACTTCTGAAGAATGATCTGTGATCACGTCAGGTTTTTTCACTATAGAACTGACCTTCGTACCGCAATGTCCGCAGAATACAGCTCCGTCCGGAAGCTTCGCTCCACATTTTTTACAAAACATACGCTATCCCTTTTCTTGAAAATACATCTGTGAATTATACTTGCAATAAATAAACTTTACTAAAACTCCCCCAATTAATAATGAGAATCTTCGTTGCAAGGATTCATTCGCTTTTTGCCAAGAGATGTCACAGTGGTGGCTCACAAGTTGTGTTTTTCTGTTTGCTCGCACGCGCTTTTTAGCGGCTCTCTGACAAAAGCGCGCAGAAATGCTTGAATTAAATTCTTGCAGTTGCAATATATTGCAAGGAAGCATTTCTGCTTGAACGATTGTCAACCGAGCCGCAGCTAGCGTGCTCGCTCACGACGAAAAACACAATGTTCGCCACCATCTGTGCATCTCTTGCAAGCTTCAATGAATCCTTGCGACTAAGATGATCTATATAACATCACTTCGTGATGTTACATTAAATGTTGGAAGTTTTAGAACTTTATTATATCACATGATATGAGTGTCAAAGTCATCATCGGATTATGATTAAATATATTCCGAATACTAATCGTGCAAATTCAATTATGGTCAGAAATCCTCTCCTCCAGGAAAAATGCGATCCAGAAAGCCACTCCGCAGATTCCAACCATATAAGAATCCCAGGACAGCACCCATCTCACAAACTTCGTTCCCAGTAACGCTTCAAACCCTCCTGTAAAATGACTAAAGGAAAAAGAAACAATGATCAGTGCCAGATAAAATAATATAATAGTTGGAAAGACCATTTTTCTATTTTTCTCGGCATACCGTTCCTTGTCATACGACTCCGCATAATAAAAGAAAAGCATCAGTGCCAGTGTAACATAAAGAGCCGTCATCCACCTTATTCCGGAAAATTTATCCACTGAAAAATTCCCGGCCTCTAAAATAATGCTTCCGATATTCGCAGCAAGAGCCATGGAGCCTAACACACCCGGCAGCCTCTTTGTAAAGACCGCCAACAGAAGTAAAATCAGTTTCCACCATGCAAATCCCGCAGAAAACAAAACATAGATCCCCAATCCGAGTATCAGCACGCTGAAAGTAGAATAAGATTTTCTTTTCAAATAAAACCAGGTCTTACCAAGACATAAGGCAATCAGGAGGTATTCAACCGGACTGAAAACAAGCCTTATATCCGGTCCGAACGACAATTTCCATGTGAAGGTGCCTGCCAGCGCTGAAATAAACCCCATAGTCGCAACCGCTCCACGTAGATTTCCTCTGTATTTATAGACGTTTCCCATGTTTACAGCATCCAGGTCAACCAAGGCATCCTTCATTGACTGATATCTGTCATCAGGACTATAGCTTATCATTTTCATGACAATGCTTTTTAAATCAGCTGACCCGTTCACCGGCTCCGGCGGCACATATCCGCTTTTATACTGGACATCCTTAGACTCAGGCAGCCTCATCTTATTCATCAGAAAATAGAGAGTCATTCCAAATGAATAAATATCCGCCGTGCAATCGTATTGATTCTTATCAACCACCACCTCCGGCGCCCCGTAGCCAATCGTGTAGACACGAGTTCCGGCAAAACCATTAACGGCAGCTTTCACCATGCCGAAATCGCCGAGCTTATAGGTATTTACTCTGCTGTCATAAAATATGTTCTCCGGCTTTATGTCCCTGTGGATAAGGTTACATTTATGAGCCTCGCAGATCGCATTTCCTATATCATTTGCCAGCTTTAAAATCTCGTTTTCATTGTAAACCCGTAGTCTGTCGATCACAGTCCTGTCAGAGCTGATGATTGGAGTAAGTTTATCCATCACGGCAAAATGCAGACAGAGTGTATTTTCCTCTGCATCTTCATCGCCGGCTTCTGCCTTCTCCACGCTTACGACCTCATGATCTCCCTTTATTTTAATATGAAGCGTGGCATCCTCATAAATTTTTACGATCGATTCAGAAAAATCACTGACCTTTATCTGCGCTTCAACGGCTCTTTGAAATGTATCCTGTGCCGGCTGCTTGTCGCCGAAGCCTGTCACCTTTATCACTGCAGGCTCAGAATTAGCCGATTCCGCACTAAACACATACGCAGTCCCTCCCTGTCCGAGAAGAATCGGTTTTCCGTCCTTGAGTTTCAGCATGTAATTCTTGAATGGCAGCCTCTTATTGTCAAGCTGCAGCATAATAGCATCAATATCACTTCCGGTCCACCAGTCTGACATTCCTTCTTATCATCTCCTCGTATTATATGCACGGCTGTGAACTACTCGATTACCAGTAACCGAGCTTCCTGCTTCAACCACTACTGCGCTGGCTACGATGATACTTAAATACCATTATAAAATACCATCTAATCATCACCTTCAGCGCTCTCACCGTAGTCACTGTTCCACCTCTTCAGATCATATTTCTTTAACAGATACGACAGGGGAGACGAGATGATCCCGACTCTGAAAAGATGAAGCCTTGAAATAAGTTCCGGCATATTCATTACATCATACCTGTCCAGAAGGAAAAAAATCCCTCCCGCCGCCGCAATAAAAAAGCAGATTTTATAAAACCACACGTCGAGAAAATCTATCTGCCCGGAGGATGCCTTTCCCCATTCGACTCTCATATTCAGATATCTGTTAATTATTATTACCAAAAGCAGAAGAAAAACCCAGCCCAGATCCATACCGTATAAAAATTCAAGAAATTTCAGCTTTCCCGTATAAGCAATGATCATCCAAATCGCCATAGATACTCCGGCAGCTGCCGTAAGCACCGGCATTCCGATCATGGCAAAGACTATCAGTAATATATGAGAAATTTTCAGTCCTGTTGCAAACGCCGAACTGATCGCCAATGCGATCAGACAGGCTCTTCCCGGCAGATCCAGCCGGTTCAGCCGCTGGAAGATCGCCTCCACAAGAGTTGCTGCCGGGAGAATAACAAGATTTGCGTCAGGCATTTCCCCGGTATCCGGCTGCATTCCTTTGAAGAGAAGGAACATTATTATAGTAATGGCGAAAAAATAACGAACAGAATCTCTTCCATACAGGAAGTCAATATATTTTTGATCCGCCATCCGCTTCGCTCTGGTATCTTCTCTTCTCTCTCTCCTTCCATCTCCTGCAGCATCACTCTCATCATGGAAAGTCATCGTGACATCATCAGAGAGTGTAGAAAAATCCTCCCATTCACTCTCCTCCTTCTCATCAGTCTCCGCTGCCGATTCTATCTCTAATAGGACATCGCCGACAGACTGATAACGATCGTCGGGATAGTAGGCGCACATCTTCCTGATGATACGAGTCATGACTGGAGGCGAGCTGACGGGCGCCGGGAAAACATTATCCGGGTCATATTGCATATAAAAATCCGGATGATAATTTTTTGAGAAAGGAAAGTTCAGATCATTTAAGAGAAGATACAATGTAATTCCAAATGAATAAATATCGGCAGTTTTGTTATAGACATCATTCAGACTGTCTTTTATTTCCGGTGCCTCGTATCCGTCTGTATAAATGATCGTCTCGGCGTTTCCATCCTCAGTATATTTCGCGGCGCCGAAATCACCCAGCTTATATACATTTTCATCAGGGTCATAGAATATGTTCTCAAGCTTTATATCCCGGTGAAGGATGTTATTATTATGCGCTGCGAGAAGAGCCTGCCCTATCTCCACCGCAAACTTTCTGACCTCAGGATATGTCTTAAGATCATCATTAAAAAGGCTTTTATTCCCATATCTGTCCTTTGTGATCACCGGGATCAGCTTCTCCATCAAAATTAGCTGAAGAATGCTTTGATTTTCATCTGATCCGAGATCCACTTCCTTATAGCCCAGGGTCCTCACTATATATTGGGTTTCATGAGACAGAGAATACTGAAGTCCGGCCACCCGGCTGAATTCGTCCGAATCCATGACTCTGCCAAAAAATCCTGATACCTTCAGACAATAAGACCGATCAGGTCTTTTTTTATTGTACATCTCATAGACAAGAGATGAGCTGCCCCTGCCCAGAAGAACCGGTTTGCCATTTTCAGTCTTTAAGGCAAATTCAGGAAACAGGTCTGATGACTTTTCCAGAGTCATCAGGACTTCTTCAGCTTTTTTTGTGTCGTAATTCTGCATGAAAAATTATCCTTTCAGGCAGCTGTCACATTGATATTCCCGTTAAGATAAGTAATGTCACCCATATATATGGCAATGCCGTTTTCGTTATCGATAATCATTCCTATATGTGGGTTTTGGAAAACCTCGCTGTGACTGCCATCAGAAAATGACAGCTTCTCGATCCCACTCGTGTCCTCTACCCTCCAGCTGTCATCTATCATCCTTTCAAAGAAGACAGCCCAGACAGTTTTCGGATTAATATCAGGCCGGTCTCCGCCTCCAAAAATCAGCACATCTCTGTCTTCCAATAATACAGGTCTGATACCGCTTCCGAAGACTTTCTCGATTTTCTTTCCGTTCAGGAAGGTTAGGTTTTTCCCGAACGAATCCACATAGAACCATATTCCATCTACGTTTTCAAAACATCCCTGCTGCCGGCTTACAGTCCTTGCATGCAGCCTGATATCAGGCATATTTTCCTTTGACGGACGTCCGACATTCCATTTAAGCCTGTCATCCAGAGAGTAGGTCTTAATATTTCCCTGCTCTATTACAACCAGGGTGTTAGCGGATTTAAATATCTCTTTCTGTTTCATTAGAGTCCTTTTCATATTCTTCAAATTCCTTCTCCTGAAAATCATTTAATAATTTACTGATCTCAGGCACCTTCGGTTCGTATTTTCCCACAATCTGTTCAAGCTCGCCTCTTACAAAATCACAAAAGTCACCTGAAGCGATCTTTCCTTCTTTATCAAAAAATATATTTTCAAGACTGGCATATTCTAAAATATAAATTACAGCCGCATCGAAGATATCCTTTGGATAAAGCGGAGCCATATGTGCAAGTCCAAGCAGATCATTTATCATATTTCTGTCCATGCAAAGATGCATGCCAACCGATATCAGTTTCCTTCTGCCGGGTCTCCATCTATCATGTTTAATATCAACAAAGGTACTGATCAGAGAAGCCGACCAATCATCTTCATCTGCTATTTGGTTTCTGTCAGAAGCATAATGCAGATTTCCTTTAATGAAATTTTTCTCAAGATATAGTTCAATATAACTGTTAAGTTTATGATAAGCACCTGACATGACTTTGGTCTGTTCTTTTATGAACTCTTCAAGTTCATCATCATCATGGATCCGGGACAGCTTCTCGTCAAATACTTTCGTTGAAATATCAGTATCTTTACCGGCATCATCACAGACATTATTATTGATTTTTTCAAGGATGAAATTATATTTTTGCAGTGATTTCTCTCCATCCCCCAAATTCTGATTCAGCACATATAAGCAGATGCTGTCTTCAAAAATCTTTGAATACAATTCATGATAACGTCCGTACCTGGTAAGCAGCTGATTTATCCCGTCACGATCATATCCTGCGGCTAATCCGATCTTTATCATAATACCGCGTTTGGGAATAACCCCTTTATTACGCCATTCATTAACGATCTGTCTGCTTACACCGCATAGTTCAGCCATTTTCCCCTGATTGTAACCAGTCTCATTCAGGATATCCGATATCTTATCCTTCCAGTTTTCCCGTGCAGTAGGTAAATCCGAAATTACTTCCATAAAATCATCGACATCTTCACTGCGGCCAAGTCTATCATCATAATATGTAGTATTAAAACATGCCTTCTCATCAGTCATATCATCTTCCCTCCTCTTAATACAATCTAACACTAAGAGAAAGGTAACGCAAAATGATTTTTTTCACTTCAACTATTTTCTTTTTCTCAATTATTATATTTCCGATCCCATCCTTTTACTTATTATGTTAAAATGATCTTATGAATATTAGAAGAAAAATAAACCATCTGAAAGAAAGAATTGCCCTCAACAAAAAGGCATTCATAATGTACTCGATCCTTCGCGGGCTCGTGATCCTTACAGCCATAAGGTGCTTCTTTCAGGGTAACTTCGAGGGGCTTGCCCTCTGCATCCTCTCCCTTATCCTGTTCCTTATTCCTTCGCTTGTTGAAGAGAAGATGAAGGTGGAACTGCCGCCTCTATTTGAATGCATAATCTATGCATTTATTTATGCAGCAGAAATCCTCGGTGAAGTGAACCGCTACTATACACGAATCCCCGGATGGGATACCATGCTGCATACGCTGAACGGTTTTCTTTGCGCCGCAATCGGTTTTTCTCTGTTTGATATTCTGAACAGGAAGAGCAAAAATATCCGGTTGTCACCTTTCTATGTTGCTATTGTTGCATTTTGCTTTTCCATGACAGTCGGCGTGGTTTGGGAATTCTTAGAATACACCATGGATTCTATTTTCTTCCTAGATATGCAGAAAGATTTCATTATAAAGAAGATAGGATCCGTAACCCTGGATCCCACGGGCACACAGACACCGGTGATAATCGATCACATTAAAAAAACCGTGATCATCACCGCTACAGGAAAAAAATATACCATAAACGGCGGCTATTTGGATATAGGAATAAACGACACCATGAAGGATCTTCTTGTTAACTGTATCGGTGCCACTGTCTTTTCGATAATCGGATACATCTATGAGAAAAAGCGCCGGCTTCCCCTTCCGGTCAAAAATATTGCCTCAGGTCTGAAAATTACTGCCCTCACCGATGATGAACTTCGCATGCAGGAAGAAGAGATTCTTGACAGACAGACTGAGATCGCAGAGGAGAAGATGCGGAGAAGAAGGGAACGCTCATAATTTGATTGACGCTTTCTATTTGCTGAAATATAATCTTTTTAGAGTCTGAAAATCCACCGGTTCTCAATGGAGTTTCTTATTTGAGTTTCTCAGTGGAAGATTTCAGTGAGGGTTCTCTGTAGATAAGAATTAAAAGGAGGTATAAGTCATGTTATTTTATCGTTGTGAGTCTTGTGGTAATTTTGTTACATTCCTTACGGAAAAGACAGCCTGTACACCGATCTGCTGTGGCAAGCCGATGACGGAACTTGTCCCGAATACCACGGATGCAGCCCAGGAAAAACATGTACCGGTTGTTTCTGTAGACGGCTGTTCTGTAACAGTTCAGGTCGGATCCGTTGCTCACCCTATGCTTTCTGAGCATTACATCGAATTCATTGTTCTGGAAACAGAGAACGGATTCCAGAAGAAAGATCTGAAGCCCGGCGATGCACCGGAAGCACATTTTGAACTGGCAGCCGGCGAAAAGGCCGTTAATGCATACGCTTACTGCAATCTCCATGGTCTCTGGAAGGCAGCGATCTGACAACTTGTCTGCTATGCAGTTCCATCCGATCTGAAGATGGAAAATCGTAAGCCCCAAAAACAAAAACAATTTATTTCAAATGTTTAAAAAGGAGTTACTATGGCAAACAAATACGCAGGTACACAGACAGAAAAGAACCTGGAGGCCGCATTCGCAGGGGAATCTCAGGCAAGAAACAAATATACTTACTTTGCTTCCAAGGCGAAAAAAGAAGGTTACGAGCAGATTGCTGCCCTCTTCCTTCATACAGCTGATAATGAAAAAGAGCATGCAAAGTTATGGTTCAAAGAGCTTGAAGGCATCGGCGATACGGAAGAAAATCTGGAGGCCGCTGCAGATGGCGAGAATTATGAATGGACCGACATGTACAAAGAATTTGCTGAAACTGCAGACGCAGAAGGTTTCCATGAGCTTGCCGCAAAATTCCGTCTGGTAGCTGAAATCGAGAAAACACATGAAGAACGCTACCGTGCCCTGCTTCATAATGTCAAGGCAAAGGAAGTTTTTGAAAAGAGTGAAGTTAAGATCTGGGAATGTCGGAACTGCGGTCATATCATAGTCGGCACAAAGGCTCCGGAAGTATGTCCGGTATGCCACCATCCGCAGAGCTTCTTCGAATTACAAGCAAAGAATTATTAATATATTAATAATATGATGAAAAAATGAGAGTCAAAAGTTTCTTTTGACTCTCATTTCATTAAAAAAAGCGGAAGCAGTCACATCGGAATAGAATATCTCTCTAAATTTTCTTTCAAATGCAGCACACCGCGTAAAGCGGTACAGAAATCAGACCATCGGATGCTCCGAAGTTCATCTCTGAGATCCTGATTGCATGATCCGGCTTATATTTCTTCCGATAATTGTTCAGACTGGTAGACCTGCGATGTCTTCCCGATTTTATTTCTACCGGGATGATGCTGTTTCCATCATCGTAGAGAAGGTCAATTTCCATGCTTTCTTGTGGTTTGAAATAGTACAGATCCGGATGACGTATGATCATCTGCTGATAGACGTAATTCTCGACAATACCGCCTTTATACATATTGTCAGACTCCGGCAGGAGGTCTCTGTAGTTGACTCGGCAGAGGGATGTCAACATGCCAACATCGGAAAGATATACCTTGAAATTGTTCCTTTCATCATATCCGCTCAATGGGGAAGCAGGGAGTTCTACTTTGTCAATTTTTAAGATCATTCCGGAAGCTTCCAGCCAATCCAGTGCACCGGACAGATCACGCTTACCAATGCCTTTTCGGACCTCGTTATATTTGAATTTCGGATTTTCATTTGCAAGTTGTCTTGGAACAGAGCGATAGGTTTCGGTGATTTTTACGCTTTCCTGCGGGCTTGAGACGTATTTCGACATATCTGCCAGATAAGCGAGCTGAAGGTTGCTTTGAATAGATCTGTCAACAGAAAATATATTTTTCCCGCTCTCTACATAATTCTTGACAGCTTCCGGCATTCCTCCTGTCCACAAATAGTCGTGATAGAGTTTCAGTGTCCGTTTATGTACACCTTCTATCAAAGGCTTTTGCTTCTGAAAGTGTTTTTGAATGGTTTCTACCAAAAGGTTTTCTCCGCAAGCCATTAGGAATTCTTCAAAATCAAGTGGAAAGAGGTTTTCAATCTGGACTTTACCAACAGGGAAGGATCCGCTGAACCGATGAATTTTTACACCGAGCAGACTTCCGGCACAGATGATTCGAAAATCGCGCTGATCTTCACAGAAGTATTTTAGCGCGGTGATTGCATTTTCACATTCCTGAATCTCATCAAAAAAAATCGGAGTTTCGGCATCAATGTGCCTGCCTGTCAAGAGTTCCAGTCCGTTGATAATCGAGTCAGGATCCAGGTTACCGTCAAAAATGGTCTGAATGTCCTTCTGTTCTTCGAGATTTACGTATATATAGTCATCATAAGTGTTTTGACAGAAGTCCCTGATGATCCAGGTCTTGCCGGTTTGCCTAGCACCAATGACCATAAGAGGCTTTCTGCCTCTTTTCCGGCTCCATTTCTTTAGCTTTTCTGTAAATTTTCTATACATACTGTCCTCCATTGGGCTCTGATATCGGATTTCATCCGTATTGTTGTGTATGTATCGTATCACGAATGTTGTAAATTTGCAAAAAAATGGAGATAATACTATTATTTTATGCGAAAAAGTGGAAATGCGCCTATTATTTAACGTAGAAAAATGGAGATGCTACCAGTTTTTATTATAAATATTAACAGTGCCTGTCACCAGATAAACGTTTACTTTTTACGATTTTTTGCAACCAAAATGCAACCGGGAGTTAATAGTCTTCTTTCAGTCGCTTTTCAATATCAGAGGCACTGTATAATACTCTAGTTACCGTGACAAGCTCATCCTTGAATACATAAAATACCGAGTAATTATCTACTAACATTCGCCTAAGTCCTTGTGAGCGTTCCGGCTCAAAATCTACCAGTCTGAATTTCTCTGGAAAGAAGCCAAGTTCAAGTACACGATCAGCTATTCTGTTATACTGCCCCATAGCATTTTCCGATGATTGCAAATTAACTGCGATATACTCATATATCCCATTCATATCACCCAATGCTTTTTCAGTTATTTTTACAGAATATTCTCTCATCTGTGGCTCTCTCTAAAAGCTGCAAATGCGGCCTTTGCATCCTGTACTCGTCCAGCTTCAATATCCTCAAAGCCTTCCTGTAATTTTGTATGAATCTCTGCAGTCGTCATAAGATCCGCATTAATAGTCTCCGGTGCCTGAGGTAATGAAACTCTAAAAGGAATTCCTCCTGTAAGAGTAATCTGTCTTAAATACATATCAATAGCTGTAGACATAGGAATTCCAAGACGTGAAAGCACATCTTCAGCTGATTTTTTCGTTGTAGGATTAACTCGTAAATTGAGTGTTGCTGTTTTCTCCATACTTATCATCTCCTTTTTGTTTATTGTAACGCGATTTACGTTACGATTCAAGATGCATTTGCAAATTTTATCGCGACCAAAAATTAAATTTTAAATTCCTCCATTACCAGAGGTAGACGTTAGTCTTGCACAGGTTGCGTTTACTCTTTCATACAATTGTACTATGATTGCCCTGTCCTTCTGACAGCAGTGTTCTTCCTTAAGATTATGATAACCCTGCTCTTATTTAAGGAGGAAGGTCAATAAAAAATCCCCAGAGATCTTTTCTTCTCTGAGGATTCGTGTTGCTGAATATTTGATTTGTTGTTATAGTGGAAAAGGTTCTGTGAAAGCAGAGCCAGGGTGCTGCCAGAAACGGTAGGCGGTTAGTCCTCCTTATGCAGGAGGGCAATTATGTCACCCTCCTGACTTTATGAAAGGAGGGATGCCCATGAATGTAATAGATTTGATGACTCTCATCGAATACACTTTTACATGTATTGGAATTGGAATCGCAATTGAGCGATATTTCAAGCATAAAAAATAGCCGCCCCCGACCAAGGAATACGGCTATTTTTTAACCTATTTCGAGGATTGACCGTCTATCGGCGACACCCTTTTATATTTTTATCTTACTAAATTTTCAGATTTTGTCAAGTCAGCTATTACTTTACCCTTAGCTTCCATCCCACTTGGATCAGGTTTACATTCCGGATCAGTGAGGCGTTCAGCTTCTGGATGACAGATATGCTGGTTCCATACCTTCTGGCAATCCCGGAGAGCATATCCCCTCGCTGTATGGTGTAGTTATCATCCCACGGTTAAAACCGCGGGCTTCCCCGCCCTAAATATTCTGTGATTAACAGTACCTGTCACCAAGATTTTTTTATAAAAACGGTACCATGTATACTGGGATATAACTAATACCATTTTCCCTCTTATAATCTTTCGTATGAACAACGTATTTTTCGCATATACGACTCCTGAATTTATCACAAAACACATCCAACGACTTATGTCCTCTGTAATTTCCCGACTTCACCTCTATAGGACAAATCTTGTTTCCCACCGAAGTCAGAAAATCTATCTCATACAAATGATTTGATGAATCACTTTCCATCGTGTAATAGAACAGATTATTACCTTTGGCAACAAGCATCTGGGCAACGACATTTTCATAGACATAGCCCAAATTGGCTTCAAGTTTATCGGAAAGCAACTTATTATAAATTGTATTCTCGGTATAATTCTTATCCCTGAACGCAAGCGTTACAAACAAACCTACATCGGAAGTAAACAATTTATATCTGCCATCAGCTACGAGATACTTTATTGCCTGCCTTGCCTTGGGAAGCAACTGGACTTCATCAAAAATGATCACAGATTCTTTCTCAAATAATCTTGTTCCGGTCAATTGCTGCAACTGTAAAAAGAAGAAATCCAGATCATAAGTATCATCAAATAAGTCCTTGATTGCCTTGCTGGTATGGGCAAAATCAATCATGATGTATGATTTAAACTCTTTTTTAGCAAATTCTTCAGCTATAGTCGATTTACCGACTCGTCTCGCTCCCTTAATCAGCAATGCGTACTTATCACTTCGATTTTCCTTCCATTCAAGAATCTCGCTATAGATTTTCCTTCTAAATAACGGTTTTCCCATATTTCAATCCGTCCTATCAAACCGAGTATAACGCAAATCCCCATTCGTATAAATACATTTTTAACTCAAATCCCCATTTATTTGTTTTGGATTTTTGCTCAAATCCCCGTTCAGTTGACTACAATCCCTATAACAGTACCCGTCACCAGATATCTATAAAATGGAATACTCTGCTAGGGCATCAAAATCACCTTATCCTCTCCTGTCGTATATTTCTTCGGTCTTCCCTGATCCTCGGCCAGATACCCCTGGTCTACCAGCCGGCCAAGCACCTTCGTTCGAAGGTAGGCAGAGTCAGAAATGCCGAGATGATCTGCAATCTCCTTAGCCGTTCTTTTCTTTCCGTAGCAGAATCTGATCACTGCGTCATCGTGCTTCGTTGCATTTTCAGGTGCATCAAAAACAAGTCTTTGTCCAAGGGAATCTGACACGCCGGAAGCATAGGTAAGATCCGGCAGCACCAGCGTAAATTGATTGTTCCTCGAGAATATATAAGGTCTGTGTGCGGCAGAGACATGATGATATTCTTCGATGATCTTCTCGAATCCTGTCCCCGAAGCCTCCATTACCATACATCGTACAAGAACATTGCAGATCACAGGATTTCGCCGCTGTGATATGATCGATGATAGATCATACGTCTTTTGCAGATCCCCTTGTTTATAAAATGCCCCGGGGGATGAAATCTCCAATCTATCGCGGAACATGTCGATCTGAATACTACCCTGGAGGGTATAATCCCTATGTGCTACGGAGTTAATAATCCCTTCAAATAAGGCTCTGGCCGGATAAGCGGGGATCAGCCTATGCGAATCATTCAGCTTCTCAATGGCTTGATTCATGTGTTGCTTAACAAAAAGTTCCATCTCATCAATCATTTTTGTCAATGGTCCGGTCTTTTTTGTAATGCTCACGATCTCACTGCCACGTGTGATCCCATTGAATATGGCCAGCTGAATGGCATTGCTGTCACTACTATCATCCGCAAATAAAAGTGCGCCCTTTGAAAGATGTCCCTCGCTATCCAGAAAGCCGTCCGATATAAGGGCCTTCTGCATAAGTCCGGTCTTCTTCCCGCTATGTCTCTTATAGAAATCCGACAATTGAGTGAAATCAGATGGCTCGTAGATCTTGTCCGTGATAACACTATCATAAACAGCTTCTCTGCTATGAACAGCCATCTCATAGATCTCTTCATATGTGGCAGGATTGGAAAACCCATCGCGCCGCATATACACGCCGGCAGCTCCCTTATGCCTGACCGTCACCGGCTTAAATCTCGACTCAGCCACATCCAGGCATATGACATATCTCCTCCCTCCTTTTGTTTCATAAGAAACAAAGGAAAAATCCATGCTTGGAACAGGATACACTTCCTGATTCACCGCATTAACGATCAAATTTCTCTGCTGATCCGCTTCATGCTCGCTAAAGCCGACAACCTCATGATCACTGTCTCTGACGCCAAATATCAGCCTTCCACCGTGACAGTTAGCATAACCGCCTACTGTCTTAAGCCAGTTTAATGCATCACTTCCAGCCTCATACTTTAGCTTATAGTCAACTTCTCTGTTTTCTATATTGGTATCCCCAATCAGTTCTTTGATATGCATGGTCACCCTCCGGATTTGAATCTTATTACATTTTATTACATTTTCACTTCAAGAACAATACATTTTTAAAATGTACTATTTATGCAAAATATTTTCGTAATATTGTAATGTTTCCTTAACAGTGCCTATCACCAGATATTGAAATCGTCAAGATTTTTAATGCAAGTGAAACGTACCCACAAATCACAAATTCGCTGTCTTCAGCCATCAATTTATCTGCATCAACAATAAGATAGGTTCTTGCTTTTGATATTTTTTCAAATTCAATGGCGCGATTGTGCAGGAAGTTTTCGATATCCTCATCCTCCTTGCACACAAAAGAAGACAGGATTTCTGAAACCCTGTCTTCGGAAAAGTTCTCGTCATCAATTAACGTTTTGAGTGGGAAAGATAATGTCTTAATAGTTCTTCACTCCTTTTCCTATCTTCATAAGAAAAAGGATGTCTGGATGAAGGCTTCTTCGGCTCATCGGCAGTGAGAATTTTAATTAAATTATCCGCAGACTCGTCGTCATTGATTACGATTTTACGATCAAATGTACTTGTTGCCATAGTGCAGTCCTCCTTTCTCTTGACAGACTTCTTTAACTTAAATATACACAAAATGGCAAAAAAATCAAGCCCGCCTTGTCCTCTTGCTCCGATTACTTTCCCCAGAACATCGGCTTATCCTGAACCACCTGATACTCTTCCATCACCTGATCTGCTTCACTCTGTGGAGCTTGGCTCAACCGTGCTGCATCGTACTTCTCATTGAAGTCCATCGCAATGTCTGATCCGTCACCATAGTTCCCGTAATCTTCCTTGCAGGCATAAAGCGTTTCCATGAAGCTCTGCTCCAGAAACTCCAATTTTCCCTCTACAACTTGACAAAGAACACAGCATCGAGAGGTGGAAGGTATCATAAGAAGAGAAAATGCTGTTTTCTGACGATGGAACAGGAAGAATTATCGAAAGCTCGGATCTGTTTCAAAAGTACCTTCTCCCCAGTCGACCGAAACACCACCATTAAAATCGGGACCATACAGTTTTGATGTAATTTCGTCGACTTTACTATAATCTCCACCATCTGCAATGATCTTTCCAGCATAAGATTGAAAAGAAATTGTAGCATAAATTGGCTGAGCCTTCTTCTCTGTCAGAAACTTTCCATTGTAAAACAGGTCATCAAACTCATTTTGCGTATCGTTCGTTCCCATAAAAGCATTATAGTGATTTCTGTAATCCAAGGTGATATCTTCAGCCTCTGCACCCATTATTCCATCATCAAAGACAAGTTCCAGAGTTCCATCATCCTTGATTTCAATCATTCGCATGGAGACATGCGTCCCATCGCCACAGCTTTGAAGGACAGCTCTTCCTTCAACCGTCAAAACCTCTTTGCCGTCTTTCGTATTGGCAGATGATAAGAGATACCCGCAATTGTCGGCAGCCTCAATAAAGTTATCCAACGGAACATTAGATACTGTCTGTGCCTCACCCGCATCATTGAATGTGATTGAATTGATATTAAGTTGATTTTTGCTGCAATCATAACCTACAGTAACCAAATTACTTGTCTTCTTTGGCTTCACCCAGAACAGTATGCCATCCTCACCTTGAATAGTAGCGGTTAAACCTCTATCCACGCTAAGAACACTGGTCATCTTAAAGCTGGTTCCTCCAAGCTTTTTAAGGCCGGCGATGTAAGCCTTCTCAGCTTCAGCTTTCTTCTCTTCTGATGATTTTGCTGCTGTCGATTCCTTTGCCTCTTCTTTTACTTCCGTTTTCTCTTGGTTTCCAGAAACCGCATTATCAGCCTTTCCACAGGCCAATAAGCCTACTGCCATTACCGAAAGCACAACCATTAGCAAAAATTTCTTTTTCATTCTAACCTCTCCCTGTTTACTTGTAGAATATATTGTATTTTTTTAGTTTACTCCTCTTTATGCTTTTTCGGGATAAGCATTTTACTTTCTTTGACAATTCATACCCCAATCACAGATCTCCTGCCTTGCAAAAACATCGGATTTACCGACCTGTCTGGCTCCGGTCACCATGACTGCCTTAAAGGCACTTCTCATTTTTTTTTAGAAATTTTCTTTCCAGAGAACGATGGATATATGCCATAATGATACCTCGTTATTTAGTTTAATCTGAAGCAGGCTTCATTTTGAACTTATTTTTCAAGTCTGTCATGGTCAAATGTGCAGCAGATCAGAAAATTGAATCTCATAAAAAGGAAAAGAACAGATACCGCTACCAGGCAAACAGGGCTTATATCATAGGACGTAGAAAAATGTTTATTGCCAGGTTCCTTGCAAGTACCTGCAGCCTTTCCCTATTGGACAATATATTTGAAGGTGCGTGTGCTAACCGATCGCAGATTCAACCCGGCAGACGCGATCCCCGAAAAAAGAAAGCAGACGCCCGCGACCGGAAGCACTTTAATAATCGCAAATTAGTTTTATAAATACCGCGCACCTTCACAACTGATACTATCAAATAGTTCAAGCTGTCTCAACTCTTGACAGCTTATTTATCATGTCTAAAAAATAGCATTTGCCTGGCTCCGGCTGTCATTTCCTTCAAAAAAATAGGAGCAGCTGAAATTATCAAACTTTCAAGTGCTCTAGGTTGACGCTAGGTATACCACGTTGGTGCCTGTCACCAGATATCGCCTAGCATCTATATCACCTTCTTATTTTGTACGAAAAGAAAAGCGTCTCCTCAGCAAAGTTATGTGCCATCCCTAAAACAATCAACATTTGAAAGGTTCTTGACTTT